>Ga0307989_1000560_pt1 | contig 23562 bp, 16 predicted proteins | sample EllFjometagen185_FD_203164 | JGI IMG/M metagenome (GOLD analysis project Ga0307989, IMG submission 203164) | Marine microbial communities from Ellis Fjord, Antarctic Ocean - #185 | ecosystem: Environmental > Aquatic > Marine > Unclassified | place: Southern Ocean | collected 2014-10-08 | reverse complement strand
CCCTTCATATATCCTGTATATTTTTTCCTCGCGAAAGCTATTAATGCGTCTGACTTCATTTTTAGTATACCAGAAGCAATCGAGATTAAACCAATCTTGATCTTTCTCTCCTGGCAGCGTCACATTATCTAGCTGGTACTCCTCAAAAGTAAACCGGAGCATTTTCTCTAAAGTAATTAAATGCTTTTGTTTGCCATAAACAATACCGGATGATTTAAGATCGAATTCTCCCCACAACACGCGTAATTGATAGACTCGCGAATAGATATTATTAGTGATTCCAAGATTAAATCGATAATTATCCTTGCTGATAAGCAGATACAGACTGAAGTTAGATCTGGTCAGATAGCCATGATGATCATTTCTGGAAAAACGCCGGGAAGGTTGCCATTGGTCAATCTTGTGCGGATTTCGAAAAGCTTCGGACGTTTCGATTTTATTACGATTTAGATATTGCGTTACGATATACTTCCCTTGCACTTCATTGTACTTCGCATAAAGCTTGACTACCAGTGTGTTTCCTTTTGGAGATAACATTTTGGCCTTCGTCTTGGCTACTCTGTCTGCGGAAAGGTTACAGGCCTGTTCAACTTTCATATTAATACTTACTGGTTTTATTTTTAATGTTTATAATGGATAATAATTTAGTACATTCCCCTAAACTCTTACAAGCGTTTTAAAGGGGTCAAGTAGTTGAATTTGGTATTCCAGGAGTGAGATTTAATCACCACTAACCGGTTTTAGTAGACTTGGGGATTGATAGGAAAATCAGTAATACGCCGATGATCACAAGCAAGGAACCCAGTTGTTGTGCCCCTGTCAGACGTTCATCCAGCAAAAAGTAAGAGTAAACAGAGACAAAAGCTATTTCAGTCATTGCCAGTATACTAACGACGCTGGCTTGAAGATGCCCTAATGCATAGGTGTAAAAAAGGAATCCAATTATTGTAGAAATTGCGATCAAACCAAAAAATGCCGCCCAGACTATGGAGGGTATGGAAGTAGGCTGTCCGACAAATGGTTGAAACAGAAGCAGTACCAAGGCTGCGATCCCAAAAATGTATAAGATGATGACAAGGGGGTCATGATCGGCCCTGGCTTTTTTACCAAATAGACTCCAACTGGCATATAGAACCGGGACGCATAAACCGACGAACAGTCCTTGTATATTCAAATTAGAACCACCTGATATCGTTAAACCAGCCACCAGAAGCGTTCCTGAAAACGTCAGGATAATTGCAAGAACTTTTCGGGAGGTGATTTTTTCTTTCCATAAATAACATGCGAAAACAGTGACAAAAGCCGGCATGGCAGCTTGAAGTACAGTGGTTACGGCTACACCATTCATAATAACACTGGTATTATAAAAAATATGAAAAATTCCCAAACTCATCCCCATACCCACCAACCAAGGTAAACTCTTTATTTTTATCTTAAACTTGCTTCTATTCCTGGCACCAATGCACACAAACAGAACTAAAAAGGCCGTAAAATTACGCCAGAATGCCAGTGCTATGGGTGACATTGAACTATTCTCAATAATTAAGGTCACAAATATACCCGTCATCCCCCAACAGGCAGTGGCAATAATCATCGCTATAAATCCAACAATTTTTAAGTGGATGAGGCTATTGGTTTTTTTGATTAAAAGGCGCATTATTTATAATTGTGAGTTATGAATTATTTTGGATTTTAAATGATTTTCGATTAATACGATATTTTTTCAGTTTATGTTGTAACAACTGCGGAGAAATTCCGATTTTTTTTGCCGCTTGGGCTGCATTACCCCCTGTTTCGGTTAAAGCTTCAGAAATGCATCTTTGTTCACTGGTAGACTGAATTTCATTTAAAGTTTTCTGGGGAGTGGTCGCTATGGCTATAGAATTGGCCGTAAAAGGACCTTGATCCCATTCAACCAGAGGATTTAAATTTTGTGATTCCAGAGTGTCTGGCTTAGAAAGCCGCGGAGTCTTCATCCGGGTTTCATGAACCGACAGGTGCATTAATTCAATTGTTTGGCGATAGCGTACCATATTCATAGCACCTTCGATGACGTGCTCCAGCTCTCTTACATTTCCAGGCCAGTGATATTGTAAAAACATAGTCAATACTTCAGTGGATACACCACTGATATCTTTTCCTAACACTTGATTACATTTTTGAAGAAAATATCTGATTAATAAGTCGATATCGGTTTTCCGTTCCCGCAAGGGAGGAATACGGATAAAGACGACACCTAAACGATAGAATAAATCTGCTCTCAGCTCATTATCCTTAATTGCTTGATAAGGTTCGTTGTTGACAGAACTAATGATCTTGATATCCACATCGATCTCATCCAATGACCCTACCCGACGTACTTTTTTCTCTTGTAAAACACGCAATAATTTCGCTTGAAGGCCTTTGGGCATCGAATTGACCTCATCTAATAGCAGGGTGCCATGGTTCGCTTTTTCAAAAAGTCCGGGTTTATCCATCGCATCAGTAAAAGCACCTTTGACGGTTCCGAATAATATTCCCTCCATTAAATTTTCAGGAATTGCGGCACAATTTAAGGCAATGTATTGATATTTTTTTCTGGGGCTTGCGTTGTGGATAGATTGCGCCAGCAGTTCCTTACCAGTACCTGTCTCACCAAAAAGTAAAATTGGCGACGGTGATTTAGCTGCCAATTGAGCAGACTCTACAGCGTTAAGGAATTCTGTGTCGGAACCGACGATGTCCTCAAATCGGAACCGGGTCCCGTTATTTGGTTTTTCCCAGTGTCTGATTTTGGCATTCGGTTCGGAGGTATTCAGCAGAATGGATTGCGATGATTTTGAAACTTTTTCAAAATTTTGTTCAACAGATCGATAATCTCTAATAAAACAGATGGCACCAATCAAAACACCGTTGGCATGAAGCGGATAGACATTGTGAATGGAATTGACGATACGACCCAGACAGGTTCGATAATAGGAGGCCAGGTTATCAATGGATTTCCCTTTTCTTAGACAAAGCATCATCGGACTAATACCACCATCAACCCGATAGACATCAGTAATTTTTTTCCCCAGAACATAGTGGGGATCGAGATCATCAATTTTTGCTTGTTTATCGTTAAAAAACAGAACCGTTCCCTGTAGATCGGTAATAATCACACCTTCATAAAAGTGTGAAAATATCGGAAAAAATGAAAATGCCTTGGGATCTACATGGGGAAATAGTTTTATAAAATCAATTTGCATATCGCTCTTTTTCGGACTGTCCTTGCAGGTCATGTGATGCTTAGATAAAAATCATCACAGGTTTTAAAATGTGGCAACCGTCATTGTCCTTTTAAATAAACATCCGTTTCTAGAAGGGCATTTATTATTCTTGAACTTAGGTAAAATCAATAACTCCTATTTCCAACTGGCCTGCATTCGATCCAGCTCTTTTTCGATTTCAGTCGGAAGCGGTTCTGCTTGTTTTTCCATCAATTCTAATGTTAATTCCTGCAAGCGGTCTTCCAGTTGTTTCGATCCAGCACCTTCCCATTTCGCCATGATTGATCGATCAAACAGTCTGGAGTACTTCACATCTTTAAAATACTTCATCGTGTGGGCTTCTTGAATATAGTTACCTCCGGGACCAACCCGATCAATTAGATCCACCGCCAGCGTTTCTTCACTGACAGGAATACCATTCATATAGTGCTTCACGGAATCCACAATATCATGGACCAGAACCATATATTCCGGCGATACCAGAGAGCCATGATCCATCCAACTACTGCAGTCATGGACGAGTCCTGATCCGATGGTTGCGGAGGAAAAACACTGTAATGCCGCTTCTGCACCTGCCTGAGCATCGCAAAATTTTGAATCTGTAGCACCCGCTGTGCCAAAAAATGGAAGACCATAGTGTTGTGCCATTTGAGCCAAAGCTCCAGTCATTAAACTCAATTCCACGGCCCCATAAGAAAAGACTGTGGTTTTCATGTCCATAATTGTGGCAAAAGCACCGTAAATAAAAGAAGCACCCGGCTGAACCAATTGTGAAAGTACCAGGCCACTTAATGATTCAGCGCTGGCTTGCACCACTGTACCGGCAAAGGTGGCTGGCGCAGATCCACTGGATTGAGGTGCTGGAAAGTTGATGATAGGAATGTTATTTTCTGCAGAAAACATCACTTTTTCGATAGCTAAATCATAATATACCAAGGGAGAAATAGGTTCGGAATAATGCACCAGGCAAGGCGCTTTTTCAAAATTCTCCTTCCCACCACAAAGTAACAGTGCCATTTCATAAATATCCTGGACACTATTCGTATCTTTACAGCAGAAAACATAGGGTTTTTTACAATGGGTCAATGTGTTCCGGGCGATTACTCGGTCAGCAATATTTGCCTCAACATCGGCAGCCATGCCGATGGTCATGCACCAGTCATAACCTGGCAATGCGTCACAGAGTGCTGCCGTCGCTTTAACATGTTGGCTGGTAAACCGGCAGCGGTCGTGAGTCTTGGGATCCATGTAATCAAGACAGTCCAGGCTGGGACCAAAATACGATTTGCCATCTTCTAAAAAGACAGTCCGTTCACCGGTTTGTTTTCCCAATACTAACCGTGATGGTGCTTTCCTAATAGCATCTTCAACCATCCAGGAAGGGAAACGAACCCGGTTACCTTCTACACGTGCTCCTGCACCGCTTAGTACCTCCAAGGCCTTTGATTGGGTGATCTGTACCCCTGTTCTCTCTAAAACTTCCAGAGTCGCAGCATGAATTTGAGCTATTTGACGGTCATTGATCACATGAAGTTTTGGCCTAAAATTCAGTTCTTCGTAGTTGGTACTCATATTCCCTCCCTCCGAGTTCGATTATCAATTGATTGTGCAGTTTTGGGTTTAATGCCCCATCACTTGCAGCGACCTGTCATCTCGAACGAATGTGAGAGATCTTATTCTAAAAGAAAGATTTCTCCCTGCGGTCGAAATGACACACAGTCTTTTTACAGCTAATATGGATACCCCGTCCGCTTGCGGCAGGGTAGTACATTTAATTACAGGAATAAAAGCTCCGGTTTAAGTATTGATTCAGAGCCTTTGAAATTTAAACCTGAATTGACGTTTATTTGGAAAAACTTCTGACAAATCCATTCCTGGTGATTTATAAAACAATTCAGAATTATTGTTTCAGAGGGATTTACCTAAAGTTTTAAATAATCCCCTCTGTGCACAAACATCAAAACAAGGTCCAGAACGACAGCTTTCTGCAGGTATGACGATTGCCGGTTTCCTTAATTAAGTTTCATATTCTGCAAATGAAAGACCACGGCCTTAAATATTACAAGTAAGTCCTGCTCAATACAGCTTACCTTCGGGAATCTTGTGGAGAGCGGCCACCTAAAAATAAAATCATAAGATAAAATTAATTTTATAAAACATAAAATAATTTTTATACAATTGCACTATTTTTATAAAATATATTTTATATTGTCTCCGCTCCTCAATTCAGTTTAATGCCTTTTGAAAAAAAACCTGCCCACCCTACACGTCCACGCAAGTTCGTTGCAAACATTTTGCTAGGAACCGGTATCAACACTCAGAATGACAGTTAATTGTAATTATTGATGTAAACGACACCGACTGGCATATTGATTGCTGAGACCCATCTATATTATCAGTGATTTTCTTGAGGAACTTTGACAATTTAACATATTTTAGGAGGCATCAGATGATTGATCAAAATCGGGATTATGGAATCTCTCATATAAAAACCAGAAAGAATCATTCATGTTATGGAATGGGAATAGGTATCATGATCCTGGATGATGTATATCCGGGGTTTCCAGGAGATGTGAGAAATGCCAGTGCCTTTCCGTTCCCTATTCAATACGAAATCGTTAAAGAAATTGATATCAAGGCGTTGGTCTGGCAGGAAGATAAAAGCCCCTGCCTGGAACCCATTTTACAGGCGGCCAAAAACCTTGAAAATATGGGCTGTCGGGCGATAGCAGCAGAGTGTGGATATTTTGCTTATTTTCAAAAAGAAGTGGCTGCTTATGTTGACGTCCCGGTGTTTATGTCCAGTCTGCTTCAGGTGCCTTTCATCCAACAAATTATTGGTCCTAAGAAAGCGGTTGGAATTTTGTGCTATCAGAAACAATTTCTGAGCAAAGACCACCTGCAAAACGTCGGTATCAATCCGGAAAGTAATTATGTCATTGGGGGTGCCAGTGACGATTTTCAATGTACCGAACTAGATAAATTATGGAATTGGGAAGTCCGTCCTGAGTTCCCGGAAGCCGATTATAAAATCCAGGAAGAACAGATGATTCATGCCTGTGTCGAATTATGTAAATCTCATCCTAAGATCGGTGCTATTATGTTGGAGTGTACTGGTATGCAGCCATTTGCACGTGCGATTCAACAGAAACTGGACCTACCTGTTTTTAGTTGGGGAACGATCCTGGATTATGCATTTTCCGTCGTGGCACATCGTGATTATTATGGTCATGTTTAATCAAATCGAGATATTATGTTTGCCCAGCCTAATGTTCGACTTCGCTCAGCATTCTGATAGGGGCAGCTGAATTGAAAATTGTTATAGAGAATATATTGGAATTAATTTTCCCAAATAACAGTGTTTAAATTGAGATCTTTGAATTGTTCAAATGTCGCTTTCCATTTTGTTTTGATAGTTGCCTGTTCAAATATCGATTCGGAAATCTCAACACCCTGGAATTCAGCTCCCTGGGAATTGATATTTTTTATTGTTTCCGGTGTAAGTTGAGCTCCGATTTCTTCAAGACTTTGCAAGTGTTGATAATCAAAATTTGTTGCCAGAAATGTCACAAAGCTAAAATCAGTTTGTATTAAAAGTGCATTTTTGAAACTGCCCCCTCTAAAATCAGCTTTCTGAAAGTTGGATTGTACTATTTTAGCTCCGTTAAAGTTACAACCAATGCAATGGGCACTTTCCATATTGATGTTTCTTATTTGTGTTTCAGTAAAATCAACGCCAATGCTATAAACACGAGTCAGGTTAGTATCTAACAACAGCGCTCTTGAAAAATTAGCACCCGCTAAATTAGAGGTTTGGAAATATACTCGTTTCAATAATGTATTATTAAAGCGGCTTTGAATAAAACTACAATTCCCCATTTGATTATACATTAGTAAAGCGGCTGTGAAATTAGCATTACTGATATCAGAACCTGTAAAATCAGTATGGACTATCTCACTTTGACTGAAATCACTATGGATTAATTCAGTATAACTCATATCGCTATAAGAAATTAATGCATTTTTGAAAGTGGCATGATATAATTTGCTGTTCGTTAAAACAGTATGTTCCAGTTGAGCCTTATTGAACTGGGTGAATTCCAAATTGCTGTTGATCAGACGGGTTCCTTTGAGGTTTGTTGATGTTAAGTTTGAATATTGCAGATTGGTAAAGTTTAATTGTGCATTTTCCAGATTAGCGTCTTCAAAGTTGGCCAGGTTTAATACGGCACCGCTTAAGTCCGTAAAATTTAAATTTGCCCCCCTGAGATTAGCACCGGTTAATACAATATTTTGAAATACTTGATGTGATAGATCCGCATCACTTAAATCCACCCCATCCAGGTATCTATCACCATTTTTTAAGCGATTCAATGCTTCCTGATTATATGCCTGAATGCCTTCATTCCCAAATAAAATTATCAGGGTAAACAAAAATAATTGAATTTGTTTCATTCTAATCACCGTTGTTATTTGTTATTGCCAGGTTAAGATTTTAAATCTCAATAAAAGGTTGTGCCAATCTACCATGTTGAAATGTTTGCATCAATTGTTTTGTATAAAGACATGAGTGATCAATGATCAGGGGACATTCCATATTTGCCCCTAAAGGAAGTGAGGATATAGATTTTTGATGACCCCAATTCGGGAATTATTTTGACTTAAAAAAAACGAACACCTATTGTTATCTGGATAATAAAAATCGTTAAAATGGAAAGTCTAATATTGAGAGCGAGTAAGAGAGATGAAAGATAATAAGATCTTGTGTTGGTATGGAAATGATCCCTTTGAAGCAGGGAAAACTTTGATGGCGGCTTCTGATGTTTGGAAAAACTGGGCGCTTTCAGATCATATCGGATTGAAACCTAATCTGGTGGTTTCTAAAAAGGCCTCCTTTGGGGCGACTACTCACCCCGAATTCTGTGCCGGGATCATCACTTTTCTGCAGGAAAAAGGATTTCAGAAGATCAGCATTCTGGAGGGGTCCTGGGTGGGAGATCGAACTGAAAAAGCTTTTAAAGTATGTGGCTTTACCGATATTTCTCAAGAGTATTCTATTCCGCTGGTAGATTTACAGTTAGATCCCTCTGATTTATGTAAAGGATCCCATGGCGATTATCGGATCTGTCGATCTATTCTGGATTTGGATCGCTTGATTAATATCCCGGTCCTTAAAGGGCATTGTCAGACAGGTATGACCTGTGCGCTCAAAAATCTGAAGGGTTGTATTCCGGACAGTGAAAAGCAGCGCTATCATAGAGAAGGTCTTTATCAACCCATTGCAGACCTGAACGAAATCCTGCGATCTGATTTGATTCTGGTGGATGCCATGGAAGGGGATCCTGGTTTTGAAGAGGGGGGGAATCCCTTTACACGCAATCTTTTTATGGCGGCCCTGGACCCCGTTTTACTGGATTCTTATGCATGTTCGCTTCTGGGTTTGCAGACCTCGGATGTCCCATATATTGAAAAAGCAGCCCACCTGGGTGTGGGGTCGTCATCATTGGGCACCAATACGCTACAGGCCCTGAATAAAGGCGAAGGTTTGGGGATATTCCAAAAATCGTCTCTGGCGAGTGCTCTGTCAAAACATATCGATGAGGATGGTGCCTGCAGTGCTTGTTTCGCTTCTCTCACCCAGGCTTTAAAGCAGATGCAGGAAGCAGGTTTTCCCCTGCCTGAAACGGTACATATCGGACAGGGATTTGAAGGGAATCCCATTGATGGACTGGGGGTGGGTGATTGCCTCTCCGAATGTGTTTCATTTGCACCTGGATGCCCTCCTGAACCAGATGAAATAATCGAATTTCTAAAATCCCATCTTGATTAGGAATTTGTAATTGGGTGTATTTCTTTTTGAAACCTGGCTAACGTACTGTCCTCTAATGTTGACGCTTTTTTAACAGACACCACAAGGTTCATTGATGAGGTCAATAATAATGAAGGCCGCTATAACAGATATAGATTCAAAAGAAATGTTTAGGAATGATTTGAGAAAATTCTTGAATAGAGACTAAAAAGGGGGCGCAGAAAAGGAAACTTTAATCTTAAGGTCAGTTACCTATTCTGCTTTTAAACAATATTGTCAGTTGAACTGTGGGAATCTTTTTGGTTTAGTTCCCATCTTTCTGCCAGGCTTCATATCCTCCTTTTAAGGCCCTGACATTGGAATATCCTCTACTTCTGTACTTTCCCGCCAACCTGGCGGAAGTCGCTTCGCTTGGTCAGGCGCAATAAAAAATTATTTCGGTTTTCTTTGGTAATGATTTAATCTTTGACTCAAGCTGACTTTTTTTGATCGCTCCTGGCAACATTAGGTCAGTGCAGTGGTAGTCATCATAAGCACATACCAGTAATGCCTCTCCTGACAAAGTTTTTGTCTTGGCTTCTTTCACACTAATCCGCTGGATTTCCTGAGCAGAGGCAGTAACAAAGATACTGTTTATCAGAAGGAACAGCATTAAAAAGCTCAGTTTTAAAATCAGATTTTTTCTTTTCATTAGACTCCTTCGACTTAGGTTTACAAACTTTTCTCAATAATAGGCTTAATTCTGCTAGTTGAACAATCACTTTTATTATTAAAAAGAATGTTATACTTTTTTAGTTGTAGCAGTGATCTTTTTATTTGGATGTAAGGAGCAGGACGACGGTTCCAACTTAATCTCTGTGTTCGGCAATAATTCTGAGACACCCAGATTTGTGGATAACAGTAACGGTACCATCATAGACAATCAAACGAACCTGATTTGGCAAAAAGAAGACGATAATGTGACAAAACTTTGGTCAGTAGCCGGATCTGATTGTTCAGCCTTGAGCTTAATTGAACATCGGAGAGCATCTATAATGAAGCCGCTGGTGCCTGGGTAATAAATTTCGGACCAGGTAATATTGGCGCTCTCAATAAGACCAATAACCCTCTTTGAAAGCTCTTAACGATTGTAGATTAGACCAATCGTATCACATTTTCCTGCGGGGATACTTTTCTTGACACCCCATAGTTTGCATGCAAAAATGGATGTAAGAAAAATTCTTATGTACTAAAGCGCTTTTAATCTATTTTTAATCAGAGGAGTTTCCTATGCTTAAAAAAATATTAGTACCGGTGGATGGGTCTCAGCATGCAATGAAAGCAATGAGATTAGCATGCGATTTGGCGGAAAAATATGAGGCTAAATTAGAGATTATAACGGTTAGTCAGAAAGATATGTCGAAAGAATACAAACGATTTATTGAAGTTGAGTATCTGGAAAAAGAGAGAGCTAAGATCTACAAGATTTTAGGAGATCTAGGTAATAAAATTTTTAAAGAGTTATTGGCAGAGGTTCAACCGACAATAAAAGTGAGTTCAGCTGTTTTATTCGGAGATCCAGCCAGTAGTATTGTGGAATATGCTTTACTCAACAACTTTGATACCATTGTGATGGGGAGCCGTGGAATGAGTGACATTAAAGGCTTATTGCTGGGAAGCGTTTCTCACAAGGTAAGCAGCCTTTTTGACGGAACTTGTGTCACGATTAAGTAAATATAGGGTTTATGGAAGGGGAAGTTGCTGGATAGCTATGAACCACCCTATTTGACTGCTCTATAAGAAACGTTTTGACTTAGAAAAAACGGTTTCCTATTATCAAATTCTCTCAAATTAGCGAAAAAATTTAATATTTTACATAGTGAGACTTTTGAATAAAGCAAGTGAACTTCTAAAAAGCGTTTTTGGTTACGACGAATTTAGGCCACTACAAAAAGAGGTCGTGGATAACATTCTCAATGGGCATGATTCTCTTGTAATTATGCCTACTGGTGGAGGGAAGTCATTGTGTTATCAACTCCCTGCTTTGATATTTCATGGATTGACAGTGGTGGTGTCGCCTTTAATTTCCTTGATGATGGATCAGGTTGATCAACTAAGTGCTTTAGGAATTCCCGCAGTTGTTTTAAATAGCACTATCTCCTATCAAGAATATCAAAATAATGTTCAACGGATCCAAAACGGTGAGGTAAAGCTATTATATCTGGCCCCGGAAACCTTGCTGTTACCTAAAACCTTAAACTTGCTAAGCAGTTGTCAGGTGAGTTGTTTAACCATTGATGAAGCCCACTGTATTTCAGAATGGGGCCACGATTTTAGACCTGAGTATCGTAAGCTAATTGACCCCCGAAAAATGTTTCCAGATAGTGTTTGTGTGGCCTTAACTGCCACCGCAACACCTAGGGTGCGTGAAGATATCAAAAACTGTCTTAACTTTGGAAAATCGAACGAATTCATCTCCAGCTTTAATCGAACGAACTTGTTTCTACAGGTTGAAGATAAACTGGACCCTGTTGCACAGACTTTAAGGTTTATCAAGAAATTCCCGAATCAATCGGGTTTAATTTATTGCCTCTCCAGAAAGCAGGTTGATGCCTTATCGTATGAATTAGCAGGAAAAGGGTATTCTGTTAAACCCTATCACGCCGGATTAAGTGATGAGGAAAGAAAATTCAATCAAGCACAGTTTGTTCGGGATAACATACAAATCGTGGTTGCCACCATCGCGTTTGGCATGGGTATTAATAAACCAAATATTAGATTTGTGATTCATTTCGATCTACCTAAAAATATTGAGAGTTATTATCAGCAAATTGGTCGGGCCGGTCGCAATGGATTACCGGCCCAATGCCTTTTATTATACGGATATTCGGACACACATAAAATAAAATACTTTATCAAAAATATGGCTAAGCGAGAACAAGGTGTTGCTTATGCGCATTTAAAGTCTTTGATAAAATTTGCCGAATCCACTGAATGCAGAAGGATACCTTTATTGAATTACTTTGGGGAGACAGTTTCAGAAGAAAATTGTTCAATGTGTGACAATTGTGTTTCAGAGAAAGAGCATCCCATTGATCTCACAATACCTGCTCAAAAATTTATGTCATGTGTCGTAAGGTCGGGTGAAAGATTTGGTGTTAATCATATTATCGATATTTTAAGAGGTTCAAACAAGAATAAAGTTTTGATTCACAATCACGATAAGCTTTCCACCTACAACATTGGGCAAGAGTATTCCAGTCAGCAATGGATATATATCGCCCATCAGCTTTTAAATAAAGGACTACTGGATCAGGATTTCGAGTTCAATAGTATAAAACTAACCACTGAAGCCTGGTTGGTTATGAAGGGGCAAAAATCTTTCCTGGGCAGATTAGAGGTCAAAAATATTACTAATGTTCATGGTGAAAAACTGGAGTATGATGAGGATCTATTTGAGTTATTGAGAGCGTTAAGGAAAGAACTGGCAGATAAAAAAAATCTGCCACCGTATATTATCTTTCCGGATAAAACATTGATAGAAATGGCGACTTTTTATCCTCAATCACATTCAGCCTTGCTGGAAATTCATGGTGTTGGGTTTGCTAAATTTGCTAAAATTGGTGACCTGTTTTTGAAATCGATCCGTCAGTTTTGCCAGGTTAAAGAAATTAAAGAACGATCAAAATACACGAAACAATCCCCTAGCAACAAAATCCTAACGAGTAAAAAGAAAAAGAGGAAATTTGAAATAATAGGGGAAAGATTTGCTTCAGGCAAAGCCGTTAAAGATCTGCTGGCTGACTATCAAATAAAAAAATCGACCTTGCTGGAACATTTATTTAAATTCACCGTGACGGGAAACCACCTAAACTGCTCTGAATTATTAAAAAGCTCTCAACTGAACAAAAAAGAACGTCAAAAAGTATTTAGTCTTTTTGACAGGTTGGGAACTGAACTTTTACGGCCTGTATCTGAAGCCTTAAATGAAAAAGTAGACTATGAGGAGCTAAAATTATTGAGACTCATCTACCTAAACCTTGATTAAATAAAATAAATTAGGGGTTCAAACTTGTTTTGACCAGGAATTGTGCTGGTATAATATTCTGATTTTATCTTACGAAGCAATAGCATTGTTAGCGAGCAGCCCTGGTTCAATCCTGTAACTTCACTTAGCCGGTTTTTTTTTACAAACACTCTTAAAACATTTCAACTTGTCAACAACTTTCCCTATTATCGGTGTATATGGGGCGCTACATGCGACGCTCTTATATATGAAAGGAGACATGAGAAATATGTACGGTCACATCTTGATCAGTGATGATCACAAATCAAGATGTGACCAAATAAACTAAATGGTCTGACCAGGAAGAAATGCAATTTACACCTGCTCTGTTTAGCTTAAAGGTGATCGGTTTAAGGGTATACCGTATTGTTTCATCTTCCGATAGAGGACGCTTCTATGAATACCGAGTAATTTTGCAGCTTTTACTTTATTGTATCCTGATCTCTCTAAGGTATGACAAATAGTATCCTGATCAGTTTTATCGCGAATCTCTTTTAATTTAAGCCGTTTTGATTCAACAACACTATTTTTCCCGTGCCGAATATGTACAGGGAGATCATAATGATGAATAGTGTCATTCTCGACTGAGAATAGAACCCTTTCAAGTAGATTTGACAATTCACGCACATTCCCTGGCCAATCGTATCCGTGTATAGCTTCCCAGGTTTGTGGGTGAATTTTTTTTGCCGGAATGGAAGCCTCCTCAGTAATCTTCTTTATTAAGTGGTTTGATAAAGGCAAAAGGTCATCTCTGCGTTCTCTAAGCGGCGGGATGTTAAATGGAATCACATTTAGCCGGTAGTAAAGATCGTTTCTGAATTGTTTATCCGCCACCATTTTTTCGAGTTTTTTATTGGTTGCGGCAATTAAGCGAAAATCTGTCTTGTATACCGATGTGCCACCAACACGTTCGAACTCTTTCTCCTCCAGAACCCGTAATATTTTTGGCTGCATTTCTAATGGTAAATCGCCTATTTCATCTAAAAATATAGTGCCTTTATGCGCCAACTCGAATTTACCGGGTTTACCGCCTGATCTTGCCCCTGTAAAGGCACCACTTTCATATCCAAAAAGTTCAGCTTCGATGAGATCTTTGGGAATGGCTGAACAATTGATTCTTACAAATGGATTAAGTCTTCGAGGGCTTGCGTGGTGAATGGCCTGGGCAAAGAGCTCTTTGCCTGTGCCTGATTCTCCAGTGATAAGTATGGATAGATTATTTGCAGCGGCTTTTAGTGCCTCATCTTTGAGTTGGAGGATTTCTTTACTCACCCCAACAATACTATCAAATGTATAGCGTGTCGATCGTAGATCCAGAAGTTCTTTTTCATAAAACGCCACTTTGCTTTCAAGCAAAGTTAGTTGCCGGGCGATTTTTTTGAGTTCATTGACATCTTTGAACAATACTTGCCCAAAAACACCGATCACCTCGCCATGTTTACGAATCGGAATCCGATGAACTAACATTTCTTTCCCTGCCATTTTCTGTGTCTGGTTGAATTCAGCAATTTCGGTTTCCGCTACAATATGCATCCTGGTATTTTCCCAGACATCTGTACAATGTTTGCCAATCTGAACCAGGGGATCAAGCCCAAATAATTTTTGATAGCTTTCATTGAAATGCGTATAATACCCTTTCTTGTCAATAACTTCACACCCGTTATGAATAGAATTGAAAATGAGTTTGTACATTTCTAATTCTTCTTTCATTTTCAGAATTTTATTATCTGCCTGATTGCATTGAATAGACTTTTTTTCCAGAGATTTAGGATTTAAGTTTTTCGAATTATCCATTTTTCCTCACTGTCTCGTTTAAGCGACATGTAGTTTTTTAAAGACACTTTTCACTTTATGTTTTTCAATGGTGAATAGCAATTACTTTTATTTTATTAACTAAGCTTCTTTTCATCGTTGATTTTGACTGGATTCATCATCCTGAAGGTCGATTTTAAAACCACCTGGTAAATCCTGGCATGTTTTTGGCTGTTAAGTACCTGTCTGTTACTTTGAGGATCTTTCTCGCCAGCAATAGCATTCAAAAGTACCAAATGATATGGAGGAATACCGATGAGTTGGAAAGGAAATACTTATGATGAAATATACAGTAACTTCAAATGGGAGATTCCGGAATATTTCAATATTGGGGTAGACATTTGTGATCAATGGGCAGAAGACAAATATCGTGTTGCCTTGATATTCATTGATCAGGAAGAGAGGGAACACAAAATTACTTATTGGGAATTGAAAAACTTTTCGAATCGATTCGCTAATGGCTTATCGCATTATGGTATTGGAAGGGGTGATCGTTTCGCCGTTCTCATGCCCTCTTCACCAGAGGCCTTAATAGTGCACACCGCTGTTTTCAAGACTGGTGCAATTTTAGTTCCCATGATCCATTTGTTTGGACCAGCAGCCATCGAATATCGCTTAAAAAATAGTGGAGCCAAAGGGATTGTAACCGATAAAGCAAATTTACATAAGATATTGGAAATAAGGGATCACCTATCGGATCTTGAACTGATAATCGTTGTTAATGGCAAAGGAGAAGAAGGCCTTTTTGACTTTTGGGCAACCCTGGAGCAGGGAAGCCGCTATTTTACTCCGGTATTGACAAGATCCAGTGATCCGGCCTTGATCATCTATACCTCGGGTACAACCGGTCCACCCAAAGGGGCTCTCCACGCACACCGCTTACTAATTTCGGAAGCTACAAATACCGGATTTTCCCTTAACCTTTTTCCTCAAAAAGGGGACCTGTTGTGGACCCATTGTGATTGGGCTTATATAGCCGGATCCTTTACCGCCCTTTATCCGACATTGCATTACGGGCATACTGTAGTAGAGTATGCCAGAAAGGGTAGATTTGATCCCGAAAAGGCCTTTTCAATCGTTTCAAAGTATGGCGTGAGCGTCATATTCGCTATATCCACTGCTGTACGAATGATGATGAACACCATTAAAAATCCAAAGGAACATTTTGATTTAGATGAATTACGGTCTGTTACTGTCGGTGGTGAAACTATGGGTGCGGACCTGTATGAATGGGGGAAAGAAGCTCTTAACGTTGAATTTAATGAAAATTATGGAATGACGGAATGTGATTTCATGGTGGCTTGCTGTTCCGAAATCATGCAAATATACCCTGGATCCATGGGTAAAGCGATTCCAGGACATATTGTTGAAGTCATTGATGAGGCTGGAGAAGTGCTCCCTCCAGGAGAATATGGTGAATTCGCCATCAAACGACCAGACCCTAGTATATTCTTAGGATACTGGGGAAACCCGGAAGCTACTGAGCAAAGATTTAGAGGAGATTGGTTTTGCACAAGTGACTTCGGCACAAAGGATAAGAACGGTTATTTCTGGTTCACTGGAAGAAAAGATTATGTCATCGAGAGTAGTGGTTACAGGATCGGACCCGGTGAAATAGAAGATGTTCTCGTAAAACACGATGCTGTCAAGCTTGCGGCAGTCATCGGAATTCCCGATAAAATAAGAGGTGAAATTGTCAAAGCGTTTATTGTTCCCGAAAATGACGTGAAAATAAATGAAGCTCTTGAAGAACAGCTAAGACAGCATGTAAAAAATAAATTGGAGGCCCATGCTTACCCACGGGAAATCGAGTTTCTTAAGGAGATGCCCATGACAGATACAGGAAAGATCATGAAGAGCAAACTGCGGAATATGGATGAGTAAAAAAACGTTTATACGAATTATTAACAGCCAAATAGAGAGAAAAAATGCCAACAGAATTGATCCAAAGTAAAATCGAAGAAAATATCGGATGGATATTGCTTAACAATGTTACCAAAAAAAATGCACTACGCAGGGAGATGTATGAAGAAATACTTATTCTGTTAGATAAATATGATAAAGATGAAAATATAAGAGCAATTGTTCTCAGGGGGAATGGTGGAAATTTTTCAGCCGGCTATGATCTATCGTGTGGGCTACCGACTTCTTATCGGGAATTTGTTAAAAATCTTGATGGACGTGCTTCCCGGCAATTATGGTACGGTAATAAACCAACTATTTCCATGGTTGAAGGCTATTGTTTGGGTGGCGGATTCGAATTGGCAATGGGGGCAGATTTGGTTTATGCCACCCATGATGCTCGATTGGGAGAACCAGAGATTGATTTTTTTTTCACGCCTGATTTTAACAGTTTACCCTGTATTATCCTACCTAGAAAAGCGAAAGAAATGATCCTATTGGGTCAGGTCATATCTGGTAATCAGGCAACCGAAATAGGATTTGTGAATGGTTCTTTTCCTTTAGAGCATTTAGAGGAACATGTTCAAAAGGTCTGTCGGAGACTGGTATCCTTGCCTGCTGAAACAGTAGCAACTGCTAAGACCGGTCTCAATGGGGCTCTTGATGCTCAAGGTTTTGGTAACGCTATTTCGTATGGAGAAGAAATTGCTATTTACAACGGGTTGCGAAGCGAAACCAACCCACAATGTCAGGAATTTCATAGCACAATAAAGAAGAAAGGACTCAAGGAAGCCATTAAACGTTTTCGTGATTACAGCCAAGGTGGTAGTGAGAATGGTTGGAAAAAAAAAGAGTCATAAAGGGGTTCTGGTAGAGTATGGGGGTATTAAAGGCTTTTGTTTCCTGGTCAATATTGACTCATAAGAGGCTGCGGCTAGAACCAGAGCAGCACCCAGGACCGTTGTAAAATTCAAGGCTTCCCCCAAGACAAAAGCAGCAAGCATTGCCCCTAAGACAGGCTGTAAGCAGCCAATAAATCCTACGGTTTTAGCCTTCAGGTAGCGCAAACTTGTAGCGATTAGAGTATGAGGCACCGCTGTAAAAACAGACCCAAGCAACAACAATGACCACAGGCTATCAGGGGAGATGGTTCTCACATCACTTTCCACAAAAGGCAGCAGCATTAAGGCAGTCACCAGGACCTGGTAGAAAATAACCACCTGACTGGAATATCCACTAAGAAACTGTCGTTGCACGACATTACGCAAAGCAAATAGAACTGCGGAAAACACCCCCCAAGCTGCTCCCATGAAAATATTCCCATCTAACTCATTAATAGGCGCCATAATGTAGATGCCCGCAAAAACTACAATTGAGCAAAGAACATCACCTCGTTGCAGCTGCTTGCCGCGAAATAGGGCCTCGATAAAAACGGTAATAACCGGATAAGTATAAAGGGCGGTCATACCGACCACCACGGTAGAGATCCGCATGGCATGGAAAAAGGTGATCCAGTGTGTACCTAACAATATTCCTAAAAGACCAACCACCAGATAATCTCGCCCCGACCTCATCCGGAAGGAATGCTTTGTTACCAGAATTACGAGACCCAGAGTCAATAGGGCAATCCAGGACCGAAAGGCAATAATATCTAAGGCACTTGCCTCAATCATCTTTGCAAACAGTCCCATACCTGCTAAGAGCGAAATAGCAAGGTAAAGCGATAGTAATCCCTTATGTGTATCAGTCATCACAAAACTTTCTCTAATTTGTTGAGAAACGAAGCCGGAGCTTGTGAGTTGAAGTTCCCCCTATCTCTCTCTGACCCATGAATGTCAATAGCTAATTCCCAGAAGAGCAAGTCATATTAGATTTGAAACTCTCAATAAGGATAGCCCTTTTGGTAATCATCTTATTGATTCCATTTTCACTTGATATGGACACCGTGAATTCTAAATATTTCCATATCGTAAAGTTAGGTTAAGCGTACTTTTCTTTATGCAATTGAGCGGTTATTTCCGCATCAAAACCGCAATCCAACATATATTCGTAAAGTTGAATATCCAGTAATGGTGGAAGTGCAGGCCGACAATAGGACGCCAGCAAGGCATTTTTTTTCTGCCTGATGAGTTCCAATTGCAATTCATGAGGATTGCCTGCTGAACCCCGTAGACTAATTCCGGGTACAAACGGTTCAGTGCGACAGTGTTTCAAAGTGTGTTTGTGAGTAAGGAACTCTCCGCCAGATCCCACTTGATTAACAACATCCACCGCCAGGGTTTCCTCATTAATGGTCATACCTGCCATGAGATATTTAACCATTCCCAATACTTCCAGATCGACAATGAATTTTTCATAGGACATCGCATTAACAGCATCAAGTAAGCCAGCGGCATGGACACTCAAATGCTGGCCAGCTTGGTGACGGGTCAGACAATTCATCATGCTTTCATAGCCAGTTTGCACACAAATTCCTTGAGCATCGCTGATACTGCCACTGGTGCGACTGGGCAAATCATAAGCCCTGGCTAAACGGGCTGAATATTCTGCGAAAAGAGCATTTTCCGGCGCACCTGAGCTAAACCCTGCGGTACGCATATCGGTGACCGAAGCGGCACCTCCGTAGACCACGGGCGTACCCGGTCGTATCATCTGGGCAATCGCAATTCCTGCGAGTGTTTCGGCGTTGGCCAAAGCCGTAGCTCCCGCCAGTGTGACTGGTGCAGTAGTTCCGGTCATGGCCCCCGGTGTGAAAATCACCGGCTGACCATAATCGAGATAAACCTGTAGACTGTCCAGTTGTGAACGATCAATTTGTAGTGGTGAGTTAAGACTGATGATGGTGATCACCCGAGGCTTATTAATCAGAGCGGCCTTCCCACCAAACACTAAGGCTAGCATCTCCATGAGCGGCTCGATTTCAGACTTACTGCCAGTTGCAGCCATAAGACATTTGTCAGTATAGAGCAATGAAGCGTAGAGCATTAGGGCTGAGCTGGATTGCAAAGGCACATCATTCGGTTGAACCAAGACCCCACCGTTAATGTTAAAAAAATCACTTTGGTGGAAAAGCTTCAAAAAAGAAACGAAATCAGCCATTAGGGCTGGCCGCGTGCCTCCATGTGCATCAATAATGTTAGGAGCACCGAACCCTGGAGCGCTCTCTGTCTGTTTGCCCCCAATTTCAATGTCATAAGCAGAATTGCGGGCGAAAAGCTTAAAACGGGATGGGGCCTTACTGACCCATTGTTCGATTTGATCCTGAGTAATATAAGCCATTTCCCCTTTCACTCGGACTCCACACTCTTCAATCTTGGCTAACACTTCAGGATGCTTTACCCGGATACCATTTTTTTCCAGCATCTGCATGGAGGCATTATGTATCAGTCTTAAATCGGCATCCATCTTCTCAATCTGCATACATATCTCCCCAACTAAATTTATTTACTTAAATGCCCTACAAATTCATAGATAGTATTTTCGTTTGGGCTCAAACTATTATTTCTGAACTTGGTTTGTCATTTACTTTTATAATAATAAGATTTTTTTCAAGAGCGACTTAATGTGCTGCCTTCGCGTTCTTATTCAGCAGATTGAGTTACCAATCCATTGTTACAAGTATGGCATAGCCAAAGTATTTTTTGACTTTTTAATAAGAAAACGATTCCGGAAGGATAGACTGAATGGACCACTCCGCCGCAAGCAACGGAGTATCCTAAAGGGCATGGTTGACTATTGCTATTAAGCCACCATTGATTTGGCTAACTTACTAGCCGAGCCTGCATCAGCAGCATAACCATTTGCGCCAATTTCATCAGCAAAGGCTTGATTGACTGGGGCACCACCCACTAATACTTTAACCTTATCTTTTAAGCCTTTTTCTTCGATAATATTGATAGTACGTCTCATCGTATCCATGGTTGTGGTCAATAAAGCGGAGAGGCAAATAAAGTTAGCACCATCGTTAGCAACAGCATCTACAAATTTTTCAGGTGGAACATCAACGCCCAGGTCGATCACATCAAAACCAGCACTTTCAAGCATCATAGATACCAGGTTTTTACCGATATCATGTAAGTCACCCTGAACGGTTCCAATTGCTACTTTACCAGCAGATACAATATCACCGTCTGCCAGCAAAGGCTTCAAAATTTCTACAGATCCTGCCATTGCCTGGGCTGACATCAAAACTTCCGGGATAAACATTTCGCCGGACTCCATTCTTTCCCCCACAATATCCATTCCAGGAATCAGAGCGCCATTTAAGATTTCTTTAGCTGATGTACCTCCATCCAGTGCAGTTTTTACGTTGCTTGCCAAAACATCGGCATCACCAGTTAATAAAGTATCAGTAATTGTTTTAAGATCCATTTTTTATCCTTTTTTTTTAGTTTAGTTTATTGCAAAGCTTTGGGTTTAATACCCCTCCGCTTGCGGCGTCTTGTCATCCCGGACTTGATCCGGGATCCAGAAAAATGTTGATATAGATTCCAGGGCAAGCCCGGAATGACAACCTGATACCCCGCCGCAAGCGGCAGGGTTGTTAATTTTTCTTGAAATATAATTAGATTCCATATGCAGCAGATCAATGATTAGTATTCAATTTCATTTTGTTAATTGATGACCATTGTCGTCTGCTCATAATTCCTAACCGTTATGGTTTGTCCAGATTATCAATCAATTGATCAACGGCTTTTTCAACTGCTTCTGGTAAAGGTTCCGGTGTATGATTTTCAATAATCCACTGGGCTTTCTCCGTTAGAACTTTTTCCAGTGGTTTTTTTCCTGCTTTCTCCCATTGATCATAATTACCGCGATCAAAGAGTTCCGGATGCCAGAGATCTTTCAGATGCTTAACAGTGTGCTTTTCAGCCAGATAATTACCCCCCGGACCAATGCGGTCAATCATGTCAAGTGCCAGGGATTCTTCATTAATTGGTACCCCTTTCAGATAATGTTTAAAGGAACCGATCAGCTCATTACCCAGGACAACTGATTCCAGGCAGGCTGACATCCCCATTTCCATATACCCCACGTCATGAATCAGGTTACAACCCGCCAGGGTTGAGTTAAACAGTGATAGAGATGCTTCAGCAGCAGCCTGGGCATCCAGCATTTTAGAATCGGTAACACCCCCATAGCTCCAATCAGGAATATTATAATAAGCGCATAGTTCTCTATTAATGAGTTTGCTTAAGTAATATTCGGGCCCATTATAAGGGGAAGAACCTTTCCTAAAATCCATTGGTCCATAACCTGTGCCCATGATAAATGGTGATCCCGGTTGCTTACACTGAGCAACGACCAGACCACCTAGTACTTCTGCCAAGGAAAGGGCTACTGATCCGGCAATCGTGTTTGGTGCTGTGGCACCCATCAGAGGAGCGCTACCAAAAATAAAAGGAATTTTCTTTTCCGCACAAAATAGCATTTGTTGTAAGGGATGCTCACCGATCAATAACGGAGAAATGGGTTCGGTGAAAAGCACCATAAAGGGTTCTTTTTCCAAGGCTGCTTCACTACCCTTAACGGTAACTGCAATCTTCCAGATATCTTCAATGCCTTCTTTGGTCCAGCAGGAGAAAAACAGGGGTTTAGAAGTGTTTTTCAACATGGTGACAAAGTCGTGACGATCAGTCACTATGGGGTCTAATCCTTTAGCTTTAGGATTTACGCCACCGGTCATCCCCATGGTCATCACAAAATCGATATTGGGTAGATAGTCACATAACCTGGACGCTCTTTCAATATCTTCCTTATCAGTCGCTCTGCGTTCACCTGTATAGATATCATAAACATATTGAATGGTGGGTCCGGGGCCATAATAACTATTTTGACCTTCCAAAAACATTTTAGGTTCGCCATTGCGGTCGTGGAGGGTAATTGGCCCAGGAACATCTTTAAGGGCTTTTTCTACCATCTCCCGTGGAATCCTTACCCGATCTTCACCTTCGACTTTTGCACCGTGCTCACGCAGCAATTCTACTGCTTCAGGTAAATGAATGGTCATTCCCGTTTGATCTAAAATTTGGAGTGCTGCTTCATGAAGCTCTTTTAATTGTGTTTCATTCAGCAGCTTTAACTGCGGCCGGAGAGCTCCTGCGGCCAATTGTTCATCTAAATTCATAGCTTTATTTCCTGAGTAAAATTTTTAAAATGCAAATAAAAACAATTAACCGCCTTAACACATCCGGATAGGATAGATGGGCTGGCAAGATATTACTTTCGTTAGCTAATATGTGATGAAACTGTCTCCAACCACCCCTGTTTTAACTTGGGAATGGAATCCAGTAACAATTCGGTATATTCGTGATAAGGGGGTTTTAATACCTCTTCAGTACTACCGTATTCTACTATTTCACCATTTCTCATCACTGCCACAGAATCGGCCAGATTGGCGACCGTTGACAGATCGTGAGAAATAAAAAGATAAGCGATTCCTAGTTTTTTCTTCAAATTGAGTAAAAGCTCAATGATGGCTTTTGAAACCAGGGTATCTAAAGCGGAGGTGATTTCATCACAGATGATCAATTTGGGATCGGCTGCCAAAGCCCGGGCAAAATTGACTCTTTGCAGTTGTCCTCCGGATAGTTCACGGGGAAAGCGGTTAATAAAATCTGCAGGTAGCTCCACTAGATCCAATAATTCAAAAATCCGTTCTTCAGCGGCTTTACCAGTTATTCCAAGATAAAATTCCAAAGGGCGTCCCAGGATATGACGGATCCGGTGTCTGGGGTTCAGTGCCG
>Ga0307989_1000559_pt1 | contig 23629 bp, 22 predicted proteins | sample EllFjometagen185_FD_203164 | JGI IMG/M metagenome (GOLD analysis project Ga0307989, IMG submission 203164) | Marine microbial communities from Ellis Fjord, Antarctic Ocean - #185 | ecosystem: Environmental > Aquatic > Marine > Unclassified | place: Southern Ocean | collected 2014-10-08 | reverse complement strand
ACATATTTAGTGGGCTCCAAAAACCCAGGTACTATGACTGCTGATAGCAAATGGGCTTATGGATCAGATGAAATGGCAAACGCCGCGATTAAAAAAACCGGTGGGAGAAAAGTTAACTTCGATGAAGCACTCACTGCCTCTTATGTTAGCATGGCCAAAGACACGCTGATGATTCGAAAGAAACGGGCTAAAAAAAGATCAATGGAGCAAACCTAATCTATCCTGATATTCTGGTTTAAGCATATGTGTAATAATTTGAAGGAAAAGTGTGATCGACGATTTTTTCTTAAATCGGCCATGATTGCTAGTGCTGTTTTGGCGTATGAAAACAGCACTCTCGCTGTAAGTTTACGTCGTAATAAGAAGAAAAAAGCGGAGCAAACTAATATCCTGATTCATAAAAAAGAGCGCTGTCCTGTTTGTGGTATGTTTGTGTCCCCCTATCCCAAATGGATTACTCAAATTCAATTCAAGGACGGCTCACACCATAGTTTTGATGGTATGAAATGCCTATTCAGGTATTATTTCACCCCTGAAAAGTTTAATCCTGAGGGGATAAAAAAAGCCATCAGCCGCATCCTAGTTAGAGATTATTATAATCTGGAATTTATCGATCATGATAAAGCCATATATGTAGTTGGTAGTAATGTATACGGTCCCATGGGACATGAAGTCATCCCTTTTGGAGATAAAAAATCGGCCAAGACATTTCTGAGCGAACACTTTGGACTCAGGTTGTATCGATTCGATCAGGTAACTATTCAATTATTAGACAAACTGGATGCTTCTAAGAAAAAGGTAAGCCTGGAAGGCATTCCATGAGATATTCGACAAAACTGTTGATGATGGTGATGGTGTTTAGTGTTGGAATTTCTGTAATTTTAATCGATGTGATGCTGAGAACAGAGCAGTTTAATACATCCGGGGCACTAAAGCATCGCTTTCAGCAAATCGTTTCTATACCTGACCTTGGTATCACAACCGCAGCCAGATATTTACGCCACTATTCTCTAAGTGATTCAACCACCCCCTTTCAAGACTACCCTGTCAGCCGGGAACATTTTCCGGCTGGTTTTGTTTATGCGCCACCTGATTATTCAAATCTGTCAGGTCGCATTTCACTAAATCCCTTATCAAAGCGTTAAATGAGATTCGTTTATGGCATTTCGTAATCTGCTGGAAAGACAACGCAACATCCTTGACTATAGTCTTCAAAACCTTTACCGACGAAAAGAAAAAACACTCTTCATTTTAGTCATATTTGTTTTGCTGATTTCTGTGATCTCCTCAATTTTATTTATAACCGGGTCCTTAACCCGAGAAATGTTGAGTACCGTCAGTGAACTTCCGGAAATAACTGTTCAAAAAATCCAGGGCGGTCGACAAACGAATATTAGCGCCACTTATCTGAGTGAGATTGAATCGATTCCCGGTGTTGAAGCAGTAGATCCAAGGGTCTGGGGATATTTTTATCTGGAATCATTGGAAGCCAATTTTACAATTTTTGGATTTGATCTGGATACCTTAGAAGAGAGTGATTATGAAAAATTAATCACCGAAAATCCAAAATTTGCAAGTGGGAAAGAATCTAATAACATCTTTAAAATGGTGGTTGGCCCTGGCGTTTATCGCTTATTCAAGAAGATCGCCATGGATGATACCTTCCTCTTCTTTAACCCGAATTGGGGGAAATCGATACCTATTGATATTATTGGGATTTTCAAACCCGAGACAGAGCTACAATCCGTTGATTTAATGTTGGTACAGACTGAAGCCGCTAGAAAAATATTGGAGTTACCGACAGGGCAATACACTGATTTGGCTGTTTATGTATCTAATCCTGAGGAAATAGAGAATATCGCTCGGAAAATCAAATTACACTATCCAGAATTAAGGACCATCACTCAGTCGCAAATTCAAAGCACTTATAGTTCGGTTTTTGGTTGGAGAAGTGGTCTGGTACTTTCAGGGCTATTGGTTGTCATTGCAGCCTATCTGGTATTAATCTGGGATAGAGCTGGAGGGCTTTCCCAGGAAGAGCGAAAAGAGATAGGTATCTTAAAGGCAATTGGTTGGGACACGGACATGATCCTATCAGTAAAATTTATCGAAGGATTAATATTATCGCTGATGAGTACCATCTTAGGAATTTTACTATCTTATATTCACATCTACTGGTTTGATGCAGTGGGTCTGCGGGAAGTTTTTATTGGGTGGTCCACGGTTTATCCTTCATTTAAACTCGTTCCTCATATCGATTTAAAGTATATCATGCTGATCTTAACCATCGCAGTAGTGCCCTATTGCGCCGTATCAATTGTTCCGGCCTGGAAAGCAGCGATTACTGATCCTGATAAGATTATCAGAAATGGAAACTAATAATTGGAAATAGTATCATGCTGACAACGGACAAGGTTACCAAAATATATAATCAAAACCTTCCTAACCAGGTGGTTGCGGTAAAGGATGCGTCGATCAAAGTTGATGAGGGGGAAGTAGTGGTTTTGCAAGGTCCCAGTGGATCCGGAAAAACAACCCTGCTATCTATGATAGGCTGTCAAACCAAACCTAATCGAGGTGAGGTTATCATCAATGAAAACAGAGTTTCCAAACTGCCGGATCGGTTTTTAAATACCTTTAAACGGGAAAATATTGGATTTATCTTTCAGAACTATCAATTAATTCCGGACATAAATGTCATAGATAACATTATGCTACCAATGCTTCCCTCTGGTATTCCATATAAAGAGCGAATCGTTCGGGCCGAAGCACTGATGCGTCAATTTGACTTAATGAAACGGAGAACCTTCGATGTCAAAAATTTATCCGGTGGAGAACAGCAGCGCGTCGCTATCGCCAGAGCGATGATTAACCAGGGGAAAATCATCTTAGCGGATGAGCCAACAGCTCATCTGGATACAAAATTAACCGGGGAATTTTTGGAAATGATCTCTGATTTAAAAAAGCATCAATATACTGTCGTTATCAGCAGCCATGACAATGAAATCATCAATCATGCTGTCGTGACCAAAATTTACACCATGAAAGACGGCCAGGTAGTATCATGATTTTGAATACCTGGGTCTTAGGATTACTTGTCGGACAGGTCACCATTTTTATAGTTATCTCATTCAGTGGATTTAACGCACTTAGAATTTATTTAAACTGGAATTATGCGTCTAGTGATGAACGCCAATATCTATTAGAGAATAAAACCTATCTGGTAGCGGCGTTGATGAAATTCGCCATGTTTGTGCATCTGTTTTTATTTGCATTGACAGCCTTAGCTCTGGATGAAATTGCACCCATGATCATAGGTGCCATGTGTCCGGTTGGTGTTTTAGCTTCCAATGCCTATGGTTTTCCATTTCTATATATAAAAATGGGTTTGGTATTTATTTTTTCCATCTGGCTGGTGCTTAACCACCTTGATAATAAAATGGATAACTATCCTTTGGTTCGTTTAAAATATCTCTATTTAATTCTATTTTACCCATTGGTCATTATTGAAACGATACTGTTTTTATTATTTCTCTTCAATCTTGATCCCATGGTTATTACTTCCTGTTGTGGTACGGTGTTCAGTGAAGCCAACAGCGGCGTTACTGGGACCATGAGTTCAATCTCCAATATAATAATACTACCGACGCTCTTTGGTCTGGCTGTGTTATTGTTGTTCTGCCGTTTCATAATCATCAAAAAACTAACAAACAGCGTAGTCGGTGGTATCATAGAAGCTGTTATCTGGATCTTTTTCTTTATATTTTCAATATTATCGGTGCTCTCGTTTATCAGCATTTATATTTACGAAATGCCAACCCATCGTTGCCCATTTTGTTTCTTGCAACAAGAATATGGTTTTATTGGCTTTCCACTGTATTTTTTTCTCTTTTTAGCAACAGCTGCCGGTTTCAACCGTGGAATACTAGAGCTAATTAAATGGGAAGAAAAACTGGCGATAACGATTGCAAACTTTCAATCCAAACTACACAAAGTTGCAATCATAGCCATGCTAGGTTTTTTATTGACGGGCTTTTTACCATTTGTTTTTTATTATTTCAGAACCGGCCGACTCATTTAATTCACTCAAAATATCTTCTGATTCACCAGGAGATTCAAAGAATCTATTCTAGAATAAAAATCGGAGTTATTAATGAAAACAAAGCATAAAATACTGATGATATTTTGCTTTCCCTTTTTTTTATCATTAATGTCAGGCACTGCTTTTGGCGAAAATGCGCCAGTTGAGATCGAAGTCCATAAAATGTGTCCCTTATGTGGCATGTATCCGGCCAGATATCGAACCTTTCAATGCCAGATTGTTTTTACTGAAAGCAGTTATGAAGCCTTTGATAGTCCTCAAGGATTGCTGATCTATTTGCTATTTCCTGAAAAAACAGAAATTTCAGTGGTAAAACCACATTATATCTATTACCGGGATTATATTGATGGGAGTTGGATCAGGAGTGCTGACACTTATTACGTGGTCGGAACTGGTGTGATGGGACCCATGGGTCTTGATTTTCTGCCGGTTAAAGGGAAATTGAGGGCTGAGCAGTTAAAAGAAGAGGAACAAGGCGCTTTGATAATTCATCATAGCCAGGTGGACCGAGCCTTTCTAATTAAAGCAGCGAATTCAGGATGGGCGCATTTTTTAGCCAGACAACTCATCCTTGAATAATTGGAATTTTAAGAATGTACTTAGTGGAGCATCTAAAGAAGATGATAACGTTTAACCGCGGTTTTGTTTTAGGACAACTTTACCTTAAGTCCTTCATATTAGTGGCTGTAATAATGATCCTGTCAATTAATGCGCTTGGGCAAAGTAAAGCTTTACCCAAGGGAAATTGTGAATCACCAAAATCGGAAACCGATTTAAGGCATTGCGAATTTGCATGGAAAGATCTAGGGAAAGTAGATTTACATGCTTGTAATTTTGATGGGATGATCTTAAAGGGAATCAAAGCCGCCGGATCAAACTTCTCAGGCGCAAGTTTTAATAAAGCGGATATGCGATGGTCTGATTTTAGAAATAGTAATTTTAATCGCACCCAAATGAGAAAAGCAAATCTGTTTCATACTAATTTCGATGAGGCTGTATTGGATCATGCTGATATGAGTGGTGCTTTTATGTTTGGCACAACCATGCACCATTCCAGTGCCCGTTTTTCTATTTTTTTAAAAGCTTTTATGAAGGATTTTAACGGTTCCAACAGTGATTTCACCGGTGCTCAATTTTCCGGGAATAATATGTTGAAAGCTTACCTGATCAATAGCATTTTTTTAGATGCCAATTTCACTGGAACGAATTTAACTGGCGCCGCTTTTGAAGAATCCAATGTTTCTGGTGCCATTTTTAAAAATGCCAATTTACGAGGTGCCAGCTTATTGGACGTTATATTTAAAGGTGCAGATTTTTTAAACGCCGATTTACGTGATGTTGAAATGGAAACAGAAGATTATCAGTCAATAAAGTTAGCACAGAATATTCCAAAGTCCCTAAAATAAAACCGGGTTGATAGCCAAACTGTTGCGAAATTATGCCTCACTGGCGACCGGTTTATTGTCCGGTAAAATGGACCCGGAACGGAACTTTGAAGGGAATGATCAACGCCTCAGTAATCCTCGATTTACTAAGGGAAATAGAGAGAAAGCCCAGCAATTATCTATCAAAGAAAGAAAAAACATTAGGCTACTCCCTATCATTAAGCACCCCGCTATTTTTCTTATTTGCTACAATTTGAAGCAAATCACTGGGTTTATCAGCGATAAAATCCGGTGTTTCGACCTCAAGCAAGCTCCTTTTCTGGAATCCCCAGGAGACAGCAATTGTTGAGACTCCAGCAAGTTTCCCCTGCCGAATATCACTAATTGCATCGCCAATCATGAATGTTTCATCAGGTTTGGCACCAAAATCATTCATGGCTTTGGAAATCCGCTCTGCTTTGGAGAGACCTAAATCACCCCCTGAGACAGCTGAAATTAGGGAGTTTAATCCAAAAGAATGAAGCGTATCAGTGACGGTTTCTGTTTCACTGGCAGAAATAACAAGCAGTGTATTATCCAGGGAAAGCTTTTCAAAGACTGACACGATATCTGGAAATACACCCGCATCCCAATTTTTCGCCAGGAGACCAAATATGCGTTTTGTAAAAAAAGGGATTTTTTCTTCGGGAATATCAATAAACCGGGCTATATCCTCGAAGGTAAGGTTCTCAATAATCTGAAAATCTTCTTTAATTGGTATGCGGCCAACATTTAATTCTTTTTGAACTTGTATGGCCAATGAAAGAAGCTGTTCAAGAGAATCGACAATAACACCATCATAATCAAAAGCAAGAAGCATCGGTTTAATTTATTAGATTGAAGTTTGAAATAGGTGACTTTTTGCCACCGCTTAAATATTGATTTATCGTTATTACATCAAAAATTGTATGATCACCTAAATATGCAACATTTTCACAATGCGTTCATCTGGAGCTATTCATTTGTGTCTATTACTTAACCTGATATCATTGTTTTGAAACAGGTTTCCAAAAATCAACATGAAGATAATTATTATTTAATTGATAATTAGTGTCTGGACGAAAGCACCAATATTTAACTGTAATCGGTAATTTGGGGTATCACTACGAAGTCTCGCGATCGTCGTAACAATCGATATCTAAAAGCTTGAACCTTCACCAAGAAATGTACATGTCCCCAGATTACCTACTTTTCGTTCAGTCACTAATTAAATATACTGTCCCCGAAATCACGAAAGGTGTCAGATTAATTATTTTGTGGGGTCCCTTTTCTTTCTCGATGCTTCTAATAACAAACATTTTTCTATTGGTATATATTTGGATGCTGAATTAATTAATGAAGTAGATGTAAACTGACGAACGCCATATATCTCAACAATCACATTTAGGTCCTTGCGGATCTTATCTACCAATAGTTCAAAATCACCATCACCTGTTGCCAACAAAACCACATCGGTGTCTTTGGCATATTCTATAGCGTCGAGAGTTATACCCACATCCCAATCACCTTTTGCTGAACCATCAGATCTCTGGATAAATGGCTTAAGCTTGACCTCAAAACCGATTGCTCTAAGAATATTTTGAAACTGTCTTTGCTTCTCATCACCGCGATCTATGGCGTACGCAATTGCCTTTACCACTTTCCTATTTGAAGTGGCTTTGGCCCAAAATTCGTTGTAATCGAAATTACAACCATATACTTCCTTTGTTGTGTAATAAATATTTTGTACATCAACAAGAACAACTATTTTTTCCATAGATTGGCTATTTCAGCTTTCACTCACGCTGATATCAGGATATTTTTGGAACGTAGCAACGAAAATCTCCTGAATATATTTGTTATAAAAATTTAATCATTATCTTGGGTTTTGGCAATTCCAACATAGGTCGAAATGTCCCTCAACTTCTTCTTTGCATTTACTACAAATCCAATCACCTTGTGTATTTATTGACTGTAGGTCAATGCTTAATATTTGAACTGCCTGGTCATAGTATTCAACAGGTACTAACACTTCTGCCGGTCCTATGCTATTTAATGAAACTGCATTCATTAATCCTGAGTGAAGCGCTGCATTTGTTCTGCAAGGTATACCTGAGCTTTCAAGCAAAGAACTTTTTTGCTGAGATTCAGGATATTGGCCTACGAATACTATTTTTTCATTGTCCATCTGAATATTTTCATCCTTATAACATACTATAATATGCAGAATCTGTTTTTTATATTTTTTTTAGTGATATAACTAAAAACAAACGATTCGTCAATTAGTTTATAGTTTAGGTGTTTGATTTATTGTATCTATTAGTGCATCAATTCCAAAACCAGTGATACTTATTAATAGTTTGATATTATTTTATTTAAAACAATATTGGTACTCTAATTCTACTTTTTATCGAATATCCCCATAATCGGCAGAATCATCATCATCGAAAAAATTTAATATGAAAGCCATTAATGAGTAAATAATCAGCTGGAAAACTTGTTGTAAAAAACCCCTGCTATATACGCTAGATGGGTCTCTGATTTTTAGATTTTTATAGAAAAGATCAGATAGCTTTGAAAAAAAGTGTGGATCAAAAAACAGGAAAGAGAAAACCGGATAAAACACGACCCGGTGTAATCTAATTATAGTAGCGCCAGCAATACACCCGCTGCTACGGCAGAACCGATAACACCTGAAACATTGGCACCCATGGCGTGCATAATCAAATGATTTTGTGGATTAGATTCCAATCCGACTTTATTGACCACACGGGCTGCCATTGGTACCGCTGATACTCCAGCTGCGCCGATTAACGGATTAACGGGTGATTTGGAAAATTTATTCATCAATTTAGCGATGAGAACACCTGATGCAGTACCAATAGCAAAGGCCACCATGCCCAGTACCAGAATCCCTACTGTTTCCAGATTCAAAAATTTATCAGCAGAGAGTTTACTACCCACACCTAATCCCAGAAAAATAGTAACCGTGTTAATTAAAGCATTTTGGATTGTATCTGATAGTCGATCGATCACACAGCATTCTTTGGCCAGGTTACCAAACATGAACATACCGATTAAAGGTGCTGCAGTTGGTAATAGTAAGGCACAAATACCGACAGTTAACAGTGGCAAAATAATCTTTTCCAATTTGGAAACATGCCTTAACTGAACCATTTTTATCTGTCTTTCTTTCTCAGTAGTCAACAGGCGCATTATAGGGGGTTGAATAATCGGAACCAAAGCCATATAGGAGTATGCCGCAATAGCAATAGATCCCAGTAATCTTGGAGACAATTTGCTGGATAGAAAAATAGCGGTTGGTCCATCAGCACCACCAATGATCCCTATAGCCGCAGCATCACGAAGCGTAAAATTGATTCCGGGTACTAATTCCGATAAAGCCAAAGCCCCAAGCAAGGTTGTAAATATTCCAAACTGGGCGGCACCACCTAAAATGATGGTTTTAGGGTTGGCAAGCATCGGACCAAAATCTGTCATGGCACCCACACCCATAAAAATAAGCAAAGGAAAAATCCCGGTGATAATTCCAACATCATAGACATACTGCAAAATTCCACCAGGATCGGCAATTCCAGCCAGTGGAATATTGGATAGTATGGCACCAAAACCGATGGGGACTAAAAGTAAAGGTTCAAAACCATGCTTTATCCCTAAATACAGAAGTAGCAATCCTACCAGGATCATCAGAATTCGCCCGAGTCCCTCGGTCCAGCCTTTTTTTTGCTGACCATCAATCAGGGCATATATTCCTGTTGTTTCAAACAGAAGACCAGCCAGTTCTGATATACTCGGCAGGACACTCGTCTCCGATTCACCCATGCCAGCTTTTAAAGGGATAATATATCCTATTATTTGATGAGGGCTGGTCATCTGATTAGCCTTGATACTAACACCCTCTATCTTACCAGAAATATCAGCTCGAATTTCGATTTTGTCGCCGTTGCTTCTTTTCAAAGTAGCGACAAGATCACCCTGGGCAGTCAGATCTCCGTTTTTAATTTCAACACGAATCACTTTGGCCTCATGGAGAGAAACTATGGCTACTTTTTCCCTGATTTCTGAGAAGGCTGTTTGTATTCCGCTAATGGCTAATAATAATATTACAAAAATTAATTTAATTTTCATGGTTTTTATCATAGGAGCTGATACTTAAGTGATTATCAATAGTCTTTCCGGTGATTGATTAAAATTAAAACATACCGGAGAAGCAACGCTTAAAACCACTTCCCCGACTTAAAATCACACAATTGTAACCAGAGGATCAGAAGTCTGAACCGTATCTCCGCTTTTAACATGTATCACTGAAATTTTACCATCCTGGGGCGATTTAACTTCTGATTCCATTTTCATGGCTTCCATAACAACCAAAGACTGATCTTTCTTCACTACCTCTCCACTTTCAACCAAAACCTTAACAATATTACCCGGTGTTGGTGCTTCGATTTCCACACCATCTATCGCAGCAGGTGCAGGAACTGCTGCCGGGGCGGCTTGTAGGGCACCGGTACCTTCTGCGACATTAACATCATACTGCTTCCCATTCACTGTAATGGAATAATTTCTAGGCCCGCCCCCGGAAGCTGCTTTTTTATCAGCTTTGGTCACTTTAGCCGGTTCTTCATCTGACTTTTTTCGAACCGAGACTTTAGCATTGCCCTGTAGGAAATCCAACCCTTTTTGTTCACAACTGGCAATGATAAATATATTTTCATCGTTAACAGGAAGATTATTGTCCTTTAATATTTTTTCTGCCTTAGGAATACCCGGCTCAAGAATATCCAAGGGATTATCAGTAAAAACAGGTTTTCCAAGCTGTTCAGATGCCAACTTAATGATTTTCGGATCTGCCGGAACCGGGGTTTTACCAAAATAGCCCAATACCATATTGCCATAATTAGGATTGATCTTTTTCCATTTGCCCTGGGTAACATTCGTATAGGCCTGTTGAAAATAAAATTGTGAGACCGGTGTCACAGACGTACCAAACCCACCTAATCGAACCACTTCTGACATTTCCTTAATAACGTCTTTATAAAGATGTAAAGTACCGGTATCCCTCATCATCATAGTATTAGCTGTTAAGGCGCCACCTGGCATTGGTGAAAGGGTAATGGTCGGCGAAACCATTTTTGCTTCAGGAGGAAAAAAATAATCTTTCATAGCTTCTTCGAAAGCTTCCTCTGCTTCCAGTACCTTTTCATAGTCAAGATCCAGTGTAAAATCTGTGCCTTTTAAGGCGTGCATCATTGATAAAATATCTGCCTGACAGGTGCCAGAACAAACAGGGCTTTTTGCCAGATCAATTCCGGTAATACCACCCTCCACAGCAGCCAGATTTTGAGAAATTGCTAGTCCGGCAGTATCATGAGTGTGAAACCAGAGAATCGTATCTTCAGGGACAATTTTCCTGGCTCCTTTGACTGTTTCAAAGACTTTTCGGGGATTAGCCGTTCCTGAAGCATCTTTAAAACAAATGGAATGAAAAGGGATACCAGCATCTAATATCTGTTTGAGCCTTTCCAGGTAAAACTCCGGTGTGTGTGCACCTTCACACCCTGGTGGCAGATCCATCATCGAGATAACAATTTGGTGGTTTAAGCCGTGATGGGCAATTCTTTCACCTGAATATTCAAGATTTCTGACGTCATTTAAGGCATCAAAATTTCTAATGGTCGTCATACCGTGTTTTTTAAACATTTTGGCATGAAGATCGATAATATCCCTGGGTTGTTGGCTTAGAGCCACAACATTGATCCCTCTGGCTAAAGTTTGAAGGTCTGCATCCGGCCCGACTTCAGCTCTAAATCTATCCATCATGTCAAATGCAGATTCATTGCAATAAAAAAACAGACTCTGAAATCTTGCACCACCACCGGCTTCGATATGAGTGATCCCAGCATCAACAGTTGCCTTAACAGCTGGAAGAAAATCATCGGTTAATACACGCGCTCCAAAAACTGATTGAAAGCCGTCTCTAAAAGACGTGTCCATCATTTTAATAACTTTTTTACCCACTTTGTCTCCTTATAACTTGAGGATTGGTTGATCGAAAGTTTAACGATAAATCAGACGCATAACTATTAACCATAAACATCTTTCTCATATGCCGCTACGGCTGCAGTTAAAACGGCAATGGGAATATCATCATCCATGTCGATTTTCTTAGCTCTTTCAGCTCTTGCTGCTGATGCTTTTTTAATGATGTCCAACTCACGTTTAACGATATTCTCAGTCAATTTGGATACGATCTTAATTAGTAGAATCATTAGGACTAAAAACAACACTACCGTTGTCATCCCAATGAACATCAATTTTAGTCCGGCTAATAACATTGTTATAAATTTATTAAAACATTGAATAAAATGATGCAAAACTCAAAAAACATCATTGTTTAGAGTGCTTAACACTCTCGAAGGTTTTCCGCCTTTTTCTTATTTATTAGGTTAACTTATTATTTGATAACAAATTGTAGGGTTGTTTTAAAAGCAATTTTATTATTAAAAATATTAAAAAACTATACATTAATAAAAGTGTTATAGAGCCTATAATGCACTAAAAACAAGATTTGAGTCATTGTTTTTTTATAAAAAAAATAAATAATTTTGAAAATATAAATATGTTTTACTCGGATTTTTAAGTATTAAATATTGATATATTAGAATTTTTTGTAACTATTCAGTTAATCCTTGATTCAGTGAGCAGAACACAGTTTACCGAGCACTAAACCTTTCGTTCTTTATTCAGGTCACCGTTTATGATTCTCTGGTCAAGAACAGATATTAGTCAAAAACACTTCGACTTCCCTCAGTGAACAGAACCTGGTAAAGTATCAGATATGCTCCCTTTTTTGCTTAAAACAATTTTTTTTATAATTTTAATTAATTATAGGATGTTTTTCTCAATAACTCTAATTAATAATAAAATGATCTTAGGGGGAGTACTACGGAGTAAAGGGATGGGATATTAAAAACTAATATTTTTTAATAGAGCGTTCATAGGTAAAAAATGGTCTTATTAGTAAAGACCATTTTTTATTTAATTCTTCTGGTTAAACTTTTTTGTAGGGAAGATATATAGGTTTCCACATACAGGCTTCAACATATTCAGCCAGGTTTTTCTCATGCAATACATGAGCGGGGTCCTTGTCGATAAATTCCTGAATAACTTTAACAGCGACATACAATGATATTTTTCTTAAATCCTTTATTCTAGGATAAACAGTACCCATCTCTAAATCAGCATCAGAAACACATTCAGCTAAGGCAAAGGAAGCAGTAGTAAACATATCCAAAGTTATTTCTTTAGCTTTAGCCAGAACCGCCGCTAAACCAACTCCTGGAAAAATGAATACGTTGTTACCTTGTCCTACCCTGAATGTCTGATCTTTGTGAACAACATCATCAAATGGGCTTCCGGTGGCGACAATTGCTTTTCCATCACTCCATTGATAAAGATCTTCCGGCAGAGCTTCACAATTACTGGTTGGATTTGACAACGGGAAAACCATGGGACGATCAGAATATGTCAGCATTTGCTTGATATGTTCTTCCTTAAAGGAACTCCCAACACCGCAAGTTCCTATTAATACAGTAACAGGAACATTATTGATTGTTTCTGTCAGAGAAGCCTGCCCCGGTTTTTCCAATTTCCAATTGGTCGCAATATCGGCTGGCTTGGCATATCGTTTTTTATATTCATCTAAACCAGGACGATCATCAAAAACCAAGCCTCTGGAATCCAGAATAAAAACCTTATCCCGTGCATCCTGAACATCCATACCTTCTCTTACCAGACCGGCATGAATTTGATCAGCAACTCCGACACCACCTGCACCAGCACCGTATATTACAAATGTCTGATCGGAAAGTTTTTCTTTTTTAATTTTGGCAGCACCAATGATTCCGGTTAAAACAACAGATCCTGTTCCCTGTATATCATCATTAAAGGAAGAAATTTCCTTTTGATAACTACTTAGATTATTAAAAGCATTTGACTTACTGAAATCTTCCCATTGCAGCACTGCTGTAGGGAAATATTTTTTGACCCTATCCACAAATTTTTCAATAAAGAATTCGTATTCCTTACCTGTCAAACGCTTTTTAGGTATTCCCAAATACATAGGGTCATTTAACAAGTCTTCGTTATTCGTTCCTATATCCAATGCGATTGGTAAGCAACAGGCGGGATGAATTCCGGCACCCAATGTATACAAGGATAATTTTCCGATGGGTATTCCCATACCACCCACACCCTGATCTCCAATACCTAAAATTCCCTGGCTATCAGTAACCACAATGATTTTAATATTCTTGGATGGGAAGTTATTCACCATATCATCCATATTATCAATATTATCAGGGGTGATATATAATCCCCGAGCCTTTTGATAACGATGGCTAAATTCCTGGCAGGCTTTTCCGACAGTTGGTGTATAAATAATCGGTGTCATTTCTTCAACATGTTGAGAAACCAGCGCATAAAAAAGTGTTTCATTACGATCCTGCAGGGACCGCAAGAAAATATATTTTTCTATATCGGTAGATGCGTTTGTATATCCTTGGTAGACCCTTTTTAACTGATCTTCAAATGACTGAACCCGTGGTGGAATTAATCCGATAAGGTCAAATGCAATTCTCTCTTCTCTGGAAAACGCAGTACCCTTATTTAAAATTCGATCATTTAATAAATCCGTCCCTTTCAAGGAAACAGGTCTAAATTCATTATTTTTAGAATCTTTCCATCTAAGATATTTTGCAATGGACATAATTTTTTCTCTTTTTTAATTAAATATTAAGCGAAGAATTTAGCTTTTGCATAAACATGAGAATAAAGCTCCACTCAGCAATCGCTTCCTCTTCTTTTTTTTCAAGTAACTGACAAAATTAACATAAAATTTAACTTTGTCCCCATAAGTCTTTTTAAAGATTGTTCTTAATCAAGGTTTTAACGATAATATTAAAACTGATTTTAGCTTCTTTTTCCCTTTAAAACCAAGCAAAAAAAATAAAAAATTTAAAAGCTTCGAATTTTAAATTTATTTTAAACCTTGATTGATCGAAGGTGTTAATGTGTGGGAAATCAGGTATGGCAATGTCCAATACCTGATTATTTCAGAAAGAAGATATTCTTTATTCCCATTCAATAGTACCTGGTGGTTTAGATGTAATATCGTAAACCACTCGATTGACCTTTGAAACTTCATTAATAATTCGATTCGATATATTACTTAGCAGATCATAGGGTAATGGTGACCAGTCAGCAGTCATGGCATCTTTGGAATCGACACTACGCACTGCGATGGTCCATTCATAGGTTCTATCATCGCCCATAACACCAACAGATTTGATCGGTAAGAGCACTGCAAAGGCCTGCCATACCTTATTATACCAGCCTGCTTTCTTAATTTCTTCTCTAACAATGGCATCTGCATTTTGCAAAACCTGAATGCGTTCTTCTGTGATTTCACCTAAAATGCGAATCCCCAGGCCGGGACCTGGAAAAGGATGTCGATAAACCAGTTCATCATCAATTCCCAAAGCTTTACCCAGTTCGCGGACTTCATCTTTAAACAACTCCCTTAAAGGCTCAACCAACTTTAATTTCATATCCGGAGGAAGTCCACCCACATTATGATGGCTTTTAATAACTGCTGAGGGTCCTTTAAATGATTCTGATTCGATAACATCAGGATACAATGTGCCCTGAGCCAGAAACTTTATATCAGACAGTTTTCTGGCTTCCTGCTCAAACAAATGAATAAAACCATTCCCAATAATTTTACGCTTTTGCTCCGGATCGGTGATTCCTTCAAGTTTGCTCAAAAAGTCCTCTGATGCATCTACATATTTTAAATTGATCTGATAGTGCTTTTTAAAAACTTCAAGAACCTGTTTAGCCTCATCTTTTCTAAGTAAACCATTATTAACAAAAATACAGGTTAAATTATCTCCAATGGCTTTGTGCAATAAAACAGCTGTTACTGAAGAATCGACACCACCACTTAAAGCACATAACACTTTTTCATTGCCAACCTGAGCCTTAATATCAGCAATTTTGGTTTCCAAAAAGGATTCCATACTCCAAGTTGGCTGACATTTACAGATATCAAACACAAAATTCCGTAAAATTTGAGTGCCATGTTTGGTATGGGTAACTTCCGGATGAAACTGAATCCCATAAAGCTGCTTATCCAGATTTTGAATCGATGCAAATGGGGAATTGGTACTTTCCGCAACTATTTCAAACGTTTTAGGGATTTCTATCACTCTATCCCCATGGCTCATCCAAACCGTTAAACTCTCTGAAGATGGAACTTCCTTAAAGAACGGACTTTCTTTAAGAAAATTTATTTTTGTTTTCCCGTATTCGCAATGATCAGAATTTTCGACCTTGCCTCCCAGCAGTTTTACCATCAATTGAAGCCCATAACAGATACCCAAAATTGGAATTTGTAAGTCAAATATTTCAGGAGAAGTGGTTGGTGAAAACTCTCCCAATACCGAACTGGGACCACCGGATAAAATGATTCCTTCAGGTTCAAAAGACTTAATCTTATCAAATGAAATGGTGCAGGGGTGAATTTCGCAATAGACACGTTGTTCTCTAATTCTTCTGGCAATCAACTGAGTATATTGAGAACCGAAATCTAAAATTAATATCATGATTAACTCTTTATAAAAACAATGGATTAAACGCGGAAAGACTGATAGTTATCTGTGGATAAAATTATTTTTTCAGTAAGTTCAATAGCAATATGAATAATCTTGATATGAATTTCCTGGATACGATCGCTGGTTTTTGCTGGAATAATGAATGACAGGTCTGCTTCGTCCTTTAAGTGACCACCGTCTTTGCCTAATAAGCAAACTGTATATAGTCCCTTTTTCCTGGCAGCAGACACTGCCTTAATAATATTAGGCGAATTTCCAGAAGTAGAAATTCCTAATAACAGATCCCCTTTTTGACCAACACCTTCTACATACCTTGAATATACTTCATCATAACCATAATCATTAGCGGTACAGGTAATATAAGAAGGATCGGAAATTGCTATGGCTGATAAAGAGGGCCGATCATCCCGAAATCTTCCGGTAAACTCTTCGGCAAAGTGCATGGCGTCACACATACTACCACCATTGCCACAGCTTAATATTTTGTTTTTCGATAAAAGTGTCCCAGCCAGCTTCTCTGCAAACTGGTATACAGACAACATATTATTTTCAGACTCAATAAAATCTGCCAATAAATTTTGAGCGGTCGTAAATGAAGCTAAAACATCTGCGACCTGAGGGTTCTGACTCATATTATTATTGTGGTAATTAAATGTTTATAAAAACTATTCTGCTTCCGGCTCTTTTTTATTCAATAAAAATAGTACTATTCCCCATATTACCATAATACCACCACCACCGATAATAATATTGATTAATAGTTGACCGATTCCGGATTGATTAATCAGGGCATAAAAAAGAACACCTAAACCAATGAAAACTAATCCTTCATTCCTCTTTTTACGGATGAACCAGCGATATAAGCCAAATACGCCAAAAACAATTGCAGCAAATTTACTAACCATAACAGCTGTGATCACAACACCACCACCCGCCAACATCAGTTCTACTGCTTTAACTTTTTTACTCAGGGCAGCATTTTCAAATAATTTAATTTTCATAAGTATCCTTAATGAATAGTTTTGGATTTTAGAATAATCAATAAATCCATTTTAAATATCCGACAATCATCGGCATGCCCCTTCCAATTTGAGAACACTACTGAATGAAGGTCCTGATTAATCAGTTTTTTTACCCAACGGCATGGGTAAAAAATTTCTATCATTAGTATTTCTCCTTATACTATTATTTTGTACAAGAATGCGGAATGTTTAATCAAGCTAGAAATTAATTTGCTTGCCCCTTTACGAATTACAAGCGTTTAACCTAATATGATGCGGTTCAGGGAAAACTATAGATCCGATAAATCCAGGCAACACAGCTAAAAACCTACATTATAGACAGGAATAAATGAATCAAACATATAAAATTTTACAGGGAACAGATGGCATTCGTGGACGAATATCGGAAAGCAACCCCGATAGTAAAAAAGGTGCATTACAATACTATCTGGAAACCGGTTTTTTAACACCGGATTTTTTCGAGCTATATACCTATTCCTATGGAAAGTTGTTAGCATCCCTGGGATATATTCTAAAAGACGACACCATCGTCATTGGATGGGACCCCAGGGATAGTACCGGAAAGTTTAATGAGGCAGCCATAACAGGACTGTTAAAAAGTGGACTCAATGTTGTTAAAGTGGGAATCCTCCCAACACCAGCTATCCCCTTATACATGCAAAACATCGATGCCGTTGGTGCTGTCGTTTTGACGGCTTCCCATAACCCCTCAGACCAAAATGGGATCAAGCTTTTTCATGGGACGACAGGTCTAAAGTTTTTACCATTTGATGATGAGCTATTGAGTCAAAAAATATTTGAAAATCAAACGATCCAATTGGATCAACTGGAAAGCAAGGGTAACATTAAAGATCACTCTGAAAGGGCAAAAACTTTTTTTATTAATTTTTGCCTGAACCCTGAAAATTCATGGATTAACAATATCAGTTTTCAGGACTCGATATTAATGATTGACGCTTCAAAAGGGGCAACTGCCGAAGTAGTGTTAGATGTCTTTCAGGCTTTCGATTTTAAAGAACTAATATTGACAAATTTAAAGGGCAATATCAACGAAAATTGCGGAGTAGCTGATTTAGAGGGAAGGGATAGGATTTTAGAGAAAGAAGTCGTTCTACCCGGAAGCGCTTTTAATCAATATGAGACACTACAAAAACTATTTGAAGTCGCCAAATCAACACTTTCGGTTCGGACAGGGGAAGTAAAACTGATTGGATTAGTATTCGACGGTGATGGAGACCGCTGTTACCGTTTGGATTATTTACCGGTTGAAAATGAAATAATGGTATCTTCCGGCGATTATTTGGGGATTCACCAGGCAAAGTACTTAAAAAAACTTTCTCCTTCAAAAAAGGCTGTTTTTGTAAACACTGTTGAAAGCGACTTGAATACTGCCATTATGGCACAGGATCTAGGATATGAATCCATTATCACAGGTGTTGGAGATAAATGGATACTAAGGAATGCCGTCGCTGATTTTATCACCGCCCATATAGATATCAATGATTCTCAAAACCTGGAACTTGTAAAACAAGTCAAAGATTTAAAGGAAAATGAAGCCGCTTCAGGATTCAAAATTTCCCACTTATGGAAAAACTATTTGAAAAATAAGGCACCTATTCAGGAAATAGAAAAAATGAATTTCAGAATCGGTATTGAAGAATCCGGACACAGCATAACACCGGGTATTTTTCAAAAAGAAAGCAAAAACAGTGTCTGTTTTGCAGGTAATGGTATTAAATCTGGTCTGAACACACTTTGTGCTCTAAAGAAGTCTGGTACCAGGGATAATCGGGCCTGGTTTGACAATATAAAAGCACCTTTTCCCGCAGGTATTAATAAAACTTATTATGTCTATTATGTTGATAAATCTAAAATCGAGCCCGGAACAGACTCACGGGAACAACTCCTTCAATATTTACAGGATTGCACTAAAATAGCTTTGGGTGATTTTTTAACTTACAAACTGATTGAATTCCCGGAAGAAAAATCGCTCATCTATTGTCAGGTTTTAAAAGAAGATCGGGTAGTCGGTGCTATTTTTATTCGAAATTCCGGAACTGAGGATAAGTCTGCTATATATCTGAGAGGTAAAAATGAATACTTAGATATTTTAATGAAAATCAGTCACCCGGTACACATGTATATGATGGAACATTTGAAGAATCCAAACAATATATTCACCACACTCGAAAAGAATATATTAATCGCCGTACAATCAGGGCATACCCGACAAGCGTTATTAAATCAGTTTTCAGAATACCCCATTGAAAGAGTATTGAAGGAAATCGAATTCAAAGAACACCTTTTGGAAAGGAAAGAGGGACAAATAGTCCTGGGATTGAAAGGAAAGGAATATTTGACACAAGTGAAAAATCAATTATAATGCAAGGTGTGATTTATCTTTTTTCCGGTTATCATTGCATTCTGACAGATTTAGTCTTATGCTGGGAACCTGTCTTATACGCATGGCATGAGGGAATAGTCATCAAGTAATTGATCTTACTACTTATATATTTTAATATCTTTTGTATGAAATTCCAATTTTTAAAAGCATAGTCAGGATGCAATAAAACATAAAACTTTAGGAGAAAAAATGATTTACGGAAAGAATTCTTTTGATATTATCATTCAACTGGGTGGCGTCACAGAAATCAGTGCTGCTAAGAAGGTTTTTGAAGATACTATGGATCAGGATAGCCTTTCAAAAATTAATCAAATAAAAACTGAATTAGCCTTATTAAAAATAGCAAATGCAATTCTTGTTTGCCAGCCTTCAAAAGTATTCATCAATACCGGTTCTGAAGCCGATGTTCAAGTTGTTCGGGATCTGGCCTTAAAAAATGGTGAAGAAGCTAAATTGGCAATGGATCAACACACTATTCATTTTGATTTAAAAAAAGAACAAGGCCGGATTGTTGATCGCACCTTTTATATTGCAAACGAAGGTGAAGCGACTAGCTCCTTAGCCAATAAAATGCCTCGGGTAGAAGCTTCCAGTTACCTTGAATCAAATATGACAGGGGTAATGAAGGATAAAGAGATGGTGATTGGTTTTTATATGAGAGGTCCGGTTGGTTCCAAGGGCTCTAACCCGGCTATTGAAGTAACCAGTTCAACTTATGTCTGCCATAGTGCTGAACTGCTTTACAGAAATGCTTTTGATGATTTTGACAAAGAAGTTGAGCGCTTAGGTCATTTTTACACCAATATTCATAGTCAGGGATTAAACCGACTGGAAGATCTTCCGAATGCCAGGGTATTTATGGATCGTAGTTATCAGACAACTTACAGTCTATTTTGTACTTATGCTGGTAATACATTGTTGATGAAAAAAGGAAATCACCGTTTCTCAGTGGATCGCTCAGTTTATGAAAACAGAGGTACTGAATTATCCGAGCATATGTTTATTACAGGTATCAGCGGTTCTAATGATAGACTTACCTGGTTTGCGGGTGCAGCTCCCAGTGGTTGTGGTAAAACAACCACTGCCATGGCTGGAAAGGTATTTATCGGGGATGACCTGGCGCAGATGTGGATTGATAGTGGATCAATTAAATCAATAAATCCGGAGTCCGGTATTTTTGGTATTGTTGAGGATGTAAACCGGGAAGGAGATCCACTTTTGATGGACTGCCTTAGAAAACCTGGAACAGAAGTCATCTGGTCTAATGTATTGATTGATGATAAAAAAGTACCCCATTGGGTAGGAAATCTGGAAGAAACGCCTGACAAAGGATTAAACTTCCAGGGAGATTGGTTTAAAGGTAAGACTGATGAAAATGGTAAGGAAATTCCCATGTCACATCCTAATTCAAGATGCACAGTAAAAGCTGAAGCTTTAACCAATTGTTCAAAAGAATTGAATAATCCGGCTGGTGCTGAAATTCGAGTGGTAACCTATAGTGGTCGTGATAGTGACACCATGCCTCCGGTATGGGCTGCTGCAAATGCGAATCACGGAGTGGCAATCGGAGCCTCTATTGTTTCAGCTGCGACAGCTACTGAAGTTGGAGCGACGGGTGTAAAGCGAGCTCCATGGGCAAACGCACCTTTTATTCCAGGTGATTTATCTGATTATATGGATGCACAATTTAAATTTTTCAATAATGATCTAATCGCGAATGATAAAAAACCAATCATGGCTGGTTTAAACTATTTTTTAACCGATGAAGCCAGAGGTGGAACATCCAAAAAACTATTGGGTGAAAAAAAAGATGTAAAAGTTTGGTTATCCTGGTTGGAACGTAGAGTCCATGGCGAAATTGATGCCATTGAAACACCAATCGGATCAATTCCAAAATATGAAGATTTAAAATCACTATTTAAAACATTAATAGATAAAGACTATTCTGAAGATTTATATATTAAACAATTTTCTTTTTATGTTGATAAAATCATTTCCAGAATTGATCTTCAAACAGAAGCCTATAATAAAGAAAAAAATATTCCAAGCCAACTTTTTGAAGTATATCAAGAGCAAAAAGCTGGCTTGTTAAGTTTGAAAGAAAAATCAGGAGCCATTGTCCCACCGTCCCAGTTGTAAAAAAGAATTATTCCCTGATCGGATTGCAGTATAACTGCAATCCGATTGCCCCCGTACTAAATTTCATACTACCCCAGACATACCAAAACACATTTTTTTTTTATAGATTGAATATCAGTGAAAAAAAAGATATGGTAAGGAATTAATTCAGAACCAATTCCAGGGTGAAAAAAGAGAAGACTATCTAATCACATATTATATAAAGCAAATGAATGATCCCGTACAAAAGCTTTTAATTGTTTTTCTAAGCTTATATCTTACTACTTTTGGAAACTTATGGGCACAAAGTAATACAATTACTGCGTTTCAGAATAGTTTTAATCAAACAAAAACATTTGTAGCAGATTTTAAACAGGTTTACTATGATTCAATGCTGGATCAAACCAGCATTTCAAGCGGTAAAATTTTTTATAAAAAACCGGGTTTAATGCATTGGTATTATGAAAAACCCGATTTAACTGAAATTGTCATCGGAAAAGAAAAAATTTGGATTTATGATCCCGATTTGGAAAATGTAACTATTCAGTTTTTAGATCAGGTATCCAGAATTGATTCGCTCTCTTTTCTATTAAAAAATGAACATTTAAACCAGCATTTTTCTTTAGTACAAACGGAAAAATCCTTGATCTCAAATTCAGAAAATTTTATTTCGCTTTACTTAAAACCATTGAAAAATAGTCAATATATCACAGAGTTGCAATTAGCTCTAGGAAAAAAATCCTATCAAATTCAACAATTTATCATCATTGATCACCAAGAAAACTACCGTAAAATCGATTTTACTGATATGGTTCAAAATGTTAAAATTAACGATTCAAAATTTGATTTTGTAATTACTGAAGGGATGGAAGTAATTGACGAAATGGATAATTAATGCTTCATTACGAGATTGATTTTCATTAGATATCCTCTTGTTTTTAATGTTTAATACTTATGACTAAACTATGAATTGGAATAATACGATAAAAATCATTATTTCTTTAATCTTGTTCTTATTTTACGGAAATATTTTCGCTCAGGAAGCTGATCAACCCGAATTAAATGAAGGCCTTGTCACAATCAGAAATGATTATCAAATATTCCCGATAGGTAAAAAAGGAAATTCAATCTATCTCAACAAAAAAAGATTATTGACTAGACCTAACCTGATTTTAAAAGATATAATTCAGGTTTTTGAAGGACATGTTGTGTACGGTATAAGCGAAGCAGGAGAGCATGAGCTGGAATATATTGGCAATTCAAAGGTCAGATTTATAAAAATGGCGACCGGATATTACCAGATTATTGGTAAAAAAAGGAAAAAGAAAATTATCCGGGTTAACCCTGTTGACCAGATTCAAATTCTTTTGCCAAGATCTAACACTGCATCAGGTTTAGTATTTAACGGCGAAAACAAAGCTGCTTTTTTTCACATTTATAGGGGGGATACTATTGAAAGTGATGACGGAAAGCTAAATTATCAGTACACTTTTAAAATTCATATAATTCGGTCAACGGATGATGATATTACTACTTTAGATGAAACTGTTAGTGACTTTAGTCCCCGATTAAAGTTAAAATGGCTTAAGCCAAATTTATTACAGTATCAATTAAGTAATGGTACTGAGAAAGATTTTCGGATTAATTAGTTATTTATTTGTTTTTTATTTTACTTCACTTTACTTCACTTAACTTAAGAGCGTTTCTTAGGGGTCGAAATGGAATTTATTGATTCTAACGAAATAACGGAAGAGGAAAAGGCTTATTATAAAGCAAAACTGATGGTTATGCTGCAAGCACTTCAGGACGAATCAGGAGTAACCGTGCAGGATATGAAAGAAAACAATCAGGATTTTCCGGATCCGGCCGACAGGGCAAACTTTGAA
>Ga0307989_1000557_pt1 | contig 23737 bp, 31 predicted proteins | sample EllFjometagen185_FD_203164 | JGI IMG/M metagenome (GOLD analysis project Ga0307989, IMG submission 203164) | Marine microbial communities from Ellis Fjord, Antarctic Ocean - #185 | ecosystem: Environmental > Aquatic > Marine > Unclassified | place: Southern Ocean | collected 2014-10-08 | reverse complement strand
ATGCGCATTGACTCCTCTGGCAACGTAGGCTTCGGTGTAATCCCTAAAGCCGGTCAAAACAGTCAAGTAAGTTCATTACAATTATCTTCACAAGGAATGATACAGGGTTTTGATTCAACTTCTAACGAGCAACTATGGGTGGGATGTAACAACTACTACGCTTCATCAGGTGGAGATAAGTATATTGAAACCGATCCAGCGGCACGCATAGCTTTTGATAATCTTGGATCGATTACTTCCTATGTAGCTCCCAGTGGCACAGCAGACACCGCCATAACTTGGGTTAATGCTATGGCTATTGCTAACTCTGGTAGCGTGGTATTCAACGAAGGTGGCATAGACGCTGACTTCAGGGTTGAGTCTGATGGCGAAACTCACTGCTTTTTTGTTAATGGAAACGACAGTAAAATAGGTATCAATCGGTCTGCCCCTGCCGCTACTTTAGACGTAAGACAGCTTACAAACAATGATACTGATGGTGTAGTTGTAAGACCTTTAAATGAAACCCAAACCTGCACATACTCGTTTGTAGGGCCAATGGCTACCTATTTTATGCAGTATGTAGCGGATAGCGCTAATACAGGCTCTAATAACTACCACAATTTTTGTGTGGGAGGCACAGGAACGAACAACCAATTACTGCAACTAACGGGTACTGCTACTACCTTTAACGAGGGTGGCCTAGACCGTGACTTTAGGGTTGAGTCTGATACCAATACTCATGCGCTGTTTGTCCAAGGGTCGGACGGCAACGTAGGCATAGGAGACTCAACCCCAAACTTCCCGCTATCCGTGAATGGTGCAATATCTGAGAGCGGCCACTTAAAAGTCTCAATGACGAAAACAGGGGCCGAAACAACCACATTCACCATTACTCATGGTTCGGATGGGTCTTGGTACCCCCACTCTGTTTTCTACAATGTTGAAGGTACAACATCTTCATCCAGTACCAGACGATATGCGACGGGTATTATACATTGTACAAACTATGTCAGTGATAGCCACTATTTCACGGCTACCAGTTTAGCCAACAGTGGTATAACCGTGTCTGCCTCACATACTAGCGGGACGTCTTACACTGTGACCTTTGTAAACACAGCGGGATCAGAGTGGAACACAGTATCATCTATAGAAGTTCTCGCCTACAGCACCGTCGTAAGCATTACATAAGGATTAAACAATGAATACTGAAGTTATAGAAGTTACTATTGTAAAGCCCTTTAATATCTTAAATGTAAAGACGAAGCGTACCGTAGTTTCAGAAGGGGTTGAATATCTAATTGGCACTGAAACAACAGAATTAGGGGCAGACAGGTTGGGTGCGCCCATCATTGAAGAGCTAGGGTTAACTTCCTTAGCGACCCTACTATGGACAAGTGATGTTGTAACCGCTTGGAATACACACCTAGCCGCTATAGTCCCAGAAGAAATTACCATTAACGAAAGCACAGGAGCCTAATTATGGCAGTAACAACAACGTGGTCAGTACAAAACATGACCCACACCGATTCAGACGGAGGCGTATTCCAAGTTATTTGGCAATGCCTAGCACAAAACGAAGGATCAACTGAGAGCGCAGTCGAAGCAGGTAAGTTTGTCACTACCTATGATGCTTCAGCCGCAGGATATGTACCTTATGCTGATCTAACCGAAGCCGCAGTTTTGCAATGGGTTTGGGATAGCGAAGGGTTCGACAAAGCCGGTATTGAAGCTAATCGCACCGAAAGGGTAGACGCGCAGATCGTTAAAAACGCGACTACCGCTACAGGCGTACCTTGGACGGAGGCGGCATAATGGAATATTTACTAGACATTTATGTTCTAGCGACCTCACTAATCACGGTTGCCTCAGTAATTTGCAACTATACTGACACGCCAAAAGATGATGTGTGGGTGGCTAAGGCGTACACGATACTGGAACGGTTTGCATTCTTGGGCTATAAAGCTAAAAAGTAGGGGACACAGATGCCGCTAGAACAGGACAAGCAAGGAGGGTTCAAGTACCCTCTTGGAGAAGAGATTAGCACGGGGCTTTACCAGAACCTGTTCTCTGATAAGATACCCCTATGGGAAACAGGAGAGAACGTTTACTTCACTGAAGTAGGTGTAGCGAAGCTCAATGGCTGGAGTCAGTTAGCGGATACAGGAAAGGGTAAGCCTATACGGGGTCTAACACAGATAGCAGAGAACGTTACAGAAGCTATCGTATACGCAGGGGACATTACCTCTCTGTACAGGGTTAACTCTGTAGAGAAGACCATTGAAGAGCTAGGCACAGGCTATACCCTGTTTGAGGACTCAGGTGGCTCTCAGTGGGATGCAGGAAGCACTACATGGGATACAGGAACCTCTGTGTGGGACTTCGGTATAGTACAAGCAGACCATTGGAGTATGATTACCTACGGAGCATTCATCCTTGCTACATCAGGAGAGGACCATCCTCAGATAAGAAAGACTGATGGTAACTTCACCAGCATGTACCAGGCTGTTAACCTAATTCAGTTAGTCAGTGGTGGTACAGGGTACATAGCAGGTGAGGTACTGACTCTTACTGGTGGTGATGGCACAGGAGCCACTGCTACAGTCCTTGCAGCATCAGGTGGTGTAATAACCTCTATAGGTATGACTGCAGGCGGAACTGGATGGACTACAGTACCAACAGGACACACTGCCTCTGCTTCAGGTACAGGAGCTACCTTCACCTTTGCTGTTAGTAACATGGATGTCACATCAATAGAGATCTTTGTGAAACGGGGACCTCACTTACTAGGCTTTAATACCTCTGTCTCCAGCAAGGAGTTCATCTGGTCTGCAGCTGATAGTGTAGATGATTGGGTTACCTCAACAACTAACCTAGCAGGACAGTTAGAGATCAGAGAGCTAGATACGGACATAATCGCTGCTGTTCCTTTGGGTAACAGGATCGCTGTGTACGGGAAAGATCAGATGTTCCTTGTGAACTACCTAGCTAATAACCTCGTGTTCGGTTACCAACCTGCAGTGAACGGAATAGGTGCTGTGTCTAAGCACTCCATCGTACCTGTAGGTAGACAGAACTACGGACTGAGTGGTCAGGGCTTCTTCGTGACTGATGGTGTTGAGTTCAATTACATAGATGAACCCGCTATCAGAACGTACTTCAAGGATAACGTGAATCAGGGTCAGCTAGCAAAAACAGTTGGATTCCACAACGAGGAAGATAACCAGATTCGTTGGTACTTCCCTACTGGTAGTGCCAAGATAACCCGAGGTGTTACTTATAACTACCGAAAGGGAACATGGAGTGTTGTGACCAATGCTCGCTCCGCAGGGGAGGAGAGACGTATACTTAGCTCTCCTATCTCTGGATCAGAGAGTGGTAAGATCTATCAAGAGAACATCGGAAACAATGCTGACACAGCGGCTATGACAGCCTTTGTGAGAACCAAACCTATTAGCATAGGTAGTGCCGATGCTATTAAGGAGCTAGACAGTGTTCGTATAGGCTTTATCGGCAGTGGTCTCCAGTACCGAGTTGGTTGGTCTGAGACTGAGGGTGGGACAGTCACATGGGGAAGTTACACAGATATGACAACTGGGTTCGACTTCCATAACCTAAGAACTGCAGGTCGTTGGCTCTTGTTTGAGCTGTACTCTGCCTCCTTGAACACTGAGTGGGAAGTACAGGCTATTGAGTTCATAGGTAGAATAGAGGGTACTAGATAGTGGCTGTTAGGGGAAGGAATACTCCACAGAAAGCTATCCCCTTAACACCGATACTAGAAGGGGAGAGTAACGAAGCTCTGGCTAAGTGGGCTAGGGCACTCCTTGCTTTCACAGAGGAGCAATCCCTTGCAGTCCAAGAGTCCTTCGAGGGCACACTGCGGACGCTATCGTACAGCACTAACATTACAGGGAATTACTCTGTAACGGGTGAGTTCTCCCACGAAACAGTAATCTGTAATAACACCTCTGCGGTAACAGTAACCTTACCCGCTAGAACAGAAGGAGCTAGAGTGACGGTAGTACGGGCCAGTACCGGGGCAGTAACAATTGATGGCAATGGTACTAACATTGCAGGAACAAGCACACGAACACTATCTACTCAGTACACTGCAGATGCTCTAATAGCAAGCAACCTAGAGTGGGTACTAACATGAGTAATACTGCAGTACAGTGCCTAGTTATAACGCATTCATAACAGTAAAACAATTTAAGGAATCAGGGGAATAAGATGGCTAGTTTATTTGGATTTGAAGTACCGGACTCACTAATAAAGGCAGGAGGAGCTGCTCTGGGGGGATACTTAGGGTCTAAGGGTACTCCTGACCAGAAGACTACAGAAGCACCGTACATGCACCCAGGGCAGCAAGAGGGCATTACTAACTTCTTGAATGCCTCTAAGCAGCAGTACCTAGAGGGACCTCAGAAGTACTTCCCAGGGCAGACCGTTGCAGAGCTTGATCCTAGCTACATAGCTGGACAGAACATGCGTCTAGGGACCACTAACCAGCAGCAGGGGTTAGTTAATAACATGGTTCAGGGTGTACAAGGGCAGCTACAGGGTGCAGATCAAGTTGGGGGATTCCAGCTACAAGACCAGATAGGCTTTGGTATAGATCCAAGGCTGCAGAGTGCTGTTGCTAACCCCATCATGCGGAACCTGCAAGAGAGAATGCTCCCGGGGTTAGACCTACAGGCTACTCAACAAGGAGCCTTTGGTGGCTCTAGGGCACAACAGATGAAGGGACAAGCTGTGTCTGATTCTGTAGGTAAGATGTCAGAGTCCATTGCTAGAGCTAACTTAGACGCAAGAGGACAGAGCATTAACCAACGCACTGGGGATATCAATGCACAGATTAATGCCCGTAATCAGGACATCAATCAGAACCAGTACAATAACAATGTTAAGCAGTGGGGAATTAATGCTATTCCAGGTGCTATCTCTGCCTTAGGTTCACCGGGACAGAGTGTACAGAACATTGGTAGAGAAAGAACAGACTACGAGCAGAGGCTTATTGGTGCTGATAAGAACCGCTTTGACTTCAATCAGACTGCACCTATTGACAGCCTTACTCGTCTGGGTAACAGGGTTAACCAAGCTCCAGGAGGAGTTAACAGAACAGTACAGGGGCAAGAAGGGAACCTGACGAACATACTAGGAGGGGCATTTAGCGGTTACAATACAGCTAATGACCTAGTAACACCCGCTCCAGGAGGAGCTGCTACACAGCCGTTACCTATAAATATGAACCCTACTGGTGGTGGAGTACCACAACTAAATGATCCCAACTTCCAAGTTCCGTATAACCCTGGTGGTGGAGCGCCTCAATTGAATGACCCTAACTTCACAGTGCCGTATAGCCCCGCGGGTAAAGTGGCACCCCAACTAGGTGATTCTAGCTTCCAAGTCCAATACAATAACCAATACAACCCTTACGGGGGCTAGATGCTGCGCTTACTGATTGCACTACGGTGTGTACTACGGTGTGTAAGTAAACCCAAAGACAAGGTGTAAAATGGCTCTACTTAACTTCAATTCAGATAAGAACTGGAACACAGGGTTGCTTAATAGGTCGCTAACCAAGCCTAAAGCAAAGCCTGCTGTGAAGCGTACTGCTATGGAGATAGCCCTAGAGAAGTACTGGAAGGAGCATCCTGAGGCCTTAGCAGCAGTTAAGGAGGCTAATCCGAGTGCATTCAAGAAGGAGGCGAAGACTACAGGTAAGGTCAAGGCTGCTGTTCTACCGGAGACGATAGAGTACAAGCCCAAGGCAGCTCCCCCTGCATTGACTCCTGAGAAGCAGCAGCAGCTGGACTCAGCAAGAGGGTTACTGGGAATGAATGATGTTCCTGTGACGGACCCTATGTACTGGAGAAGGAGACAGAACGCGGCTAATGACTTAGATCTCACATGGGAAGAGACTATGTCCGTTGATAGTGGAAACATGTCCCCTGAACTACGAGATAGAGTGCTGGATGCACAGGACGCTAGGGCACTCAAGTGGGCTGCAGCTGTGGACCCATCTACCCTAGACCCAAGTGATGCTCTGATGCACAACGCGGTACTCAACGGTGGTGTACCTACCCAAGAGGCTGTGGACTCAGCAGGCATGGTTGATACCTACATGACACCATGGGGTAAGACAGGAGGACATCAGAACAATGACCTCGTGACTAACATAGGTGAAGATACAGGTGTTGTTAAGTACAAGGAGGGTCACACCTTTAGACCCTCAGATGCAGCACAGGTAGGGAACTACCATATAACGGCAAGTAAGGGTGGGAATGCGCACAAGAAGCAGGTCGCCCTTACTGCTCTAGCCATGTTTGCGGGGCCAGTAGCGGGTGCCTTAACTGCTCCTGGTGCTGCCCTTGCTGGGTCCTCTACTGTACTTGTTCAGTCAGCACTGACAGGGATAGTTACAGGGGCTGTTGAAGGGGATGTAGTAGACGGACTCAAGGCTGGGGTTACTGCATACGTTACAGCTGCTGTTGGTGAGTACATAGATGATAGGTTCACGGGTGCCCCAGAGGGCAGTACTGCTGACATGTTTAAAGAGATAGGGCTACCAGAGGAGCTAGCGGATACTGCTGGTAACTTCATAGATACTAACGTAACGGGTAAGATAGATGCTGCCGGTGATTGGGTTATAGATAAAGTTGATAGTGTAGGTGAGTACCTAGATATAGCAACAAGTTCTAGCTCGCGGATACTTGAGGTGGGTGGGAGTGCTGAGGTATACGGAAGTGTTATAGAGGCATCCTCTGCCCTTCCTGACTGGGCTATTAATGTATTAGAACCCATCAAAGAGACTGCTGGTGATGTTCTGAAGTGGACAGCTGATAAACTTGCTGCTGGCACAGACGAATATCTCAAAGTACAGAGAGCGCAACAGATAGCTGGTATACAGCAGCGGGGGGAGGGTGGTGGCTTACTTGGTGAAGGGGGTCCACAAGGGGCACCTATCTCAGGGGTAGCAGAGGCTAAGGCTGCAGCAGACGCTAAGGCAGAGGCTGAAGCACAAGCAGCAGCTGAAGTTAAAGCAGCAGAAGCAGCTACAGAAGCAGCTAGAGTAGCAACAGAAGCTAAGGCTCAAGCAGAAGCCAGAGCAGCTAAAGCAGAAGCTGAGGCTAAAGCTAGAGCAGAAGCTCAGGCTAAGGCTGAGGCCGAAGCAGCTGAAGCAGCTAAGGTAGCAGAAGAAGCTAGAGCTAAAGCAGCTGCTGAAGTAGCCAGAGTAGCAGAACAGGCTAGAGTAGCAGCTGAAGCACAAGCAGCAGCAGAGGCTAAAGCAGAGAAGGCAGCAGCTAGAGCTAAGGCTCAGGAAGAGGCAGCTGCTAAGGCTGCTGAAGTAGCTAAAGCAGCAGACGAAGCTGTTAAGGCTCAGGCTAAAGCAGAAGCAGCGATAGCAGCACAGATAGCGGCTGAAGAAAAGGCAGCAGCTGATGCTGCAGCTAAAGCTGCTCAAGAAGCTAAAGCAGCAGCTGATGCAGCTGCTAAAGCTCAAGCAGCAGCAGAAGCTAAAGCAGCTGCAGAAGCTCAAGCTGCAGCAGATGCAGCAGCAGAAGCACAAGCTAAGGCAGAAGCTGAAGCTCAGGCAGCTGCAGAAGCAGCCGCAGTAGAGGAAGCTAGAATAGCTCAAGAGGAGCAAGTAGCAGCAGCAGCTCAGGCAGAGGCTGAGGCTACAGTAGCAGCTGAGGCTCAGGCCACAGCCGATGCTGAAGCACAGGCAATAGCAGACGCACAGGCTGCAGAACAAGCAGCAGCAACTAAGGCTCAAGAAGAGTTAGAGAACAAGGAACCCTTGTTGGGTAACCCAGTACTTCCTGTACCTACTCCTGATGCCCCTGTAACCCCTCCTGTTGCCCCTGTGGTGGAACCAGCACCTATCCAGCCTCCTGTGCCTGTTCCTGTGCAACAGCCCGTACAGCCCCCTGTACAAGCTCCTGAGCCTATACAAGCTCCTGTACAACCGCCTGTTCAAGAGATCGTACCCGAGGAGACACCATCTCCAGTTATACCCCCGTTACTAGGAGAGTCACCTGGGGTTAGCCCTGTTCCGGGAGAGATACCAGCACAAGGTACTCCCCCACTGTTGGGTACTCCTGAAGGACAGCCAGTACTAGGTACCCCAGGACAAGGCGTTCCAGGACAAGGTACTCAGGGACAAGGCGATACCTTTAATGATGAACCCTCTCAGGGGACACAGGGTATACCTGATCTATTCCCGGGTGGTGGACAGAATCCTCCTGAGCTACAAGAAGATGAAGAGAGTGCAGGAGTATCTATACCATCGGTGAGTCCATCAGAAGCAGCATTCATTGGGTACCTTGCTAGTCAAGCATACAATAGTTACAACAGTAACGAGGAGGATAATCAGATTCCACAGACAAATGGTGCATTATGGGACATACCTGCTACGAACACAGGGGAACCTGAGATTAGACCTGATTACGGTCCTGTGGACTACGGGCCTAGCCTTCAGGAGCCACAAGGCTCTCCGGGGTGGATTGCACCTAGTGTGTTACCTGCTAGTAACTCAGGACAACCCTCTTGGCAGAAGTACTCAGATAGGTACACAGCACAGGCCTCCCCTGAGGCTCCACAAGAGATGTACACGAAGGAACCCATGAAGTACAACCCTGCGGTACAACCCAGTCAGATCATGTACCAGCAGCCTAACAGTGCCCCTGAACAGGGTCTTATAGGACCCCTTACACAAACACATGAGAAACCCCCAGAAACTGAAAGTCAGCGTAACATTAGGCTAGCTATGCAACAGCAGGGATTACTAGGACAGACTGCCCAAAGAGGACTCATCTAATGGCGATTACACCACTACAAATGCTGCAGAATATCTCTGCTAATGCCACTGCACAACAGGGCAAGCTGAACACAATGACAGCACAACCAGCACAGACAGGGTTCCGTAATCCAGGTCAGACAGGCATAGAAGCCTTTATGAACCCGGATCAGAGTCAGGCAGCAGCTATGAAGGATATAGCTATGCGTATGATGGGATCAGATCCAAGTAAGGGTCCTGCAGCTGGGTTCGCTGACTCCGTATCTAAGGGATTATCCCTAATGGATACCATCAAGGAGACCAGGAGGAGTGGTCAGATAGCTGCTCAGGAAGGGGTAGTAGGTGGGGCTAAGGATGAATTCGGTCGAGCTAAGGACATAGTTGGTATGATACCTAAGCCAGTAGCACCCCCAACAGCTAAAACGATGATTGAGCTTGTGCGGAATGAAGATATAGGGAACCCTCAGGCCCCCTCAGTAAAGGCTATCCAAGTAGGGAGTCGCTTCTATACACCGGATGGTAAAGAGCTATCCGCTGAGGATATGGAGGGCTACAGTAAGAAGCCAGGTACGAACCTATCAGGTACTCCATCCGACTTCACGCCAAAGACCGTCCGTGCAGCAAACCTCACGGCTATCATTAAGATGCGTAAGAGGTTGGCAGGTGCGAAAGGGCTAGAGGAGAAAGACTTTAAAGCGAACTTCGGAACACTGGGAAGAATAAAAGGAAAGATAGGCAAGGCACTCGACTCTATGACAGGACTAGGTGGAGACTCTCTTAACACATTAATAGAGGGGCTTTCCGGAACAGACTTGGTGGAGTTCAATGCAAACCAGCGGGTAGTCTTTGAGCAGACAGAGCAGGTATTCCTTGATTACAAGTTTGAAGTTACAGGCGCGGCAGCAGCTCTTGCAGAGATACAAGCACTCAGAATCGCTGTGTTTAACAAGGAGCTGGCACCAGCAGAAGCAGAGGCTTCCTACAGAGCGTTGATGGGCAGATGGGATCTGCAGATGAAAGAGATGGAGTTAGCTGAGGCCCAAGGTAGGCCGGCTACGGACTACTTCCCCACAGACGAGGGGTCAGGTGGCCTAGCAGGACAGAGTGCCAAAGGAGGGGCACCTATGGTAGTTCAACGAACAGTTTCACGAGAAGGTGAACCTGATCGAGTGCAAGGAGCTAATGGAAAATGGTACAGAAAGATACCAAAGAATCCAGTAGGGACTGAGTAATGGAAGACTATGATCTGGTAGAAATCACTGATCCTGAAGAGTTAGCCTCATTAAGTACAGATGAGTTCGCTGGTTACGAGGAGATAACAGACCGTGGTGAGTTAAGTGTGCTTAATGAGGACCCAACCGCTAATGAGGGCTGGTACGAAGACCCTGTTATGGCATCCAGAGCAGCACTAGATGGGCTTATGTTCGGGTGGTCCGATGAAGCGGGTGCTGGGATTGCTGCTGGTGTTGCAAAGATAGCAGGAGAAGAGCGCCCATACTCTGAGATATACAGTGAGATGATGGGTGGCCTACAGTTGGAGAGAGATCAGTACTCGGAAGACCATCCTGTAGCCAGCACTTTGCTTGAGATAGGCGGAGGTCTGTTCTCCCCTGTTAATGTCTTGGGCGCTAGGGGGCTAGCGGGACTCAGAGGGGTCTCTGTTGGAGACAAGGTTGGGATAGGTGCGAGCGTAGCTATAGCTGAAGGTGGTCTGTATGGTGCAGGTGCAGCACCAGCAGGTAACAAAACTGAGGGCATGGCTAAAGGTGCGGCTCTGAGTGCTGGTACATTCGGAGTATTGAGTAGCGCTGAGCAGGCTGGGAGACTGGTAGCCAATGTTGCATCTAAAAGACGGGTTGCACAAGACCTAGGGCATGGCGATGACTTTATTCCGATTAATTTAGCAGAAGCTCCTGTAACAGGCGAGACAGGTAAGACCACGGGTGATATACTGCCATGGTTCTACAGAGAGGTACTCGGTAAGGCATTCGGGAGTAGGGGCCTTATAGAGCAGCAGTCAAAGCGATGGTCTCGCCCAGTAGTGGAAGCGGTAGACAGGGCTGACACCCATCTAAAGCAGCTCACAGCAAACGCCAAGACCTCTGTGAAGGAGATGGAGGTTGTTGTAAAAAGACGTACACTAGAGTCTGTAGAGTCTGCTAAGAGTGCGTCAGCCAACGTTGCAGATAACATCAAACTAGCGGGAGGTAGTACCAAGCTGGGACTAAAAGAGGATAAGAGCAATATACTTCCCGAAAAGATAAAGCAAATGGATGTGGAAACCAATGCGGCTGAGGCATTCTTTAGGCAGAATGTCTACAGGGACTCCCTTCCTAGGGGAGCAAGCGAGAAAGAGATTGCGGAAGTAGCTAGTATGAGTCCTCAGAGAGCTATGCTGGCTTCAGACAACCTATGGACAGAGAAGGGCTTTGCGGTTACTAAAGGAAAGAAGTTCAGAATAAGCCAGAGTAGAGTGCTTGCAGACATAGATAGAATATTTGATGAGGATGTGTTGGCCTCAGCTACTGTACTAACCAGTGGTCAGCCTAACGCTGTCGCCACCTTTGTAGAGCAGTACATGCAGAAGCACTCCACAGAGGGTGGGTGGATTAGTGGGGAGGCACTCACACAGATGCGATCCCAGATAGGAATAGTTGCTAACTCCTTATCAGATTCTGGGGGCAAGTCAGCAGCATTAGGAGGGGTCGTTGGTGCCATACAGGACTCGGTTGATGATATGATTATGAGGCAGTTGTCACCAGATCAGCAGGCGGTATTTACGGCGGAGCGGAATGCTTGGGCACATAACAGAGTGTTACGCCCTACGGTAGCTTCCGCCTCTGCTAAGGCAGGACAGAGAGGGGAGTTCACTGCGAGTGACTGGTTGGTTAATGTAGTAAAGGAATCCCCAAGACGAGCAAGGCAAGGGACTGGACCTGCCCAAGCCCAAGCTGATGACATTGCTGATGTAGTAGCACGCCGAGATGAAGTGCTTACTCAGGCAGCAGAACAGGCGAGTAAGGCCAATGTGAAGGCACAGGAAGTGCGGCAAGCGAGCCAGGCGAAAGATCTAACCAATGAGGTAAACCGGCTACGGGCAGAGATAGCGGAAATTGGTAGGAAGAACATAGCAGAGGCTGCTAAGAAGAGGAGAATCCTTGCTAAGGCTTCTGAAATAGAGGAACTCACACAGAAGCTAGCTAAGCTGCGAGAGCAGCGGGACACGCTAGTGACGGCCTCTCCGAAGGAGCATGTAACTCCTTTCGAGAGACTGTTTGCTAACTTCCTAGCTGGTGGTGCTGGGATGCTGGGTCCAGTAGGCTTACCTGCTAGTATCCCTCTAGCAAACCTTGCCGCTAGGCAGGGCACGCAGAGGCTCGTTGCTGGACAGACACCAGCCCAAGAAGCCATCCAAAGACAGCTACAGAAGAGTGGCCCTGACACTATCAAGCGAGTTATCAGCAGGGAGGTTGGTGCCCAATGAAGTACTTCACAGAGAAGGGGGACCCTATGCTGTTCTCCTGCCCTTGTGGGGAATGCGATATACGCCCCTCTCCCCGGTTACTGTTCTTGCTCCAAGGGGCTAGAGCAGAGGCTGGGGTACCATTCACGGTTACTTCTGGACCTAGGTGCGAGGAGTACAACAAGCTAGTAGGAGGAGTACCTGCTAGTGAGCATATCACAGGAGAAGGAGCAGACATAAGCTGCTTGAGTTCTTCGAGTAGATTCTCCATGATTAGTGCAGCACTCCACACAGGATTCACTAGAATTGGAATAGGTAGTAACTTCATCCACATGGGATCAGGTGATGGTCCACAAAACGTAATATGGCTGTACTGATGACAACAATAAGGGGCAATAGTGTGGCAGAGCAGGACGGGCTTTGGAAAGCAGATATAGAGAGAGACATAGGGGAGTTAAAAACTGATGTTGCCACAATCAAAGCAAATGACGCTAACACCTTGAAAGAGCTACGAAGTATATCAGAAGCACTGATAGAGCTACGAAGGGCAGTTAATGTACGCACACCTATATGGCCTGCAATCACCTTAGGTATTGCGGGGCTTAGCCTCATAGGAGCAATAGGGCTGGTTGTTATAGCTCCATTGAATACCGACCTAGAGGAGTTACGGAGTAGCCATAACGCCCAAGGGGATGAGCTAAAGGATGTGTACTACAAGCTGGGTAGAATCGAAGCACAACGGGTAACACTTCCTTAGGGCATAAAAAAGCCCCTATGGTAGGGGCAAGGCTGGGGAGTCAGGGCTTTATAGCCCTTTTATTATGTCAGTTACTGTGCCAATTAGTTCTAGCTCACGGTTAATGTACCACTGAGCCTTCTGTAGATCCTCCCTCCTGTTCTTCTTGAGGTCTGCTCTCCAGATGTACTTCACAGCATTTCCTAGATTAAACCCCATATGCTCTGTTACCTGGATACACTCTATCCCCGAGGGATGGCTTGTGTAATGCGGTGGGTGAGTTACTATGTCTCCCTCTGTGTCAGGGCAGCTCACAGGAACTCCCAACACAGGCTAGCTCTTGTGACCCGGTAGTGGTATCCGTTGACTCATACGCTGCTAACTCCTCCCAGTTGAACTCAGGCATAGCATCCACTAAGTCATCGAACTCATCCTCTGTTATCTCTTGGTACGGAGCCTGCTGGTAGGTATGGTCACTAAAAGGCAAGAGGCTTATTCCACTCATTATATCGAAGTTCTTCCACATCCATGAGCATACATCTAGGAACTCTTCGTCTTTGTAGTAGACTGTGATACTGGGTTTGTGTTCGCACCAATGATCTTGGTATATCTTCCAGAGACGTAACTGCTCCATCGCTCCCACTTCCTGAACGCATATAGAACCTTCGGGTGACTGTACCGGAAAAGAAAACACCAGAGTTGTATCCTGACCAATAGCAGCTTCATGCGGAAAACCAGCTTGAACCATATATTCCGACAGGGGGTCTTTAACGTCTGCTCTAACAGTACGAATATAGTAGCTAGAGAAACGAGGATGAATACCACTGGCACTATTAACCAGCTGACTAACTGTACCGCTAGGCTTAACGCAGGTAACTGCCGCTGCCTGATTAATGCCAAGGCGTTTCGCCCACTTCTTATTAGTCTCAACTGCGACCTCCTTTAGCTGTTTAAGTACATCATCTAGGGTATTACATGAATCCTCAGGGTCGAACTCATCGAATGATAACTGAGCGGTAGGAGGGACGAACTCATACTCATCAAGACTGTCTGCCCATACATCATCACTTAGATAGCACTGAAAGATCTCCTCTTCCTCACTTCCGTTGAGTACCGGATGATCCATAATCCCTGTGAGTGAAACACCCAGCAAGGCCTCTTCCTCTGTGTTAGTTCTCCAGATCTTCCGGAGATACCTGAAGTCAGTAAGTGTTGCTTGTAGAGTGCCCAGTATCGCAGCCTTCTCTACCTTAGCCTTGAGTGACTCAAGTGTGTCAGTAGCTCGTACAACCACCTCTGTGAGGTTACAGAACTGATTAGGTCGTAGGATGATCTCTGAGCAGGGGTTAGTACCGAACTCGTACTCAGCGTCTCTACGGCCATTACGACCCGCAATCTGCTGTGCAGCAGCCCTACTGAAGACACCCCGTTCACCAGCCTTGGACTCATACAGTGCCCGCATCTCATCTAAAAAGAAATCGAACTCAGGACGTTCAGTATAGCAAGCACTATTGTTAGCCAAAGCACGCTGCCCGTTATCCAACCACCACTGGCCTGACTTAGCACCCCTAAGCCTACCATCAGATGGGTTAGAAAGAGAAATAAGAGCACTACGCCTAACGCCTCCAACTACGATTACCTCGGCTATCTTGCAACATAAGTCATGTGCCTCTAAAGAAGAAAGTTTACGTCCTACTGCACCCTTGAAGGTATCTATTGAGAACAGGAATAAGTCAATGAGTGGCTGTGGTCCTGACGCTCTACCTCCGAATGTCTTAAGAGGAACCCCATGTCCTCTGACCTTACTAACGTCCCACTGAGGGACCTCTCCTGCGTACAGTAAGTAGATCAACTGCCGGAAGGACTTAGCCCAACCTACCTTCGAGTCAGGTACAACGATAGTAGTCTCACTGTCAAAGAATGCCTCTGCTACCTCTGGGAGCTTAGCTAGGTACTGGCGCTCTACGCTGAAGCCTACCCCTGTACCACACAACAGGATATACATAAGCTCATCAAAGGCTCTAGGGTGGTCAATCGGTAAGTAAGAGCAGTTAAAGCCTGCAACATTATCTCGCTCTAGGGCTGGTCCTGCAGTCATTATACAGCGCATGCTAGGCATAACATCAAGGCACTTAATAGCTGCCTCTAGTTCCTTGTACATGGTCTCCTTGATACCCTTCGGTTGGTTCTCTCTGTTACGCCAGAAGTCCATGTATCGAGTACAGGTTTCATCCCATGTCTCTCTACGCTCAGCGTCAGGTAACCACCTGGCGTATCGTGAGGTAGCTATAAAGGTTTGGTACTGGTCCATGCTCATTCGGTCTCCTGTGCTTCTCGCTTAGCTACAACCATGTCTAGGTACTCAGTGCAGTACTTCGGAGGAATACCAGCATCCTGCATTACCTCTGGGTACTCTTCCTCTAGCCATAGTAAGAAATCTGATATAGCACTCATGCCTTCTCTCCTAATTGCATATATTTAATTTGTGGTTCCCCGTTTATAACTAACCCGCAGCTAATGATAGGCTTCTGTAGGAAGTGCTTACCGTACACCATTGACAAGGAGTCCTCGTCTACCCCACAGCCAACAGCAAGTCCCCAAATAAGACGATGATTGCTAGCAGTAGCACTAATACCAGCGTTGCCGTGGGAGTGTCCCGTAACTGTACGACACATACGCTTAATGCTATCATTACGAAAACCATTAACACCGTTTGCAGTATACCCATGATGATACAGCACTCCATCTATTGTTATCATGTCAACCATCTTCCAGCCCTTAGGGAAGTTATAGACCTCAGCTAGGGGACGCATCCACACTTCAGCATCCATGCCTATCTTCTTCAGCTGTCTGGCTGGGATTAGATCGTGATTACCTCCGCACAGGGTCAGCTTAGGGAAGGCCTTGTACCATGGCTTGAGACGTTCTCTAGCGTCTAGTAACTCCCCATGTACACCCTTGAGCATAGGCTCTGAGTCATGGAAGGATAACGCATGATGATCTACTAAGTCTCCTATATGCACTACCTGGTTTACCCTGTTGTCCTTGAAGGTCTTCTTACAGAACTCTCTGTAACCTTCGAGACAATATGGCTCATGGCTGTCCCCAATTATGCCTACTCTCATACTGATAGTAATCCATTTGCTCTAGCGTGATCGTATAAGGCTTCCTGTGCTAGGATAGCCTCCTGTAGTAACTCCACAAGATCCTCCATTGAGTAGATGTCCGTGATGTCCTGTGCCTGTGTTATCTCACGGACTGCCTCATTAAGAGCATCCCTGACAAATACTAAGTCACCTCCTGATAGTAAACTCACTTCTTACTCCTCTTGCGCTTTCTGGGTCGCTTCCGTCCGTGGACCGGATGTATTGGGTTATTAGTATAGTTCTTCTTCCAGTACCGCAGGAGGTTCCGGAGCCAGAGGTCAGCATCATTGCCTCGTGATCTCCGCCCTGCCCATGCTAGTACTCGTCCTTCTCCTGCGTTACAGCTCCTATGTAGGACCTGGCGGACTCTACCTGTCTCATGGCAGTGATCTAGGGTAGCCTCCTCTAGTTGAATCTCCTCCCTACAGAGAGGGCATATCCCTCGTTGCTTCTTCAGCAGAGATTCTCTGTACTCCTTGATCTCACGCTGTTTCAGTACTGGGTTACTCCTCAGTGTCGAATGCGCCATGTGCCTCCAATAAGCAGCTATACAGTAAGTGTGATAGCTCTGCGTTTGTTAGGTTAGTTAGGTAGCACTGAGCCTCGGAGTCCTCAGTACACATCGCTACAAATACTTGTGGCATCTCTACTGCCAATGTCTTTGCTTCCTCTAAGATGTTAGCAGCATCTGTCTGCCCTAGTGCTATACTTGTTATTGACATGAGGGGAATTCCCAAAGTTTAGGTGAGCCGTCCTTGTGTAACTCACGGGTCATATGGAGAAGCCTACCGGTCTCTAGTAGGTCTACCTCCATGTCTTGGACTAGGATATCAGGGGATATATCAGGGTTACTATCTAACCTATGGGCTAACCAGCACTCCCTGACTGCAGAGAAAAGCTCCCTCTCTGTACCTCTGAGTTGACTTATGATCTTGTTAGCTGAACCCTTAGCGCAGCCATTCCCTGAAGCTCCAGTAAGGTTGTACTTCTCTCTAGTGCTAGGAGCGCAGTACGGAAGCCCTTGAATGTTATCTGAAGAATCACCTTCAAGTAGCTGTGTGTAGAACCTCCGTAACGCCATCTCCGTTGTTACCTCCTGCATCATCTGCTTCTGGTAGTTATAGTGAGTGCCTGGTACAGTTAGCAGATCCTTGTCAATACCTACACAGATAGTGCCTTCATTATGCAGTAACCCTATCATGTCGTCAGCCTCAAGATTAGGGATCAGTACCCCACCCCAGTGCTTCTGTTGGTACTCGAACATCTCCTTGTGCCAGACGGGTTTAGCTGCCCTACCCGCCTTATAGGGGCGGATAGTCGCTAAGTCATGCCTGAAGTTACTCCCTTTGGTTAAGGCTATTATGTACTTGTTATGCGGTATTGCATCTAACGGCTTCTGCATCAGGTGCTTCAGAACCTGAAGACAGTTCTCTAGTGGCTCCTCGTATACCTTATGGGTTATCTCCGTGTCCGCTGGGAGATTGTTATCCTTAATGATTTCCTTGCACTGACTGATCTTCTTGTACTCCCGTGTATCATTAGGGAGCATATGCACAGTCTTCTGTGTAGCAAAGCCTGCAGCATAGCGCACTGAGTCAGCATCAAAAAGGATATCCCTCATCTAACTCTCCAAGTACCATTCAAGGAATTGCTTAGCTACATCGATAGCAGCTTCCGGTTGGTAGCCATCAGGCATATTAGCATTACAGTAATTAACTGCGTGGCCAAGTCCGTTCTGCTTCATTATCATCACCTGGCGGTTATCAGCACCCTGTGGTGCAGCAGGGGACCCACCCTGAGGAGTACTGGATGAAGCACCGTTACCTGCTGTAACTACCGTGACCTTACTGAACACGTTCAGGTACTGTCCTGACTCCTTGTACATGAAGGAAACAGTATCCCCGTTATTAACGCCTGCAGACTTACTACCATCGTAATCCCCGTACTTCTTGCCATCAATCACAAGGGCACGTTTAGGGTGGCCCTCGTTATTCCAGACCTTATCCACAGTTGCTGTTAGTTGGATTGGCTCACTCATCACTTGTCTCCTTTAGTTTTGCCTTGAGCTTAGGTGCAGCCTTCAGCTTCGGGTGCTTCTCGGTACGGATTGTATCATCAACAATATGGAAGGAACCAGTATCAGCAGTCACCTCACTTTTGCCTACCTTCAGTGTAACCTCCTTGAAGTCCTTAGAGACTGTGATAACCTCATAGAACCCTGCCTTGATTGTTAATCCGTCCTTGTTCTCCTGTGCTATGGTGTACACTGTGTCGTGTACCTGGATTGTGCTAGCTTCTTCAAGATCCATGCTTCTTCTCCTTTTTTGGTTGTGTACTTAGGTTATCATCTTTCTCTTCTACTGTCCACTCTTTTTCTTTCTTATCCCAGAATGAATTACTGGAGTACTTCTTGTGGTCCTCTGACTTACGCACATGTTGCCCCTTGGTACTCATGCTAGTGTATCCCATGATCTACCACTCTCAACTTCTGCCTTGAGGGGTAAGTCGAACTCTATCCCCCATGTTTCTTTTATGTACCTTGGTGCTAATTCCATAAGATTCTTAATCCCTGGTTTGAATGAATCGAGTACTGAATCGTGTACGTCATATAGTATACTATCATGTATTGTTCCTATGTGCAAGGCTTTATCTCGGAAGCGAGAAGACCGCAGTAGCCTCCTGTACGAATGCCCTAGCATCATAGGGACTACATCTCCTGTAGCGAACCCCTGAGAAGGGAAGTTCTTGATCTGAGTAGGTGAGAAGTCATACTTCCTGCCTGTACTCTCCTGTACCCAGTCCGGTGTGTCGAACTGCCGGAAGGTGTACCACCTGCCTGTAATGCTGGGGAGTTTCCCTACTGTCCATCGTCTTGTGTGTTCCTTACCATCTACAACAGTTACTTTTGACCTACCCTCTGCTGCTGCCTTTACTGCGCGTATGTTCCCATCCTGCCAAGCCTGTAGTACATGGTATCTACTGTAGTAGTTATCAATAAAACCCTGAGCTGCTGCCTTGCTGATACCGTTATTCTCAGCGATAGACCCAGCACCAGCCCCGTATTGTAATTCAAACCTAGGGCCTTTTGCATCCTTTCGTACTTGGCTGAAGTACTTATCCCCTGCCCTGTGTCCTTCTAGGACCTCCTCGTAGGTGTGGTCTGTTAGCCATGAAGCACTCTGGGAGTGAGAGTCAATACCTGCCTTGATATCCTTGTACATATTGGGATCTTGTGACAGGTAAGCAACTCCGATTACCTCCAGCTGGGAGAAGTCAACCTGAACGATACTACCCTGCCCTCCCCATCGTGAGATGAAGCAACTCTTTACCCTGCTCATTCTCCTTTACCTGAGACGTTCTGGAGGTTCGGTTGCGAGGAACTCAGTCTGCCTGTATCTGTAATAGCATGGTTGTACTTCCCGTGTATGAACCAGCCGTTCTCAGTAGGCCATGCTATCTCTGAGAAACCTATAAGGTATGTACTGAGTTCCTTATTCAAATCCCTGTACCTCCGTATGCTCTGTAGGAATGTAAGTAACCCAGCATTCTTTGCCTTGTGGATTAGTATCTTTAGCACTTTATCATCTACTTGGTACATCCCTGCCTTCTTTAGTGCCCACTTCTCCTGGGAGGGGAGCCATTGCTTAGCAGTTAGTATCGTGTTATAGAACTTAGTCCTGACCTGCCCCATAGTAACGCCGGACTGTACAAGCACAGGCTTCCCCTCCTCCAGCACAACCCTGCTCTCCCTGCTCTTGTACTCCCCCCCGAACAGAGCTAGGGATATCTGATCTCCTGACCCAGCACTGTAAGGATTAACCTTACGACCGAACTCAGGGAGTCTCTCTTTCAGTACTGCTAGGATACCCTCTGCGATAGGTTTCAGCTCTGCTTGTAGTGGGATTATGTACTCCTTAGCTAGGGCCTTATCAAAGCACATGCCATTGAACTCCATCTCTGTAGTGGCTAGTAACGCCTCCATCTGGGACTCAATAAGAGGTAACATGTTTAGCTCAGCAGCCCTCTTGTACTGCTCACAGAACGCTAGTTCAGTATTACGAACATCGTACTCCATGTACTCTAGTAGTTCCTCCCTGGGTATTTCCTCTGTCTTTTTCCCTGCAGCCCAGTACTCCTTAATAACATCTACTTTCTGTGTACCCTTGTACTTCTCAGATAGCCCATCCAGAGACAGTTCCCTAGGGGAACGCTTCATGCTAAGCTCTTGCCCAGATAAGAGATACTCGGCTAGTTGGGTATCCCATATGGTACAGCACTCTGCTAGATGTATACGGAAGCCAGGTAACTCCCGTAACAGGTACAGGAGGTCGAACTTAATGTTCTGTCCTACCAACAGCCCTGTAGGGGAACCCATCCCGTTGAGTTCATCCATGTACAGGCCAGTGTACTCCCCGTTAGACAGGAACCCAGCACTAACTATTCGGTTACTAGGATGGTACGGAGAGGCGGGAAACCCACCAATCGAATCCTCCCCTGTGTTGTTCACGGAGGTCTCTAAGTCAAAGGTTATGTGCTTAGGGAGAGTCATACACTCCGTCCTCCCATTCATCGGGGACTGAGTAATAAGCAATAACGTGGTTAAATGACCGGAGAAGAACTGAGTCGAACTCTATGCCGGTACGCTGTAGGCACTTCTTCAATGCTGCTAGTACCACATCATCTTCTTGGTCTTCTGTTAGTAGTAACTTCATAGTGTACCCTCGTATCTACTGGTGAGTGGGTTAATGGTAACGTCCCAGTTATGGTGACGCATTGCAGGGTCACTGTCAAGAGATCCTGCTAGCTTATTCTTGACTATGTTAATACCTCTCCTGTTATCATCACTGTCTGATCCTATCATTACTTGTAGGTCCAACGCTCCTTGTATCTCTGTCTTGCATCCCTCTAGCATGTTACCACTAGGGTACAGTCTACCCTCTGCTGCATCTCCTGCTTGGTGTACTGTAAGGAACGGACCATAGGTACTAGCCTGTATCCGTGCCCACCGGTACAGATCCTTGAGACGCTCAACTTCTGTGTTGTTCTTACCGAACCCACCGCACAACCGGAGCTGGTCTACTACAATGATAGCTGGATTGTATTTAACACACAGGGCCTCTATCTCCTGTACAGAAGCCCCTGGCATATGCCTAACAATGATCCTATCCTTAGTACCCAGCATCCTGATGTATTCTTTCATTGCCCCATCTAGGTCATCACTGATCTGTGCAGGTGTCCAGCCTATCGTGCTTTGCAACCACCGTAACCGTAGCTCAGAAGTGGGGCCTTCTTCGTTGTGTATCGCCAATACGCAGCGATCATCGGCTATCTGCCCTGCCATATAAGAGACCTCAGACATCAGTAAACACGTCTTACCTATGTTGGGACGGGCACCGAAGAGGACCAGGTTACTATCCCGCAGTGGCCCACAGGACACATTAAGCTCACTTAGTCGCCAGTTGTAACCACCCTCACCATAGGTACATTGCACTAGGTCCAGAAGCTCCCAGTCATCCTCATTGTCCTCCTCCTCCAGCTGGGACTCTACCCATGAGTCCATTAATTGCTTTACTTCTTCTAATCCGTGCCTATCATTGCCCTCAGCTATCTTACCTGAGATAACCGCTATCTCCTCTGCTACTGACTGCTCCAGTAAAGAGCGTATGATATCATCCTCAAGGGCAGATGGTTCATGGTTATCCATTGCGGTGAAGATCATCTGGTACAGCTCAACTGCCTCGTCCTTATACATGCTGTGCTGTACTAGCAAGAACCACTGAGAGAACTCCCCCCATGATACGGTATCTTGCTCGTACTTACTGTAGTACTCCCGTAGATCCTTTATTATTTGTGTGGTTTCTCGTGTGAGTGCTGCCCCTCTGCCCAGAACTCGGGTACTGTACCGCAAGTACCGCTCTCTCTGGGATAACACTGATAACACATCGCGTTCTATACTCATAACCTAGTTACCTCATGTATTTGTTTTCATCACTAGCTAGCACACTCTCGATGTACGACTCAGAGTACAAGCCTACTAGCAGCTCACGCAGCTTAGCGTTATCTTCCCTGAGCTGTTCTCTCTCCTCCTCCTGCTCTATCTCACGATTCAGGGTACTGCGTAGGCATGTCTTGGCAGGCGAGTTCAGCGTTCTCATACATTCTCCCTTGTCACCTGATTGAACAGAGCAGCGCGGCTATCTTCCATATCAGCCTCCCATACAGAATCATCACTGGCAGTGTCCTCCCATGTGGTCTTAAAACGCTTGACTGCCTCCCGTAGTGTAGTAATCTCCTCCTCCTGCTCACCACACAGTTTAATGAAGTCAACCTCGCGTGCTTTTAGTGTTCTGTTCTCTGCTTGTAGTTGTACTTCTCGATAACTCATAACACTATCACCTCTGTTTGTATTAACTGGTGCCAGTACAGGGCTGATGCTATTCCTAAAACAAATATTGCAAACAATATATCTGATATGGTCATCTCTGTACTCCCAGTGCTTCTTGTAGTCTGTCTCGTGTTTCATCCAGTAACTCAGTCGATGTGCCACTGTATAGCACCTCGTCCAAGTCCCCAATCGCATCTTGGATAACCTCTCGCAGCTTCAATAGAGCATTCTCTGTTCTAAGGTGCTGCAACTCTAGCTGCATCTCTGTCACTATTGTGTCTGCATTCATACCGCCTCCTCACTCACCCAAGTATTTCCACTCACCTCAGTATTCCCGTACACCCCAGCATCTCCAAGCACACTAGCGTTTCCAAGCACTCTAGCATTTCCACCCACCCTCGCCTTTCCAAACACCTTAGCGTCTCCACTCACCGTAGCAGTCCCACTCACCCTGGCATTCCCGAACACACCACCCTCTCCAAGCACATTAGCGTTTCCAAGCACTCTAGCATCTCCGAACACACTACCTCCTTTAAACACCATAGCATCTTCAAACACTCTAGCCTTTCCAAATACCCTAGCATCATCAGACACTCTAGCATCATCAAACACCCTAGCCTTTTCACTCACCCTAGCACTTTCACTCACTATAGCATCTCCGTACACCCAGGCATCTCCGTACACTCTAGCATTTCCGTATATACTAGCATTTTCACTCACAGTAGCTTCATCATACACCATAGCACCAGTAGACACCCAACAATCTCCTAGCTGAGATAGGTTATCCTCGCTCTCAATCCACCCACCTAAGTCACCTGCTATGACACCTCTGAAGCTCTTTAAAGCCTGTATTTGGTACACAGCAGTTCCTTTAAGGGTTCTAGTTGTAGTAGTTAATTTGTATTTATTCATCGTTGTTTCCTCAGTATGTCAGGTGATTGGTTCGCTAGGTCTTCTAAGTCCATCTCCCATGAGTAGTGCTTCAGACATCTAGTGGCCTCTTTTCGTATCTCGCTGATCTTCTTCCAGTCACCCCGAGGATTCTGCAGCTCTATCAAAAACTTCTGGGTACGCATCAGTGCATTGTATCTCTCAACAGGCATTGTCATTAGTGCTCCTCAAACCATTCTATTGTATGTCTAGTGGCTTTCTCGAAACCTGCTAGTAAGTCTTTGTATGTCAGTAGCTCTTTGCTAGAAAAGTCGTCTAAGTAGTCACTGAGGAT
>Ga0307989_1000556_pt1 | contig 23744 bp, 15 predicted proteins | sample EllFjometagen185_FD_203164 | JGI IMG/M metagenome (GOLD analysis project Ga0307989, IMG submission 203164) | Marine microbial communities from Ellis Fjord, Antarctic Ocean - #185 | ecosystem: Environmental > Aquatic > Marine > Unclassified | place: Southern Ocean | collected 2014-10-08 | reverse complement strand
AGGTGATTCTGAGCTTGATGAACAGAAAACTGTATAAAAATGGTATCAATTCATATGGGAAGACCTATATTCTCATCCAAAACAAAATTCGACATATTTCCCCCGATTTCAAGAAGGGAGGAAAATACCACTTGACTTCGGAAAAAGCAAATGCTTATCATTTTTCATTCATAAAATTTGAATCTGGGTTGGATTCTGTTCAGATAGACCTGAAAGAAAACGCTACAATTACAGACTTGGTCAACAAATTGACAGATGAGTATGGTGAGGACCTGATGAAATATATCAGAAATAAAGATACGAATCGACTACATGCACTCTTCATGAATAAAGGCCGAATAAGCCAACCAGATGACATTTTACATGATCAGGACGAAATAAAAGTAATGCCTGCAATCGCTGGTGGATAATTTTTTCCCATACCGATCTGACGGAACACGCTGCTTCTTAAAACCAAATCTCCTAACAATCATCCAAAACCTTCATCTTTCCAACTCAAATTCCTACTTTCAAATCCAAAGCTTGAAAAAACTCTTGACTTCAAAAAACCAATTTCATATCATCTGACCCTGGTTCCTTTTCAGTTGTGATGCGGAGGTCATGGGCGTATTGATCATGCAAATTAACACAATTGGACTATGTCCTGGCGATCAAGAATATGAATTTCATGCGGATTAAAGAGTTGGAGCAGCGTTCAGGATTACGCCGCTCAACCATCCACTTTTATTTAAAAGAAGGGTTGCTACACTCACCCACAAAAACCAGCCGGAAGATGGCTTATTATGACGAAACACATCTGAAACGGCTGGAGGAGATAAAAAAGCTGAAGATGGACATGCGATTACCCGTTTCTTTTATCAAAAAGCAATTACAGAAACTTGAAAAAACGAGTGCTGGATCGAACAAGGTTGCAGCAGGGGGTTCCAATGAAATCCTCTCACAACTGAGAGCTGAAATGGCGGACGAAGAAGATTGGCCTAGGGAAAAGGTGAAACAGATGTATCATCACTTGACCCAACCACTCATTATTGAGGTTCAGAAGGCGTGTGATCAAGGACTTATTCGCCAAATTGATCCTGATTTATTGGCCTATGCTTTGACCGGTCTGATTGAAATAATGTCCTTTCGAACCACCCTGGACAAAAAATATGTTTATGACGATATAATCGAATTTATTGATGATATAATCATAAATCGTTTGATCCCAGGGTGATTATCTCTGATAAACGTTTTTGTTTTTGATAGGTCACTCTGCCATTAAAAAGTCAGGACTTCTATAAACAGGTCTGGGATAACTGTAAAATCCACTTCCTGTTTTTACACCTAACTTTTTTTGTTCAATGAAAGGGCGTAAAAAATCAGAGATTTTATTAAACTGCTCTTTGCTGATCCTTGATCGGTTAGCCTGCTCTCTGATGATATCAAAAACAACATTCAGCCCAACAATATCCATTTGGCCAAAGGGACCTTCTTGGGTGTTGTGAATCATCATCCAGGTCCTATCCACGTCCTCTAGATCACCATGTCCATTGACAACCAGCAGTAAAGCAGTCGTTAAAAAGGAGATGAATAACGAATTTCCCAAATATCCATCTTTCTCTTTTTTAAGAAATACGGGTCTAATATTCAGACCTTTGATGAACGTTGTCAAAATTTGAATTGTCTCTGATGAGGTCCTTGGCCCGCCAACAAGGTCAATGAACCGGTTCGTCCCATTAAAATGCAAGGCTGCAAATCTATCGCCTCGTTTTACAACATCTTCCAACTCAGAAACAAGCAAAGATGAGGTGTTGCTCGTCAGTATGGTTTTGGTCGGGCAAAGTATATCAAGCTTTTTATGAACCTCTCGTTTCAATTCCAGATTTTCGTCAATAGATTCATTTAAAAGATCGGCATCTTCGACAGCTATATTGAGATCCGCTGTCGTGCTGATTCTAGACAAGGCTTGACCAAAGGTATTTTTATCAAGATACCCTTGTTTAACCATGACTATTCCCATTGCCTGTTGTCGCTGAGGGACTTGATTGAGAATTTCTTCCGAAATATCATAGAGTGTAGATGTATACCCATATGCGGAACAGATTAGTGAATTGATACACCCTTGAGTGCCAGCGCCAATAAAACAGATTTTCTGAATTTCGGGTATCATATAATTTCCATCGGTCATAAATTTAAGAGCTAATTAAACAATATAATTCCAGTAAAACAGACTTTTTCAATCATCGATTATCAACGAGTATTGTGTTGTATACTTTTCCAGTCGTTCTTCTACCTTTATTCTGATCTTAACTCTATCAATTGATTCAGCGGGTTTAATTCGAATCACTGCCAGCGATCCAAACGTTTTGTCCTCGCCAACCTGAATATCTAATTGAGCAATCATATCCCCTATTTTTTGTAGCTCGCTTTCGTAAACATGTTTGATCGATTGCCATTTTAATGCCGGTTTAAATATTTTACCGACAGCTGTCAGTGGCATTTCATCAACAATAAAAACTTCATCTGGAATAGCAGCCCTCTCTCCAACAGATTGCCGAAGATGATCAAGAATCTTTTTTTCTGTTAAATCTGATCCAGCTTGTAATTGAATATAAACCACAGGCAATTCTCCCACTCTGGCATCTGGACGCCCCACTGCTGCAGCTAACTGTACGCCGGGTAGTTGATAAAGTGGTTCCTCAATTAAGGCCGGATCGATATTGTGTCCACCGCGGATGATCAACTCTTTTTTGCGTCCAGTCAGCCAGAAATAGTTATCAGCATCCTGGCGTCCCATGTCTCCAGTATTCAACCAATCATCCTTGGGCCAAACTCCTTCATTGTGAGCATCATCCAGGTATCCTTTAAAAACATTGGGTCCATTTATACAAATCGAACCAATCTCATCTGTTTTTGCCTCCCGAATAAATTTACCATCATCATCAGTAATAAAAACTTTCATTTCCTGATATGGCCAGCGTAATCCAACCGATCCAATTTTTATCAGGCCTTCAATAGGACTCATTGAAGAACTGCTGGTTCCTTCAGTTAGCCCATACCCCTCAACTACACTTACACCGCTATAGGCTACAAACCTGTTAGCCATTTCAACTGATAGGGGTGCAGCACCGCAAATTGAAAATCGTAAAGACGAAATATCAGCATCTCCTTTTGGAATATCAAGCAACATCGAAATCACTGTAGGGACCACATTAAAAAAAACAGCCTTGTATTGACTGACGATATTCCAGAAATTATATAAAATAGATGGATCACGAAATCCCACAGGCGTTAACATAACAACATGGGCGCCTATGGAAAAGGGATACAACCCTGTACCCATTAATCCGTAATTATGAAACAAAGGTAATCCTCCTAAAACAGTATCTCCCTGATGAAAGACTTTGTGTATCCCTACCATCAGAGCCATCGTAACCTCATTCATATGGCTTCTCGGAGCGAGTTTTGGAGTCCCGGTAGTTCCTCCCGTATGGAGAATTGACGCAATATCATCCGGATGGATTGTTCTATTGAAATCGAGATTATCTCCATTGTAATTTTGAATCACTGTCTCATAATCAATTACACCTTCGATTTTATCACCAGGCCCCATAATACGAACGATCGTTTCAAGTTCTGGAAGATCACTTCGAATTTTTTCAACTTTCTGCCATATATCAGCATCTGGCGTTTCGCCTAAAGCAACGAGCACTTTGGTCTTTGTCGCCCGAAGAATGTCGCGTAATGTGTCTGCTTCCAGCATGGGATTAATTGGATTAATTATCCCGACAGCTTCTACACCCCAAAAAACATAATGGGCTTGAGGGATTGCGGGAAGTAGATAAGATACAACATCATCATTTCCAATTCCAAGGTCGTTAAAAAGATTCGCGGTCCTGTTTATATTGGCCATCAGGGTTGAATAATCTATTTCAATAGGATCAGTATAGTGCTCTCCTGAATGAATATAGGATATAGCTAATGCTTGCGGATCAAGAGAAGCGCCATGTTTGATAAGATCATAGGTATTGAATGCTTTTAAACGCTGATCCAATGGGGTTTTCTCAAATTCCAATAATTCTTCATACGTTGTAACGCCCTTTTCAAACATGTTCTTCTCCCTTTTTGCTCAAGACCATTCTTAGTCAGATGTAAAAATGAAAAATTCGCAAATACCTGCCAATCAGCCGGTTCTTTACTCACCTAATCGGTAATATCCGATCCAATTTTTTCTGTCAACATGATTTGGCTTTGTTGTGTTCAGTCAGTATATTAACAGCGACACATGAGCTACTTTCCCACAAATTAAAAAATATAATTACATTAACCGCTGCGTTTATCTAATTGTTATTATATGATTATGTCATTGGTGACCAGAAAAAGACTAATCAATTGAAAATTACCATCCGGCCAGCCGGTTTTTGTGAAATAATTCAATATTGAGTCCGCTCCGAAAAGTCCGAAATCATCAAAATTTGGCTTTTTCGAGGGTCTCTTTACCATTCGTTAGGTTGATTTTTTGAATCCTCGTACGATATTTGAGTCCGAGTTTTTCCCGAGATCGAAAAAATGACTTTTCGGAGTGGACTCAATATTTCCATGAAAATCAGAAATTAGTAATTAAATAATCAATGTTATTAACTTAAGCTGCAATATCTATATGAGCCCTATCCAAAAGGAGTATTCCCAGATGCTGGAACTACATCTGAAATGATACTGAATGCAAAACCAATTTCCAGAGATGCATTGCTAAGCGATGAGGGTAATTTTTGAGGTTTTGATAGGCTGATATACAAATACGGGTCCGGTAGGCGATTTCGGTAGAAGGAAACCGTTTGAAATTATGGATTAAAAATACCTTCCTCAAGCACTATTTAAATAGTCCATGGCAAATAATATCAATGCTCTGTTCTACAGCTTGCTCTCGATTAAGTTTTCCGCCATCTTTTAACCAAAACCCGAACCAAGCGCTCATCGAGATGACTTGGAATACAATAACATTAATGTCATATTTCTCTTTAATCCCTGGAACACTGCTTATCGCAGTTTTCAGGATATTATAAATCTCTTGTTCCATCTCCTTGTGCTTTTCTCGATTGGTTCCTGTTAGTTGATACCTCTCTCTCATCCCCAATAAAGTAACGTTTTCCTTAACCAGTGAGAGGTTAGCATAAGTTCTGATGATGTTCTTTAATACAGTTTCCGGGTCCAATCGGGGATTCCCAAATTCAGTCTGGATGGATCTGAATGTATCCAAATTATCAGTATTACTGGTTATCAGGACGTGATACAAAATTTCTTCTTTGGTCTTGAAATAGTGATATACACCTGCTTTTGTGATTCCAACAGCTATGGCAATATCCTGTAAAGATGTCGACTTGTAGCCCTTTTCCACAAACAATTCGGTTGCTTTTTGAGCAATATACACTTTTCGATCTTCAAGTTTTGCTTTTAACATTTCAGTTCCTGTCTGAATCACATGATAGGGATTATCATATTTTGGGCATCCTTTATTTCAGAAGCCAACTAGCGAGTTATTTACAAATTTTAAAAATGGTTGAAACCTCTTTTGTACACTACTGGAAAGACAGTTTATTCAGTCTCCTGTTAAGTCGCTGATACATTTATAGATAATAATTAACTCTATTTGGTGAATAATGTCAAATAATGTTTGACTGTTTGTTAAATATCATTAAAATCCACTGGCGAACCCGAACATATTGCCTGGTAGGGGAAGTGTCATTTTCCTTTAGCTCGGGTTGCAGGAACAGGCTTTTTTCTCCTTCATTGTGCCCTAAAAAGCATTTACGTTTATAGTAACGATGATATGGTAAGTATTGAAAGACTGAATGAATTTAATAATTTTATTGACAAAAAAATCGCAAACACGTAACTACTACCAATCGAATAAAAAACCGGCTAGCCGGCAGGTTGTTCGTATTTTATCACTCTCGTGTAATTTGAGTTTCCATGAAGAATTCAACAATGTTTACGTTTAAATATCAATATGTTTCAGTTATTTTTAATCTTAACCATTTAAAGCGTTGTTGAATCAAAATCTTATCTGCTTCTAGGAGGTATTTATGGCTGAAAAGGAATTTCAAGTATATCCATATCGATTTGTTGTGTTGGGCGTTTTTATGCTTATCAATGCTGTAGTCCAGACACTCTGGATTACATTTGCACCGATCACCGGACATGCGGCGGAGTTTTATAAAGTAACTGATTTGGATATAGGTTTCTTGTCGATGGTATGGATGATTGTTTACCTCTTTGTTTCCATACCGGCCTCTTGGATAATTGATACTTATGGTTCTCGTATTGGTGTATCTATCGGAGCTGTTTTGGTAGCTGTTTTTGGTCTGATGCGTGGATATTTCGGAGAGGACTATACCATGGTGTTAATTGCTACTATCGGAATGGCTGTGGGACAGCCATTTGTTATGAATGCAACCACGACAGTTGCAGCAAAATGGTTCAGCATTACCCAAAGAGCAACGGCCGGTGGTCTGGCGGTATTGGCAACTTTTATTGGAATAATTATCGGAATGGTTGTGACACCCGCTTTGACTCTGGATATGGGAATGAAACCCATGCTAATTATTTACGGTTGGGCTGCGGTTGTGTGTGCCATAATCTATATTGTTCTGGCAAAAGAGGCTCCCCTTACCCCTCCATGTCCTGCTGGTCATGATGAAAGGGCATTGGTGCTGGATGGTTTTAAGGATGTGTGGAAAAACAAACAATTCATGCTGGTTATGTTGATTATGTTTATTGGTTTTGGAATGTTTAATGGTATCACTACTTGGATAGAGCCTATTATCAGGAACCGTGGTTTCGATATGACCCAAGCGGGGACTCTAGGCGCAGTTATTCTGTTTGCTGGGATTTTTGGAGCCATTATCTGGCCTGTATTATCCGATAAGTTCCGTATCAGGGGAAAAATTCTCATGTGGGCTATTTTACTGGGGATTCCAGGTTTGATTGGGCTTATCTATGCGACCAGTTTTGAGATGTTAATGCTATCGGGTGTGATTCTGGGCTTTTTCTCAATGAGCGTCGGACCCATTGTCTATCAATTTGGTGCCGAAGTAACTCGTCCGGCCCCAGAAGGAACTTCAAACGGTCTATTAATCATGGCGGGTCAACTTTCCGGGATCATTTTTATCTTTGGTATGGATATGTTCAAGGACGCAAAGACAGGTTCTATGACAACCGTCCTGCTTATTCTACTGGTACTAAAAATTGGCAATGTTTTCTTGTGTAACAGACTGGTTGATTCAGATTTGATAACCCAGGAAGCAGGGAAAGTTAAAACTGTAGAGAAATAAAGAATACAAAGGTCTGGTGTAAGGTCACGTATGGTCTGTTTGGTTCACTGAAATAGGGGTACACTGATTAGTATATGTGTTTCCTTGTTTCAGTATTAGCGTGACACTCGATTTGGATTTTCAAATATCCTCAGCAGGGAGACCCACAAATCCATTTGAATAATTTGAAGCTGCAAATTGAGCCAGATATCAATAAACAATTTGATGATAGAAAGATTACAAACACAGAAAAACGATCTCGATTGGCTTAATTCAGAAAGGATGTTGAGAATACTATCAAGGATCGATAATCATACCGGAGAGTGTTGCTATGGCCGATTTGAAAAAATACATTTTAGCAATTGACCTTGGAACGTCAGGGAGTAAAACCGCGCTTGCGTCTATTTATGGAGAAATCATTGATTTTGATTTCCAGGAAGTCCCCTTGAAACTCTCTCCCGGCGGTGGTGCAGAGCAGAACCCTGACGACTGGTGGGACGCTGTGATGACAACGGCTAAAAGGCTCATTGGAAAAAACCGTGTCGCTCCAGAAAATATTGTTGCCATTTGTGCTTCGACCCAGTGGGCAGGAACTGTTGCCGTGGACAAAGAGGGAAATCATTTGATGAATTCCATTATCTGGATGGATGCCCGGGGAGAAAAGTATGTCAAAGATCTGATTAGTGGCCCTCTGAAGATTGAGGGATATGATATTCGAAAACTAATGAAATGGATCAGATTGACCGGTGGAGCACCCTCAGTTTCTGGAAAGGACCCTGTTGGGCATATCCATCTGATTAAAAATGAGTATAATGAAATCTACAAAAAGACGTATAAATTTTTAGAGCCCAAAGATTATATAAATCTGCGTTTGACAGGAAAGTTTGCTGCATCTTACGATTCAATCACAGCACATTGGGTAACCGACAACAGAGATCTATCAAAAATCAAATATCATAAAGGGCTATTAAAAATGACGGGTCTGGAACGAGATAAACTGCCGGACCTGAAACAATCTATTGATATCCTGGGACCCATAAAAAAAGAGATCGCTAATGAATTGGGATTAAGGGAAGATGTTCAGGTTGTTATGGGCACACCGGATTTAATGGCTGCTGCATTAGGCTCAGGGGCGGTTAGAGATTATGAGGGGCATATTTATATTGGCACTTCTTCCTGGATTTCTGCACATGTACCGGTTAAAAAGACCGATCTGTTCCATGCCATGGCTTCACTACCCTGCGCTATCCCGGGTAAATACTTCATTGTGAACGAACAGGAAACCGCTGGTGGCACATTGACCTTTCTCAGAGACAACATACTGTACCATCAAGATGAATTACTAAAAGAAGAAGCTCAGCCGGACCTGTACAAGGTTTTTGATAAGATTGCTGAAAGGACGCCTGCGGGGAGTAATAAAGTTATATTCACTCCTTGGCTAAACGGTGAACGGTGCCCGGTAGAGGATAATACCATTCGGGGTGGGCTACATAACCTCTCTTTAAAATCAACCCGAGAGGACTTGATCAGATCAGTACTTGAAGGTGTCGCTTTCAATCAAAAATGGGTGTTGAAATATGTCGATAAATTTATTGGAAGAAAAATGGAATACCTGCATATTGTAGGAGGAGGAGCAAGCTCCGATGTCTGGTGTCAGATTCATGCTGATATTTTGGACCGTGAGATAAAACAGGTTAAGGACCCCATTCAAGCAAACGCTCGTGGTGCGGCTTATATTGCTTCCGTTGGAATGGGTTATATCCGCTTTGATGATATTCCAAATTATATTCAGATCAAAAAGACCTATCGACCCAATCCGGATAACAGAAAGATCTATGATGAACTTTTTAAAGAATTCTTAAATATATATGATTCAAATAAAAAAATGTATGCCCGATTGAATAAAACTAGTTAACAGAATTATTGCGCTTTCAATATATCCAAGGTATCATTCTCTAATGAGACATTTGAAAGTGGACTGCAGGTTCCAGCTCGATGAATTTTCTGGATCCAATGGGGGACTGTTCTTCAAAATTGTTTTTTATTATTAATATCTTTACATAGCGTCGGCTCAAAAATTAATTCACATTCTGTTTACAAAATGTCCAGCCTTTTTGGGACTTTTGCAGACAGATTATGTGAATTAATTTTGAGCGATCCCAAAGTGTAATTAAGGAGTTCTGTTATGAAAATTTTACGTGTAAACATGAATCGGCTTGAAATCACTTCAGAATTGGTTCCAGATGGTCGGGAGCTCATTGGGGGTAGAAGACTGACTGCTGAAATCTTAAATGAAGAAGTTTCTCCTGCAATTGATCCGCTGTCAGAAGCAGCCAAGATAGTATTCGCTACTGGCCCTTTGGCTGGAACAAATGCCTCTTCCTGTGGTCGTCTCTCTATCGGGGCCAAAAGCCCATTAACTCATGGAATTAAAGAAGCGAACGTTGGCGGACCCGCAGGACAGAAACTGGATAGACTTGGCATCCGAGCGATCATTATTGAGGATAAACCGAATGATGACCACGTTTATATATTGCATCTCAATAAAGATAATTTCACGTTGGAAAGTGCAGACCCGTATAAGGGGATGAAAACCTATGAGACAACCGCTAAACTCCATGAAAAAATAGGTCGTAAGGCAACCGTCGTTTGTATTGGTCTGGGTGGTGAAAGAAGATGGAAATCCGCCGCTATCACATTTACTGATAAAGACGGTCACTGTTCCAGACATGCCGCTCGTGGCGGATTGGGTTCTGTAATGGGTGCTAAGGGTCTAAAAGCGATTGTGATTGATGACCGTGATACATTACCTGTCAAACTCAAAGATAAAGACGTATTTCGCAGAGCACAAAAACAGTTTTCAGAACTTGCCAAAACGGATCATCAAATTTTAGGAATGAAAAAAATGGGAACCCCTGGACTCATCGATTCCGCTCGTGAACTGGGTTCTATGCCAGTACTGAATTATAGCAGTGAAAATCTGAAAGGCGTTGATGGTATTAATGGTGAAGCAATATTGAAACGGTGTGAAGAGAGAGGAGGTACCACAGTTCCCTGTATGCCGGGTTGCGTGGTAGGCTGTTCCATTGTTTATAATGATGAGAAAGGTAAGCATATCACTTCCAGTTATGAGTATGAAACCATTGCACTTATGGGAACAAATTTAGGTATCGTAGATCCAGATGTGGTTGCCCGCTTTGATCGAATTATTGACGATATTGGAATTGATTCAATTGAACTGGGCAGCGCTATGGGTGTTGCAGCTAGTGCTGGAAAAATGAAAATGGGGGACAGTCAAGGTGCATTTAAGCTGCTCGATGAAATTGAACAGGGAACGGAATTTGGCAGTGTTTTGGGTAATGGTGTGGTTGAGACATGCAAATATCTGGGTATTGATCGAATTCCAGCTTTCAAAGGTCAGTCAATGCCAGCCCATGATGCCCGGGCCACAAAGTCGACGGGTGTAACTTATTTTACCAGCCCCCAGGGAGCGGATCATACCGCCGGACTTTCTTATGAAGATCCTCAGGCTGTTGATGGGCAGGTAGACCGCTCACTTAAAATGCAGATTTTCTGTTCCATGGCCGATGCGCTTGGATTATGTATTCTCGCTGCTCCATCAGACCCAACCCGTCTTTTTGTATATTTGAGAGGACTTTTGCAAGGTCGCTACGGGATTGATATTAGTGCCAATCAACTGTTTGAAATCGGTAAAGAGACATTGCGCCTTGAACTGAAATTCAATCAAGGTACTGATATTGATTCAGCCCATCCAGATCCTGAATTTGTTCGCAAAGAGAAATTAGCACCCTTATCGGCATTGTTCGATATTGATATGGAAGAAGTAAATACGATCTGGGATCGGTTGGACGATGCTCGCTTGATTGATTCTATGGTTAAGTACCCGTATATAAAACGTTATGGGATTACAAAAGCCATTCCGGAAAAGGGCCTGGATCAGGATAAAGTCTTTGGTCAGCTTCAGGAGATGGCTGCAGAGGAAGATGCTCAATGGAATAATGGCAAATGTTCTGGAACCATGTACGGTGGTGATCCCAAAATTTTTGAAATGATCACCAAGGCGTTTGGACTCTATACCCATGTTAATGTTCTTCAACGTGATCTTTGTCCCAGTCAGACCCGGTTTGAATCAGAAATTATCGCAATGACAATCGATCTGCTGAATGGACAGGCTGTTAAGGAACATCATCCAAATCAGAAAGCCTGTGGTGTGATCAGTACCGGAGGTACAGACAGTATTATCAGTGCAATTCTCACCTATCGCAATAAATACCGTGAAGAGCGTGGAATTACAAAACCGGAAATGATCATGCCCCACACTGCCCACACTGCATTTCAGAAAGGTGCTGATTTTTTTGGTGTCAAATTGATTCAGGCACCAACAGATCCGGTGACCACGCAGGTTGATATCGATTTTGTTAAAGATCATATCAATGAAAATACGGTTATGCTGGTTGGGTCAGCTGGAAATTATCCTTATGGTACAATTGACCCGATTAAAGAACTCTCTGAACTGGCGATGCAACATGATATCGGGATGCATGTTGATGGCTGTCTGGGCGGATTCATCCTGCCCTGGGGAGAGCAGCTGGGGTACGACATACCCATATTTGACTTTCGTCTACCAGGGGTGACATCCATATCTGCAGATACCCATAAGTATGCCTATGGCCCCAAGGGGACATCAGTTGTCGTATATCGTGATAAATCAATCCGCAAATACCAATATTCTGCCAGCCCGGAATGGGTCGGAGGAACTTATGTTTCACCCGGTATTGGCGGAAGCCGGTCAGGGGGACTTATTGCTGCAACATGGGCAGTAATGCTGACTATCGGAAAAGAAGGTTACAAAGAGAGAGCCCGTAAGATCTTTGAAACAGCCTTTAAGATGCAGAAAGTGGTAACCAAACACCCTGAATTGAGACTGATGGGAAGTCCCACCTTCTGTTTTTCATTTACCTCTGACGAATTTGACATTTATCATCTTAATGATTTTATGAAAGAGCGTGGTTGGCGATTTAATGGTCAGCAATATCCAAGTGCAATCCATATGTGTGTTACCGGTCCCCAAACACAGCCAGGACTCGTTGAACTGTTTGAAACTGATTTAGCAGATGCGGTTGAGTATGCAAAAAAACCGAAAACATCAATTGCAGAAAGCGGCGCTCTTTATGGCGGTCAGGGCAGTAAAAGTATCACCGAGTTTAACGATATGACCATGATTCGTGATCTCATGATTGAGTATCAAGATGACTGTCTGGAACAGCCTGATGATGTAGAGTAACCACCTATTTACCGTCTGACTTCATTGGGTTAGGCGGTAGGTTAAGAAACCGGACTTATTCTATCCAACCTTCACGCAGCCCTCTGTCCCTGTCAGGCGATAATGGGACCACAAGAAAACTCTAATTATCGGATAAACAAAAGCTAAAAAGAAGGAGAACCAGAAAACAGGAAGACCAATAAGGAAAAATAGAAGCAAATTCGGATGGAAAAAGGTTTTCCTTGAAATACCTTGTATGGTCAAAATATTATTTCCGCCCTAATCCTGCATTAACTGCAGATATAAGTCGGAAAATCAGTTAAAAAGCCATCGGGCTCTTTAACAATTGCTTCAAATAATTGGTTTTGATAAGTTTCCTTATACATTCTGTATATTCTGTCTTGGAAATAATACTGGAGGAAAAATGGAAACTGTTGAGGTAATGGCTTTGGTTAGTGGGCGGGTTAATGAGGAATTGTTGCTGAGAAATGAATATTTGGCGACAGAAAATGAAATCATAAAATCAAAGATAGAAAAACCTCTACGGTTTAATAACCAAGAAAGAATAAGATTAGCTAAAATTGGAAAACAAATCGGACTCAAAGCATTAAGAGATATTGCTTGTATCGTTCGCCCGGAAACTATCCTGGAATGGTTCCGGAGACTGGTCGCGAATAAATTTGATGGTTCTATGTTTAGGAAAAGAGCAGGAAGACCCAAAATTAATCATGAACTGGAATCTCTGATTGTTAAATTTGCAGAAGAAAACCCGGGTTGGGGATATGATAGAATCGCTGGAGCCTTGTCGAATCTTGGCTATGAAGTTAGTGACCAAACAGTTGGGAATATTTTGAAGAAGAATGGAATCCCTCCAGTTCCAAGTCGGACTCAAGAAACAACATGGAGTGATTTCATAAAGAATCACCAGGATGTGATAGCTGCCTGTGAGTTCTTCACAACTAAAGTTATAACTCCTGTGGTATTGATTACCTATTATGTTTTATTTTTCATTCACATAGGTTCGAGGAAAATACACATTGCTGGAATAACTCACCATCCAAATGAAAGATGGATGAAGCAGATGGCAAGGAATGTTACCATGGATGAGTGGGGCTTCTTATCCAATTGTAAGTATTTGATTCATGACCGTGATACTAAATTCTGTAGGTCTTTCCAAGCAATTATAGCATCAATGGGTATTAAGTTAATACGCTTGCCCCCACAGTCGCCCCGGATGAATTCCTATGCTGAAAGGTTTGTCAGATCAGTAAAAGGAGAATGTTTGAAAAAGCGGGTCTTCTTCGGTGTAGAGATTCTGATAAAAGCTCTTTCCGAGTATACTGAACATTATCATATGGAACGGAATCACCAAGGAAAGAATAATTTGCTGTTATTCCCAGACCAAAAACTGATGGCCAACAAAGGAAAGATAAAATGTCGAAAACGGCTGAGCGGGATGTTAAAATATTGTTATAGATCAGCTGCTTGAGGAAAGCAGGTGGGAATTTGGTCAAAATACTCAGTTAAGCAGCTCTACTCCTAGCTTTCCGGGAGAAATAGTTTTTTGACCATACAATTTTGTACAGAAGAGATTACGTGAGATGAAAAAATGATACATAAACAGTTTCAGTATGGCAGCCAGGGCAAAGTTCGCCTGGTCTTCCAAATTTTACCGTAGATAACGTTATCCAGGTGCGGCAGAATTTTTCGAGCTGCAGTTGAATGTTTTAGAAGCCATTTGACTAGGCGATGAAGGAATCTGTCAGGCCGGCTGTACGGACAGATAATCATACAGACACCACAATCGGTACCAGCTCTACCCCAGTAATCATGACAGGATTCATCATTCAACAACCAACGCAACAAACCATTTTTAACGACCTTTCCTTCCTTGGGTATCGATCTGGAGGGGCAGGACTCGGCACACTTCTTACAGGCCTGACAGAATTCGTCCACTCCGAGATCCACAGGACGATCTTCTTTTAAAGGCATATTGGTTAATACAGCCGCCAGTCTAATTCTGGCACCAAATTTCTCGGTGATCAGGTAACCCATACGTGACATTTGCCCGATGCCGGCATCAATACCCAGAGGCACCATTAAAGATTCATAATAGGATGCGTGATTAGCCACCGCTGTATAACCGGATTGCGTGAACCAATTAGCCATGGTTGAAGTGATAAAAGCTCCCTTAGAATAGTTCTTCATGGTTTCCATTACTACCGGTGAATGTGGAGCCGAACTCATTATATTATGATCCATCTCAGTAGCAATGACCACAGCGTGGGTTAAGTCACGATTTATCTCCTCACCCCAGGTATCAGTTTTCTGGTGGCTGTGATTAAATCCTTTATGGGAATACATCCATCGTTGATCAACTTTCGCCACACCTACCAGATCGGCTCCCAGATGAAGCGCCCATTGTTTGATAGTTTCGGTCATCATCTTTGGGTCGAAAACAAGCGGGTCAACATTATCTGGAATCTCTGGTAGAGAATTCGTTACCAATGTCTTCGTGGTAGATTGACTTCCCCTGACCATATTAACAATTGCTGGCGGACTCTTATCTATGGATCCCAGGTTACCAATATTCCCACCTTTGGCGCGGCGCTTACTATCTCTTTCCTCGCGTTCGGGATGCAGTTGATAGTATTGTTTGTATTGTTCACTGCCGGGATTTAACAAATTATTACGGGAAAAAACGATGTCCCGTTCATCCGCTTTTGAGACCTCTCCTACAACAAAACCCGCTGTTCCTAGCAGTGCCGCGGCGTTCTTTTTTCCGGGGATCAGCAGGATCAAACCGCCGAAGATCCATATTAAAAAGTAAATCAGCAGAATGACACGACTAACCGGCAGATAGAAAAGAAGAAAAATAAAACTACCATGCAGCAGCACCCCGACTATCCCAAATTTTGTAGCTCTAGGTTCACGCTCAAGAAAGGATTCGCAAGCAAATAAACAGGAAACTCCGAGTAGGCATAGATTGAAAAAAATGAGAATGAGATAAAGAATCTGATTCCCGATAAGAAGCGAATAGTAAGACATCATTTTTTTATATATTTACGTTTGTTTCAAAGCGTGCAAACAGTGTTCTACAATAGAAACTTCACCAATCGCTGTATGGCCTCTCTGATCAAGTCATTTTGTCTTTAATCTTCATATGAGAAGATAATATCCGCTTCTGGTTTGTCTCTATGAACGGTTGACACCAATCCTGATCACCAACCGTATGCTCCAAAAAATTTTGACCAATGCCTCACCTATACTGCATGAACCACCGGTGATCAGAATTGTTTTTTATATTTTATCGTCAATCAAGCGTAATGAGCTACTAACACTCAGTAGACAGGTACTGAGTGATCTGCTCTAACAGGTTAATTTGAGAGCTAGTAGCCATTTTTTTTTCATTCATGGGTACTGTCGATTGGTAAACTGCCACTAGATTTTGACTAGAATCGGTATAAACCATCTGTCCTTTCGCCCCCAACGCTAACATGATACCTTTTTCACCATCCAGCACACGAAATTGATTGCGATAAAAGGCGTCTTTTCCAAATGTGTTATACTCTTCCGATTTCTTCCAGGCGTTTCGTGTATCTTCATCGCAACGTCGAATATCATCGATCCAATCTGACGGGACAATTTGTTGATCATTGTAATAACCGTTTTGCGCAATCATAAGGCCAAATCGAGCCATATCTCGCAACGTAGCATTAAGTCCTGCAGTAGCAAAACCGTGCCCTCCCCTATCTACTACAACCAAAGCATCGTGCTCAGTTCCAAGCTTCGACCAAATTTTTTCTGAAAATACCTCTTGCCAGTTTTTATTGGACAGGCGACTTATTATCCAGCCAAGCACTTCTGTATTGGCAGGGGTGTAGCTGTAAACCTTGCCATGCTCATCCTTTTTCTCAGTGGATTGTAATAAGGACAACGTGTTTGCATATGGAAAGTCGGCGGATATATATTCCATGCCGCCAGCTCGAGAATTCAACTGAACATTAGACATTGGATCGCCATGATTCATGTCCCAAACTAAGCTAGCCGTCATATCTAGAGCCTGACGCACCGTGGCGTCCCCTATGCCACTCTTTTCTTTTAATTCCGGTAAGTAGTGAGACACTGGAAGAGTAGGGTCAATTTTTCCTTCATGCACCATAATGCCCGCTAGAGTCCCTACCAAGGACTTAGTGACCGAGAACATATGATGGCGCTTTTCTGGCCGATAGCCGTTGTAATAAGCTTCGGTTACAATCTTGCCGTCTTTTAGAACAATAAATCCATCGACACGCATATCCTTTAACAGTTTTTTTAGCAGTGAAGAAGATCCTGTCTGCGAGTTCTTGAATTCTTGTTCAAGAATATTTTTACCACTGTGAGGTAAGTGAACGACCGGCGCGCTCTTTCGACTAACTGCTTCTGTAGTTATAATTTTACTAACGTTCTGCAAGCCCCAAAGAGACTGATCGTGATCCAAAGCCCAGGCAATTGAGTTTCCGTCAATCCACTTGTCCTCCGGTACAGGAACACCTTTCATATAGCTAGACTGGTTTTCTTCCTCAACTATTACCGCGCTAGCGTTAGGATCAAACATAGTATTTACTCCTTATCAATTTAAAGTGTTAATTCCTAAACATAATATTTCTTCTTTACAGCTGGGCGGATAAAAACCTTCAAAATATTTTCTAGATCAGTTATTTTGAAGGTTCTCCTCGGATGAAATAAATGGTTACATAGGGGGATTCATTCCTACTTCTCTGTAGTATCTGGCTGCCCCAGGATGCAGAGGAACATCCAGCCCGGTGAAGACATCTTCCCGCTTAATTGCTGATGCCCACGCAACGGCTTGTCTCATACTTCCGATATTCTCCCAAAATGCCTTTACAACCTTGTACACAACTTCATCAGGAACATTTTTGTTCACCCCCACTCCGGCCCAAAATCCAATGGTTCTGGTTGGGGCTCGATTCGCCTGGTTTTTGCCATATATATCAGCTGGAATAAATTCCTCTGAGCGGCTGTAAGAGGTAAACAACTTTTTAACGTCTGGTTTTGCAAAGTCATCATCAGAAACACCGATAATCCTGATTTTATTTCCAATGGTAAACTGCTGTATGGTGGCAGATGGTAGCAAGTCCGACGTCATTGTAAAATCGACCTGATTATCCTGAAAAGCCTGTTGACCTGATCTCCAGTCCAGTGCCACAGTCTTATAGTCCACTCCTGCTTTCATCCCGGTTGCGGACTGAAGCATGCGCCTAAAAATATTATTGAGCGCTGCTCTTTTAGGACCGATAAAAAGTTTTTTACCCCTTAAATCACTGAACGACTTTATACCACTGTCTGCATATGCAACAAACTGCATGTATCCACCCCGGTACATGAAAGCAGCTCTCAGGTTGGAGGCAAGCTTTGCATGATTCTTCACTGGTTTAAACATCCGTTTTCCTTCTTTCAACCAGGCAGTAATGTCAGGTACCATAAAACAGAATTGCACATCCCCTTTGGCCACTGCTAAAGTTGTTCTGGTAGCCGGTTTTCCAGCAGAGACTTCAAATCTCAAATCCGGATGAGCTGCCTGGGCAGCGTTGGCCATAGTCGTCAAAATTGTGTAATGAGTAGATCCTGGTGCTCCCGTCCAGAGCTTCAGCAAGGTATCTGCCATAGCAGGAATGCTTCCTAAAGTCAGCATGCAGAAAACAGTCACCAGTAACGATAGTTTCTTGATTAAGTCATTCATCTCAATCCTCCGATTCATCTAAAGTTTGAAAAACAATATAAGCGATCATCAATGTTTTTTCGAAAGTAAAATTCTAAATGACGCTTGCCACCGAGATTATCTCCTTTCTTCTCCTCAAATCTATAATGATCAAAATGAGGCTCATAAGGCCGAAACCAATCTGTAAAGACGGAAACTCAAGTAAAACACCGAAACCGGTTATCAGACGCAGGAATCTTTCCTTTGGAGCCAATTTAAAAACTGACATTCCCATTACCGCTGTGTTAATCATAAAGAAAGCAAATACCAACCGCAAAAGGCTGATAATCATGTCAAATAAGTCAAAATTTTCAACAACAAGCAGAAGTGAGGGGTGATAAACAAAAACAAAAGGAATAATAAATCCGATCAGTCCAATCTTGAAAGCTGCAACACAGGTTTCTATTGGTCCTGATCCCGCCACGTTTGCAGCAGCGTATGATGCCATGGCAACAGGAGGGGTTATATGCGAGAAAACCCCAAAATAAAAGATAAAAAGATGCATCACCAAAGCAATAACACCCATCTGAACAATAACAGGGCCCAACACAAGAACAATTACCAGATAGGCAGGAAACGTAGGCATTCCCATGCCCAAGATAATACAACCGATCATGGTTAGAATCAGGCTGATGAAAAGACTTTCTCCTGTAAAACTCAGGATGAACTGGGCAAACTTCAAACCAGCCCCAGTTGTATCCAATATGGCAATTAAAATTCCGACACAACCTACAACCGTTAGTATCTCAGCACAGGCTTTACCAGCCTTAACAAGTGCGGGGAAAATGATTTTGTGATAAATCCGCCAATCCAGATTGAATAAACCGATAATCAATAATGAGATCGTACCCCAAAATCCGGCATTGGCTGGAGAGCGACCGTTGACCAGTACAAAAATAATGACTGCAATAGGAATAATAAAAGTAAGCGATTTTATCCAATCCTTACGACTCAGGCTGGATAATCCGCCCGATTCAGGATTGGCTTTGAATCCAAGTCTGGCAGCTTCCAGTTCCACCGTAATGAATAAACTGAAATAAAAGAGGAGACCAGGAACCAAGGCGGCAATAGCTACTTTTAAATAAGATACTCCGGCATATTCCGCCAGGAGAAAAGCTGCCGCTCCCATCACAGGTGGGAGAATCTGTCCGGCTGTTGAAGCACTTGCTTCTATTCCCGCTGCAAAAACAGAGGGAAAGCCATGCTTTTTCGTCATAGGAATTGTGAAGGTACCAGTCCCCACTACATTTGCTACAGGAGAACCGGACATGGTACCAAATAGAGCGCTGGCAATCACAGCGGCATGGGCGGGTCCTCCTCTAAAGCGGCTAGAGGCTGCTACTGAGATTTTCATCAATGCATCACCTACTTTCGTGCCTTCCAATAAAACACCGAATGTAATAAAGATCAAGACCATATTCAACATCACAGCCATGGGCATTCCCATAATTCCGGATGTAGAAAGCCAGACGTCAGTGACAATAATCTCCATCGAATAACCTGCATTTTGAAAAATCCCCGGAAGGAATTCACCCCAGAACACATATACAAGACTGAAACCCGTGATAATAAACAAGGGGAGACCAAATGCCCTCCTCGTCAGATCAAGAATAACCAAAATCATTGCCAACGCCACATACTTGTCAAAATTGGATAGCTCAAAGAATCCGTCTTCAAGCTGTTCGCCAATAGCGATATAGCGCCAGACAGCTATTATAATTACAATTGTAACTGCAAGATCAATTAATATGGCAGCAGTTTTTAGTAACAATTTATCAGCATCCCACTTTTTTAGTAGGGTAAATTTGTACAGGACAATCAGCATAGCGCCGCCAAGGGCTAAAGGCCGGTGGATCATAGGATTAAAAAGGCCAAACCCTGAACAGTAAATCGATTGAAGTGCTAATACTAAGCTCAGAATACTGATGCCCATTGCAATAATCCTATTCATAGCTCTACTCCCTTTTGTTAATCCGATAGATCATTTATATGAAAACGTTTTTCAGAAAATACTTCCAGTAGGCGTGTGGGCTTTAGAGCCTTACCACCGTGTTCGGTGCCTTCTGGGGTAAACCAGGAATCTCCCTGACGAGCGTTGAATATTTTATTTCCGATGCTGACAACCAGTTCTCCAGAGACGACTATTGCCCATGAATCTTTGTGTTTGTGAATCGGGACTTCAGCGCCTTCGGGCATATCGAAAAAAGCGACCTGCCCTCCCTTTCCTCCCAGGACATTTGCCTCAATCTCTGGATCAGGAAAGTCTATTTTTGAAAATGTTTTTATAAACTCGGGATACATTGCCTTGATTCCTGTCACCTCAAACTCCATTGCTTAACTATGATAACAACCTGCCTGGCTCAGACAGTTGTCCTTTTTAATTTATAGATTATATTTTTTATTTATTTTAGAGCAGTCTGTCGCGGCGAGATCTCTATTCTTAAGTTGAGGACTGTCAGCAGCATAGGTTCGGGCTTTAAATATCTGTATATTGGGTTTTCCCTTAAAATCATGAATAAAGGGACTAACCCATTCCCACACAATTTCCTTGTCACGATTCACCTCAATTAAGCGACCGCACTCCCCCTCACAAATCATAACATTGTCATTGGGCAATTTTTCAGCCCCGCCAATATGAAGCGATCGAAAAGAGAAACAAGTATCACCAGCAAATTGCCAAACAATTTTATCTGTTTTCGGATCAACTTCAACAACCCTGGATCTACCTTGGATTGGGTGATGGGCACCGTTGTCAAAAATCATTACGGTGCCATCTTTTGTCTGATTGGGATCATGTTGGTGACTGATCACTGGCCTTCCATACTTCCAAACCACTTCGTCGGTTTTCCAGTCAATTTTCACAACAAGACTGATCTCTCTGAAGCTCACCAAGACATAACCATCAGAAGTATATTCCACTGAGTTGGCATGAGTCCATTCGGAGCGAGGACAGAAAGAGCAACTTGGTTCTTCTTCAGGACTGATATGATCATAAGCGTTCCATTGCTTGACTATATTTCCTGCTGGATCCACTTCAATAATAGCATCACCATAGTTGCCTTCGGTTTTCGGCCGACCGCCCACTCCCATACCCTGTAAAATAAAATCCCAGAAATCCGGATCCTTCTCCAATATCACATCCCAGGTTTCAGGAGCAATCCCACCTTTGATACGTTGGTGAAAGCCGTCTGGAAGAGGAGTCCAGATAATGATTAAGGTATTTCCGTTGGGCATTCTCGCCATCCCATGATGAAGATCCCCTTTATCCCATCGCCAGACAACATTAGAATCCCAATCCAGTTCTAGTAAGATATCAGATTGATCAGCAACAAAATCCCAACCGTTTTCTGTCTCTTCCATTAATCGACCTCGAGTCAGGATAGTCCCTTCGGGACTGAAAAATGCGTAGCCTGGTTTATACCAGGGCAAATGCCAATAGTGGACTATTTTACCTTCTGGTCCCAGGAGATAGATGTAATCTCCTCCATTAGGTACAATTACTGTGTAACCGGCGAATGTTTGCTCATCGGAATAAAGAAGCCCTGTTTTACGTGATGGTGACCAGCCCATGTTGTTCCTTTAAAAATGTTAACTAAATATAAACTATCTCAATTTACAATAACCTTGCTTAATATAGATATCTTGATGCTTCTGATCCTAATGCAACCTGTTGTATTTCTATTTCTCCTGAAGATACTATGATCATGCTTTCAATTGCTCTTTTCTATCATCATTCAGCTCTAATACAAATTATGTAGTAAATGGTATTTATTAGGATAAAGTTTTATAATGTAGAATTTAGTACTAAATAAAAGTATATGTCAAGTACTATTTTAATGTTTTATATAAGAAAAACCAGTTAACCTTATAATGAAAGGTGTTCTTAAAAATCAATGGTGAAGGATTTTATAGATGCCATAATATATTAGTTTTTGGCAAATATTTTTGATTTTAGTTAAAATTTCATATTATTGCTGTTGACAGAAGAACTTAAAGAAATTATTCTACATTATAGAACGTAATCAGGGATTAATCTAACGAGAAATATAAAAATGAGTATTCAATCAATTAATCGGGCTATTGAGATTTTAAATCTATTTCGAGAAAATCGGAGTCAATTGGGTTTATCAGAAATCGCTGAGTTGGTGGGGTTGGTAAAAACGACTGTTTTTACCATCGTTAAAACCTTAGTAGAAAATGGATTTCTTTATCAGGATGTATACAGCAAAAAGTATTCACTGGGTATTTCACTATTTGAACTTGGAATGAGGCAGGCAGGTAATCTGGAAATAAACAAGGTTGCAGTAAACCCAATGCACCAATTGTCTAATGATACAAGTTCCTATTGTCGTTTGGCGATATGGGATGCAAGTTCAGTCTTTATTACCATGACAGTTCATCCTCAGGGAATGGACTCACATACACGGCAGTTAGGTCCCCGTTTACCAGCCTATTGCACTGCCCTCGGAAAAGCCATGCTGGCCCATATGCCACCTGACACGATCAATACTTATCTTGATGAAACAGAAATTACGGCTTATACAGATTATACGATAATAGACCGTAATGAGCTTTTAAACGATTTTCAAGCCACTCGCAAACGAGCGTATGCAATTAGTAATAAAGAGATACTGTTACATCAGGTAGGAATCGGAGCCCCAGTATTTAATGAAAAAGGCAGTGTAACAGGTGCTGTCAGTATTCAACTCAATCCTGAAGAAGTTAATCTAGAAAAAATCGAAAAAGTAGCTAGCAGGCTTTTACGTGCAACTTTTCAAATATCAAGTGATTTAGGATATCACATTCTTCCTATCCAACCTGACAAACGATATCTGCTCTAAATATGCTCAAAAAGTTGAAGATCAGAAGTACCCCGTGGGGTAAAAAAAGTAAAATCGTCGTAACGCTAAGATCGGAGAACCTTTACATAAGAATCTACCTCAAATAACCATCCATTCCTCAAGATGCCTTACGGTAATAGTATTTCAAAACACCACCCAGTCTGGATCTACAGGTAATCTCACCAACATGATTCCCTGGGTCATAATTTTGAGTAGGAAACAGTAATCGGTTTTCCTGACCTTGATGATTTCTTTCCTGATGATAATGAGTTGTGTATTGCTTCAAAGTTCGATATAGACTCTCCTCACTAAAGAAAATCAGCCCAGAAATACATTCAGATTTCACTGATAGCACCCACCTTTCACAAAATGCATTCAAATTCGGGCTCCGGGGTGGTAATTTCAAGGGATACACTCCACTAGATCTGATAATACTACAGAAGGACCGACAAAACTTGGAGTCCCTATCGTGAATCAAATATCGACAACCTGATAAAAATCCCCAGGATTCCATGGTAACATTCCTGGCCATTTGCTTCATCCACTCTTCATTTGGATTTGGAGTCATT
>Ga0307989_1000555_pt1 | contig 23805 bp, 16 predicted proteins | sample EllFjometagen185_FD_203164 | JGI IMG/M metagenome (GOLD analysis project Ga0307989, IMG submission 203164) | Marine microbial communities from Ellis Fjord, Antarctic Ocean - #185 | ecosystem: Environmental > Aquatic > Marine > Unclassified | place: Southern Ocean | collected 2014-10-08 | reverse complement strand
TGTAAGTCTTCAGAACATTTGGGACTAATTTAGCTCAAAGTTAAGAGAGACATTCTGGGTTTCCAACTCATTGTGCAAGCACCTCTTGGTGCTGCGATTTCAGGTTAATTCGCTTCCTTTGCTGAAGCGTTTTTTGTTTAATGATCTGTCTCTGTGTTAAGATATTCTCCTTTCTTCCATAATACATGTCATTCGGGGTCACATTGTCCAACGACTCATGTAACCTCTCGTTGTTATAATATTTTACCCATTTGGCGATCTCTAGCTCTAGATCTCCAGGCAGGTAATAGTTATCCAGTTTGATCACATTCTTCATGCTACGGTGATAACGCTCGATCTTCCCTTGAGTCTGAGGATGATACGGAGCTCCACGAGTATGATCCATCTTTTGATCCTCGAGATACTCTTTTAACTCACCAGAGATGTAGCAAGGTCCATTATCAGATAACAACCGTGGTTTATGCTTCACAATGACCTGGTCAGTCCCTGTTTCAGCTATTGCCATATCAAGAGTCTCCTGCACATCCTCAGCCTTCATGCTAGTGAACAGCTTCCATGATAGAATACGTCTGCTGTAATCATCTAAGACGGTGGATAGGAAGAACCAGCCCCAGCCAATCACCTTGAAATAGGTGAAGTCAGTCTGCCACATCTCATTGATCCGAGTTGTGGGATTATGGAACTTATCACTGGCTGCCATCACGATATAATGGGGGCTGGTGATCAGATCATAATCATGTAGGATCCTGTAAACACTAGATTCAGAGATATAATACTTTTCTGTATCCGTAATATGCCAGGCCAGTTCTCGAGGACTCATTTCGGTTTTGTCTAGAGCAATATCCTTGACTCTTTCTCGCTCCTCATCAGGAATACGATTCCAGAACTGACGGGGAGATGGCTTACTGTCGACAAGACCGTCATAGCCATCTTCATGATAACGACCATACCAGCTATAGAAGGTGCTGGTAGGAATATCCAGTTCCTTGAGGGTCTGTTTGGCTGGCAGTTGAGACTCTTCCACAGTGCGGATAATCTCATACTTTTCAGCCTGGTTATATCTCATAAATCGCTCACATCGATACCCTGACCAATGCAGCTTTTTTTTAACACATCATTCTTCATGGCAACGCCAGCATAGAGCTGTTTTAGATGATTGTTCTCTTTGCGAAGGTCATCGACTTCTGTCCGGTTTGCTTCACGAACAATGTCACCAGCCAGGCGCTTCTTACCGGCTTCAAGAAAGTCTTTGCTCCACTTATAATACAGGTTCTGGGCAATGCCTTCTTTACGGCAGATGGAGGCTATGGTCTCTTCACCTCTCAAACCTTCTAATACTATCCTGATCTTTTCTTCTGCTGAGTATTTCTTGCGGGTGTTTCTCTGTATATCTTTAACGCGCTTTTCTACTTTTGACATTTGGCTCATTCTTAATTCCTTTATTGCTCTTAGGATAACCCAAAAGTCTCTCTTAATAAATCAATCTAAATACTCCAACTTGTTCTGACAGGATACACAATTGGCTAGTATATGAAAAGTGGGCGATTGGGTAGAAATTCCTTGTCGGGTTACAGAAAAGTTGGAGCGGGCTACAACTTTTGGATCACTATCTCGCTATCATAGCGTGGTGTTAACCACTATTCAATAACGCTAGTGCTAGTTAAAGCCCATATGGCAAAGTGAACCAAAAATATTACTATGGCCGTCACCGGGTAGTACGATTGCCTTCCCACGATAAGTAGCAAACTAACTAGAATCCACTTTAGTACATCTGGTATGGTTTTTAGCATTTTACTACCCACCATCCACAAGTCTAAGAATATTTTTTTTCTTAAATATCTCCGAGTATCGATCAGAATAATCTGGGTTAATAAGGGCATAAAGCCCACAGGATGCCAACTGAAAGGATGCTTTCAGTTTAACTAAATGGAGATTCGCCCATAATATTCTGCACAATTAAATGAATATATTCTTAATCTTTGCGAGTACTGACATTTTTGTGATGGCGAGCAATTCTTCCTCTAATAATACAATAATATTTTTTTGATCGTTAATTTCGTGTTCGAGCTCTTTCTGTGAATCAGATAGTTTTGAAACTATTTCATTGAGCTGCTCAATTTCAGATGCGTATGAAACTATTTGATTGCTATAGTCTGAAAGCCTATCAATTAATAATACTTGATCACTTCTAAACAATTCTTCGGGTCTAATAAAATTTTTATCTATGTCGATAGATTCAATTTCCAAAAGCTCTTCAATACTTTGGCGTGCAATTGAATGCTCTATTTCATTTATGGCGGTAGTCTTAATAGGTAGAATTACTGCTTTTGATTTATCAGACCACTGTACAAATATTTCACCCGGTTTTTCTTTATTATACCTTGAGAGTATCCGCGTTACCGGCGAATCTCTAAATTCTTTACTTGCAACGCTTTCTACAAAATTTAGGCCAGCAATATTGCGGGCAACACTGTATGTTCCTTTGGGATGATGATGAGGAGCCTTTGATATAACGATTCTGTTTTCAGGTGATACTTTGCTCTTCTTGAGCTTATTCTCGGACGTGATGGGGCAGTATGCTTCATGAAATATGTACCCCAATGTTGATAGAGTTATACCATTATCATATTCTTCAAATAAAAAATCTCCATCCAATATTTGATGCTGTTTAATATAGCCAGAATATTCTTGGGCACTCATCGTACCACTTTTGGTTGTTTCTTTCAGTTTCACTGCCTTAACTAGTTTATTCCACCTTTTCCATATTTCTTTAGAGAGGCTCACTGGCATAGCAGGGAGTAGAAAAGGTCGATCCATTTTTTCGTGCATATAAAAAACTGGGGTATTAGTTATTGCCCCCATTAAGGTCATAATGCTTGTTTCAGCTTTGAACCCTGGAGTAGAGTTTAGCACTGGTAAGTATCCCTCTGTTTTAGAAAGATCAATGGATATTTTGATGTTTGATATTAGTGATGGAAACCCTATTCGTGAGAACCTATCAGTCCCATCGTATATTAGACCAACGCTTATTTGCTGTCGAGTTATTATTCCCTCTGAAAGCAAATATTTGGTAATTATTTTAGATGAAAACTTTGCTAAGGATGTGTCGCTGGAAATAAGCTTCACAGAATAATCCCCGACCTTATAGTGATTCACAAAGCATTGTATAGAATTCAACTCAGCACATTTATCCCACGAAAGAGTTTGGGCTATCCTCTGCTCCCATACTTTAAGATAGTCACTCTCCATTTCAGCCTCACTATCTAACATTTGGACAAAGTCCTGATAGTCCCCTAATTCATCGTCTTTACAGTATTTTGGATATTGTGTTAGAAGGGATGTCCCTACTGCCGCAATAAATGAAACATGCATATCTTTTATATTTAGGTCCATGACTCTTTCATTAAGCATCTAGTACTATTATGAATGGAACAGTAATTACATTTTGTACATCGAAAATGCATCTTTTCACCTTTGCTACTACATGGCGATGCAACCAAATCCAATCCAAATATCTTATCAACCCATCCAATTTCATGCTGATCATGATTAAAAATGGTATTTAAATTAATGAATGGAAAATTATCTCCACAGTTTGCACAGCTATTTAATCCCCACTCAATATTGCACTCAGTGCACCGACAAGTAAAAGTGTGATTATCCATATATCGTTTTGTAAAACTTTCAGGCGGTTGCTGCTTATGACAAATGGGACATGTCAGTATCTCTGAGTAGCACTGGCTGATCGTGTCAATCTGACCAAGGAAATGGTTAAAAACATGTACCTTATATTGAAAGACTTTCCCCATGACCTTCACTTTTTTTATCTCACTTGAAATATGTCTTCGTAATTGTTCGATGTCATCTTTCTGGGGGGGAGCTGTTATTAGTATCCCATCATTATTCCTGTTGGATATAACCCAGCCCGAATTATCGCTAATCATGTCTGATATCAAAGAATTATCAATATCAAATGCAGGGGGATATGATTCTATTAATATTCCATCAATAAACTGTCTAATTGAACGTCCTACTTTTTCGACTGAGAATAATGAAAACGGACTAACAGGAATTATACCATAGGAAGTGTTATTTTCTTCCGATCTAAGAAATAGGGAATTAATTCTTATTAATCTGTTGTTATCAATGCCTGCAATATTTTGGTCTGGATATAGGATAATTGTTTTACATTGCGCTTTCTCAACATCACTCTCAAATATTCGCATATACTCATCAAAATCATTATTGGTTGTAAGATTAATGATATTTGAGAAGATCGATACAAATCGAATTTTCTTTTCATGAGCTGTAAGATGGATTTCAAATGTATGGTCATCTAACCTGCATAACCGTATATCAGTTCTTCTACCTAATAATTTAATATCTTTTTGAATCGGGATGTCCACATTCTCTGGTCTCAATTCCAATTGACTTAATGCTCTAACGATTAGTATCCAACAAAAGTGATTAAATCCTTTGTAAGCCTCTTGCTTCTCCTTATATAATTCTTTGCCCGTTAATCTTTGAATTTTATTTATTTTATACCACTCTCGCCATAATTGTGAGACCTGCCTGTAGTCTTGGTGATTCGTGAGGATATTTGTGTCCAACAAGGACGGCTCAACATTTGCGGTCATTGGGACCTTCTTATATAGTTTAGAGTCCATTAAACCGCCAAGCTTGTAATACATTGCTTTTAATTTATCTAAAGTAGCCTTAGCTTTTTCTTCAATGCCAGATTCTAATGATTCACCCCATAAATCATATACTCTAAACGCATGTTTTTCCCAATTATGACTTTCTAGACTATAATTTGTCTCAGAGATCATCGAATAAAGCTTTTGAACTTCGAGTATTCGTTTAAACAGATATGATCTTAAGTGGTCGACTAACCTAACAGCCACCTTGTTCTCATATATTATGTACTCGTCCGTAATTAGTTCTGATAAAACCTTTTTGGGTTGAATCGCATGAATCGTTCTCTTCTCCCAATCCTCCGTATGTGAAAGCAAATATTCTGTTGCTAATTTTGGAATTCTTATTGCAGTACTAACGTGTACTGTTTGTATTTCTGTGGATAATAAGGTGGCTGGTCTGTGGCACACTTCTAGCAAATGACTAAGCTTAGACTCAATTATTCGTTCGAAATTTTGGATATTAACTCTTTCACTGATTTTGGGTACCAGGGGAGATATTTCTAAAATATCACTCCAGCATATTGCGAGTAGATCATATAGCGTGTGGGAAATTTCCCTTACAGCATTTTCTGTCAATTGATCAGTAAGTATTTTTCTAACATACTTGAATTTCTTATCTACTGACAGGCCTGGAATTATTACCCTGCTCTCATTCGAGTTGTCTGGTACAAAGTAATCATAATCAAGTGAGGAAACATTGTTGATGAATGTTAAATGTCCTGGTGATACCTGATACTGGCCAAGAAGGTATTTCTCCGGAACCATTTTGATGAATCTTCCACTAATTCTATTCCAGAAGTAACCGTTTGTCATCCTCTATCAACCCCTAATCGTATCAATTCTTTTTGAATTAATTCAAGGGACCTTTCAGGAACGGTGTTTTCACCAAAATATACTCCCCATGTATCAGCTATGGTTTTTTTCAGCTTTTCAAAATGCTCAATTCTGGTATCATGTCTTTTACGTACTTTTCTTAATATTTTAGTCTGTAGAATATGATCCAAACCTTCACTAATATCTCCTCCTGATGCTATCACGACAGGTATATACTTTTTCATCTGTTTTTCAAGTCTATTGCCCCAGCCTATTCCGAAATATGTTTCAAGCTCTTCTTGCAATTCATCATTTAGATAGTCTATTGCATTTTGTGCTTCTTTTTGATATTTGATCTCTGCATTCTGAAACATTGCTTTTAATGAGTCGACATTGATTGCTCTTCGTTCAGGAAGTTCTTTCACTTTAAACTGCTCAGGTCGAGTTGGCAATTCCATAACATGCGACCGATCATATGTCTTGTCGGCAAATTCAGCTGTTGTTTCATCGTGATTAGCTGTACCAACAAACCATATATTATTGGGAATTAGCAGTCTATCATGACTCTTAAATAATTTTGGTGGAAGTCTATCAGTGGTTGAAGGAATTTCAATTAATTGTTCATGCTCGTCCAGCTCAAGAGTAGAAAGCATGTCTGCAAAATATTGCTCTACTTTTGATAAATTCATCTCATCTAACAATACGATATATATTCGATCCTGATACTTTTTAGTTTGAGCTTCATAGATCGCTTTGATAAAGTCAGTTTCCCTGTATCTCTTATCAAAGGAATTGAAATGACCAAGTAAATCATAATGATCTCGCCATCCTGCTTGCACTTTAATTATTTTCAACCCAGCTCCAACAGCTCTTGAAAAAGCTGTTGCTAAACTTGTTTTTCCTGTTCCACTTATACCTTGTAACAAGTGCAACCTCGTCATCGCAATACCGCCCAAAAATGATCGAACATCTCTGGCCGAATAATACAATAGTTTTTCTGAGTTATCTGGATTCACAGAGATTCGCAGCCTCAAATCATCACAGAACTCCTCTAATGAAGATATTTGTGTTTGAGTGATACTCTCCACTTGGAATTTATCAGTTTTATCTATTTTGAGTAGTTCAGGAAAGCTGGTCTCCGAGTCATTTCGACTTAGTAACTCTTCAGTATTTTTTCTTGATTCCTCGGCCGCTGCTTTATACAAATCTCGTTGTAATTTATACCCCTCTATCAAATCCCTGTTCGTTTCTTTTTCACTGACATCAATCATTTGGAGTCTTATTCGTTGCTTCAAGGTAGCATTCACTTGAGACAGATTCTCTTTTTCTGATTTCCATTCTTTTTTCTCAGAATCCAAAAGTTTTAGTCTCGCCAACTCCGATTCACTCAATTGTGAATTTACCTGTTCAATCAACTCCTCGTTACGCTCAATTAATCTTTGATTTTCACCCTCGATGGAAACTACATCTACCCCTTCGAACTTTGCTAATACCTCCTTTGTTTTATCCAGTTTCTTTTCATACTTATTCCTCTCGTTCGTAATTACATCAACCCTATTTTTTAACCGACTCATTTCATCAATTAGATCGTGTGATATTTCTTTTGAACGCTTATCGATGATCGAATTTAAATGCTCTTTTGTTTCTTGTACGTTTTCTTGATCAAGTTTGAGCTCTAGTTTTTCTGTTTCTACTATATTTCGCTCAGTAGTATATTTGGAAATTATTTTATCATAATCTTTCAGTTTAGCTTCAATTTTTTTTTCATACTCATCATGTAGACCATTTATTTTCCCTCGATGGGTTTCAAATGATTTTATTCTTTCCTCGTATTCATTTTGGATTATTAACGTGTTGTTGGCATTTAGTTCTATGACTTTTTTCTCTAGCAATTCCTTCTCGTTTATGAGTTGAGATAATGCTTCTCGATTTTGCTTAATAAAGCCACCCTTAGCATTGAGTTCCTTCTCACTTACGATTCTATCTCTTTCAACGATCTTACTTTCTTTGTCTAATTGCTCTGCTTCCACTTCCCTGAGAGATTTTGCCAACTCTTTAATTTCAATATATTTTTTACCTATTGTTTCATTTTCATTATCAATATTTTTTAATAGTCTCTCGTATTTCTCTTTGATACGGCCATACATTCTTTTTACTGATTCGAGTTCAGCCCATGTCTTCCTTAACAATTTATCACTTATTGCATCGGGGGCTTTAGATGGCTTACTTTTAGTGTCAGTAATATCGTGGTCTTTAGCTAGCGCACTTACTTTACTAATCTCTTCTGGTGTTTTCGAGATGATATCATTCACTTCTAATGAACCACCAGTAGCCTTTGGAGCCATATTTTGTGATTGTTTCGTTACTTTTCGGTCATTAACAGTATTCCGTCTTCGATTGCTTCCTTTTCCCATCATATTCCCTTTTAATACTTTTCTAATTGTTCCAGTAACACGCTCACTACTCCAAATGTAGTTTCAACCAGCTTATCAATATCTGCATGATCTTGACTGTCTCGCCCAAAATGTGAATTAGGATCTCTATTTTTTTTAACAAATCCAATATTATCAAATAATTCAGGTAATACCCCACTTGCATGCATTAATGGATGTTCTGTTAAGTGTCTGGCTGATAGTAGATTTATCAACACAAGAGGACCCATCGTTGTATTATTAAATCTCAATATTCCAATTAGTTTACTTTTATCGGCGATTAAACTATTTGGTAAGGGTATGTCGTAACCATAAGCTTCAGCAATGTTATTAAAAATTGCTCTGTTATGATCCTTGTCATCGCTGATCATTTTATCCACCTCTTCAATGGTAATTGTAAAACGATCCAAAATATGTGAAAATATTCCCTCAATAGGTTCGGAGGCATCTTTCATAATATCTCTGATCAGTTTTTTTGAAGGCCGGCTTCTAATCATGTATTCATCGTATCTAACTTGAAGAGTGAGCAATGACTCAAATAAACCAGGATATTTATACATATTCTTAGAGAACATATTTTCTAAATTGGTAACTGCTTTTTCCTCAATATTTCTTAAAAACTGTTCATATTTATCAACCCCAGCTAATATTTCATCTCCTACAAATTTGCTAATTTTATCTTGCAGACTTGGAATATCTTGAAGTTTTGTTTCAATCTGCATTCTCATATCCCAACTTTCACCCAACCCAAATGGATCTGCTGCAAACCATGCTTTTGATTGATTATTCTTATCATTTAAATGTATAGCCGAAACCAAAAAGAGAGGAACTGGTTCTTCTTCTATTACTGATATTTTGTCAATGCCATTGAGTTCTTCCGAGAAATTACTGTTTGGTTCAATATTATTATGTTTTAACGCATATCGTCTATTTTTAAGTATTCTGTTATATTTTTGAACGGCAAAGAGAATTTCCCTTGAATTGGGTGTTGATGGTACACAGTTCTCAGGTGGAAACACTCTAAACGCTGGAACCGGTCTTGGATTTCCAGTTGAACCCAATTTCAAGATTAAACCATCTGAGTTCTTCTTCTTTTCGGTTTCAATTATATGGCTAAATGGATCCTCTTTGAATCTATGCCACAGTGAACCGCTCCAGGGGTCCTGAAACACGTATCCAACTGTTTGTTCTGCATCTTCCAATTCATCTTCTTTATAAAAGTCATGGCCACGTTCAGTTAGTGCGCCATCATTCTCTATCAAGCCTAGCATAATCAATTCGTTAAATACATGCGCAATTAGATCACTACCTAAATTAAATTTTTCGTCCATTCTTTTAATCCGATTTTCACCAGCCCGACACATCCCGAGTACCGCCTTTTGTAGCACATTAACAGTTCTCTCAATAATTCGTGGCGCTATCACTCGATAAGCCCAGACTGGCCACAACAAAACTTCTCGTTTCCCGTCTATCCTTCCTGACCAATACTCAACTACATCATCAACTTGCCTAAATGATCTGACCATTATTAACCAATCTCAGCAATATCAGCCAATGCTGGAACGGCTTGTTTTGCAAATTTATTCTTAAACATTTCTCTATCACCAAATACAAGTAATAATCTTTGCTGGCGACTCATGGCAACACAGGACCGATTCTCTAGCATTAAAAATCCATACTTACTTTTCCATGTATCTTCAGATTCAGTAATAATAAAATTGTTACTTCGCACTACAGATAACATCACACAGTCAAATTCTAACCCTTGAAAAGCATCAACCGTACCAATCCTTAATCTTTCAGTAAATTCACCATCCTTCTCAACTGGCCCCAACGACTTGACTACTTGATACTTTTCATCAACTATTTCAGCCATACCTTCATCAATTAATGCCTCCCATATTAACTCAACTTGCTTTTTGTAGAATGCGATCACCCCAAATGTCATACTGTCTTCAAGGTACATAAGTCTCTTCAATTCTTGTGCAATTGCGAGCGCTTCACACTCTCTACCTTTACTTTTTGATTTTGTTTCCATACCTGCTGTTATTGGGATGTCATTCCAGCACAATACCTTCCCTTCATACCCAGGAAGATTATGATTGAATTCATCGTCACCCCTACCAGATTCGATGATCGGATCACCATGGGACTCATAGAAGTTCCTGCTTACAAATTTTCCGAGTTCTGGATGCATTCTAAACTGTACATCCAAGGTAACTGTACGAGGGACATGATCTTTTGCTTCTCTTTCTTTCAGCTCATGGAAAAGCCTCTCAAACAAACTTTTCTTTAATGAATCTTCGTGTTCCTCTTTAATGGGTATACTTTCATTAACTTGCCTCTCGACCTCAGGCTCAAGCATATGCGGCAACTGCCTGTGATCCCCAACAAGAATAATCCTCCTAGAAGCTGCGGATAATGGTATAAATAAATCTAATGGATTTGCTCTAGCAGCTTCATCGACAATGACAGTATTGAATTCGTAATCCCTCGTGATCTCGCCCGTTTTTGCAATTGCCATCTTTCCACTTTTTGATTGCTGAACCGTCGAAGCTAAAACTACAGTATAATCTCTAATAGTATTTCTTACTCCATTGGGATCGTGTTCGAGGTCATTGAGGTAATCAAATAGAACTTTATCTGGACCACCTATGTACCCATTCAGTCTCTTGTTTAATTCATTTATAACATCCGTTAATATCTCATTTGTAGATGCATCTACAGTTGGAGATCCATTAGGTTGTTCGTTCGATAATATTCTATCAAGTAAAATATCCCTTGTTTTTGTTAGGGAGTCCAAAATACTTGCTGATCGGTTCTCCTTCCAGTTAAAGGCTAAGTCCAATATTTCCCTCTCATCTTCTCCTAACAGTCCAATGGACTCAACTCGTTTTTTTGCTTTATAAGCCATTGCTGGTCCATCATCAGCAAACGATACTGCTGTTGTTCTTATCGATCTCACAGCCTTCAAGGCCAGCTCATTATCGACATTCTGAATACCAGGTTTATGTAATTTTGCTAATTGTTCTCGCCGAGCAAAAATCCTATCATTTAACTCAGCTGACAGGTAAGCCTGGGCTAAATCCGATATATCATTGAGCATTGATGATGTTTGAGAATTCTTCATTGGAGCTTTATAATAAGCGGAGGATAACTGCGTAACCTTCTTCTTGATAACATCAAGAGGAATCTGGCCAGCATCCTTTAAATAATTTTCAATCTTTCGTATCTGTTTTAATCGCCAATTTTCTACAGGGTCAATTATTGTTAGGTCATACTCTCCTCGTTTTTTCCCAATTTTTACAGCTGGAAGACCTAGAACTTCCGCCCCAGAGGCTACGTTTTCTACTGCATCATGCTGTTCACTACAAACGAGCACTTGACCTGCAGGAGCTTGATTCTTATCTGATATCTTTTGTAACATTTTTACGATCGCAGAAATAACTTTTGTTTTTCCAGTTCCGGGGGGACCTTGTATTAGTGCTATATCTGGAGTGTTAATTGCGACATGGATAGCATCTTTTTGTTTATCTGTTTGGTTATTATTAAAAACTTTTTTTAGGACAGATCTTGAAACTGGGTCAGTACCCCAACGAGCAGTCATCACTTCCCTATTCTCAAGAATCATTCCAAGTTGAGGCATTGGACAAGTATGGCTCTGTATTGATTCTGCAGCTTCTAATCTTCTCTCGAATTTTACTTTATCTCCGATGATTGATAAATATAAATACCCCTTACCTGGAGGCTCTAAGTCATCATCAGCCTCATCAATTTTGATTCCTATCTCATTAATAGTTGGATTGAATAAGGATATTTTACCCGACACATTTCTCGGTGATGATTTCTTTTTCTCATCGGAAGTCGAAAATTCACTATCTCCCATTGAAAAATTCTTAATGTCACTCGGTACAGTAGATGAAGCCTCAAGTTGAGTATTATCATCTCTCAATGAGTCAACATTCTTCAATTCAATATTTTGATCAATGGTAAATACCCAACTATACTCCTGTCTCCTCCTCTCGGAGTAATGAAACCACCCAAGATCATGTGCGTTTTTTAAATTTATTTTATATTCTAACTCATTATACTTCTTCCATATTACTAGCCAGCTCTCGTTATTCTGAACTAGTTCATCTATCTTTAATTTGTATTCCTTTGCATGTTTACCCATGATTGTTGCATCGATGAAATCAACTTGAGCATTCAGCAAAATAAGTTCTAGACTACTATTTCCTCTTTCCCTTCGCCCCTTGGTCATCTGCTTTATTAAATAGTTATTCTCATCATCTCTAACTACTACAGCCCAAGTATTTTTGCCAAACATTGTAAATGAGGTTGTCTTTCGATAAACAGAGTCCCTTGTGACTGATATCTGCAAACGTTTTTTTTCGTTTGAGCCGAACCCCTGAATTATGAATTCACCTTTAATCTTTTCAATAACAGTTTTTTTAGTATCCTGTTTTAATAGATATTTTGTTCTATAATATTCTATGATCTTTTCATCTATCCCTATCTCAAGATTATCAGGTATTGACCACTGATTAGCATATTCATGAATCTGAATCGTCAAGTTTTTTGTTTTTCCTTTGATTACCTTTTTGCCAGCTAACCACACAATCTTTGGTAATCCTCGTTTAATTATCTCATTAAGTTTTGCTTGTCCCTTGGTCGTTGTTGCTTCAATGGAAAAAAGGTTTGTTCCAATTGAGAGTATGGTTTCACCAAAATCCTCATCATATGCCAAAGCCAATTCCAATGTGCTCTGCATAGAGCCGTCAAAGGGCTCATCTTCTATTCTTTCAACTTGAATAGTACTTTTAGAGCCGGATATTAGATCACTTACTCTCATTTCTTTTTCTCTGGATTTTGAAAATATAAAAACCTGTGAGATTTGCTTTTATGACCAAAATGGAGGATGCTAAATGGATTAATTTTCACCCAATCATTTCTTACAGTCTCAAATGTTGTCCCTTTGTCATCCGAAATCCATACTTTATGACCCTCTGTTGCCCTAATCAGCAGGGTTTTTTTTACTTTATAGAATAAAATTTCCAAAACTGATTCATGCATCTCACTACTTCTATCTATGATTGTATTTCGTTTTGTGATAGATGCCGGGATTTCGTCTTGTAACGTAATGGATCCATATGGCTTTCCACCATCAGGCGTGAAATTTACTTTTTTTGATGGCGACTCTGGTTCCCATCTTCCAATTTTGCCCAGTACATGTGCTGGACTGTATTGCCGATCATTCTCATCGCTACACCATGGACACTCCTTTTTGTTCCGATAGAATGATCCATTGCAAGAGGGACAGGATAAAGTATTATCAAGTGCACTATATAATTTATCCACCCATTTTGATATCCCCGGCCTCTTCTCAGGAATTAAAAGACCATCTTCAAATGTTTCACTACATAACTTCATTAGTTCAGGTGAAAGAGTATTGTCTCTTTCTAACCCTCGTATTGTACCATTTGTCCTATCAGTAGAGTGGTCAATCCAAGGGTAGCCCCCCTTAAATGCTTCCTCTTCTTTTTCTGGCTCACCATCTAATATTTGGTCGCCTAAAAGCGGATGGATGTATGTTAGTGTTTCAAAAACAATTACAGCAAAAGCATAAATATCAGTCAATGTGTTGGCTGGAGTTTTACCTAATACTAATTCAGGTGCACCGTATCGTGGAGTATATACAGAAGACGATTCCCTAGAAGTATTGAATTGAATATTATCCGAGTCAATCAATCTTATTTCTGAAAAATCTGGGTCTTCAGAAATAAAAATATTATTCGGTGACGGATCACCATATATCAACGACCTGCCGTGCATTTTCAAAAATGCCCCTGCAACCTTAGATAGTACTTCAAGCCTCCTTTTTAATCCTCCGGTCTGAATATAGAATAATAGTGGATTTATTTTTTTTCCAGGGAATATTAATTTTGATAATGGCTGCATTCCTGTATATAATTCCATTACATATCCGACATTTGGCTTTGCGAGCATTTGTAATGGCTTTGCAATAGGTAGATCTTCTATTTCTAATCGCCTAACCCCTTGCAGCTTTGTCCTTAGTTGCTCTCTACAAATAGATGAGCTACTCCTAATAAGCTTAATTGCCTGCTTACCACCCTTTACTTCAAATACAATGCCCTGCCCCCCCTCCCCTATACGTTTCTTAACTTCATAAATTTTTCCATTTTCATCTTTAACGGCCTTGATTTCGTCTAAATTCATTCCGCAACTCCGGTATGAAACGGCTCTGCCCACATCAGAGTTATTGTCTTGTCATCCAAATGATGTGGAGTTGCCCAATTTCTCAATTCGTCACACAAAGCTTCCCAGCGTTTTCTTGGAGACATCGAGCTATACTCGCTAATTATATCAAATGTCATATCACCTAACCTACTGTTTTCAACATCTTCAGAGACACCATCGGTTGCTAAGAGAACCGCACTTCCTTCCACAAATTCTTTAAAAGAAGAATACTTCCATCGCTCAATACTTTTGGGTATACCCAAACCAGTGGTAGTATTTGTGAAGCCTAACTTGTCACCATCTAATAATTCTACACTCCCATTTTTATCTCTAATGACACATACTCCATCACCTAATTGTGCGATCATTACTTCATTGTTATTATTCAAAAAGGCAAATAAACAAGTGGTTGCACAATTCTGTGGTTCGAGAGGAAAAATACGGTGTCGCCACAATAAATGAATTGTTTCAAATAGAAATTCAGGGGGAGCATTGTATGCTTGCCAAAACTGCAAAGCATCTCGCACTGCATAACAAGCCTCTATCGCCCCCTCCCTAGCATTCTTTTTTGAGCCCATACCATCACATGCAACTATCAAATGACCCCAGCTCCGCCTTACACCAAGCCAAGCGTCCTCTTTTAGTTTTTTCTTAAATTTATTTGATGGGCCACAAACCGATGCACCAAAATATTCAATTGTGTTTTTGTCTTTACGATTTTCCATTAAAAGAAATCATCAGGATCAGGTTTAACAATTTCCGGCTCATCTGGAGACTTACTTTGCACTCGTGAAGTGACACTCATTGTGACAAATCGGAAGAAATTCTTGATCTGATCAGCCTCATCAGCATTAAATACCCTATTTTCAGGATCCGCAAGAAATTTGGTTAATACATCATCATCATTGGTCCCAATCCCCATTGCAAAACGAATTGCTTTTGAAGCACGCTTGGAGCTTAACAAAGAAGCTAACGGGGCATCCCATTGATCTGTGGGTTGTCCATCTGATATAAGAACTAATGTTGGACGATATGCACGACCTGATATTTTTGCTGTATCTTCAATTAATTCCCTAGCGAGATCAAATGCCCCTCCCATTGGAGTACTTCCGCTTGCCTGCATGTCATGCCATGATACTTCTGATGCTGGCAGTAATTCTTCATGAATTTTTGCGATGCTCCCAAATGTGATTATCCCAACATGAATCTCTGCCTGGGAATCATCCTGATCTTTGAAAGTTCCGATCATTTCCCTTACAGAATTGTTTAATGATTCTATTTTCCCACCTACACTCATACTTCCGCTTACATCCAATAACAATATGACCGGCAAAGGTCGTGCGTCTGGTATTGCATACTCTTTAAGCGCCATTTTTAATTCTCCCTTATTTTATATTCTTTTGATGACTGAGATATCTTTTGGATTATCTGGATTTGCCCACTTATAGCCTTCCCTCGGTATCCACCTTCCTGGCGTTTTACTACTGGGGACAAGATCTGGGCCAGGTGCTGCAATAAGAACTTCAAAATTTCTTGAATCAGATTTATCTTTCCATGTATACCCTTTAACTGGTTGCCAACCCATTTGAATAAAATCAAACACTAAATTGGGCGATGGTGGTATATGAAGATCGCTATCGATGGCCTTACTGTTTTTTAACATCTCAATTATAGTAGCTAACTTATTTTTTGAACATTTAACTTCCTCAAGGATTTCGATAACAGAATGTCCCAGATTAATGAGGTTTAGAACAGACTGCTCCAATTCAGTAACACTATTCCTCCCCTGGGTGGTTTCCTTTGGGGTAGACTTGCTTTTATTCTTATCTTGAAGTTTTCTATCAACCTTCAACAGTGTCAGAATATCATCATTGCTCGAAGGGCCCCCTGCCCATGAGTTATATGTTTGTCCCAAAGCGAAAAATATTATCTTTATTTCTGATGAAACAGCAGATATAGCACGCGCCACTTCCTTCAAAGTAGTACCCGATGTAACAATGTCATCTATCACTAAAACAGAAATTTTACTTGTATCAGAATAGCCTTTGGGCAATTTGAAGGAATAAACACCTGCCAATTCCTTCTCCCTTTCACTTTTCGTCTTTAACATTTTTAACGGTTTGGTTGTTCTAGATTTCGATAATGTACTTGGTAAATACTTTAAATTTATCGACGTTTTTTCTATGGCTTCGCCCAATATATCCAGGGATATTTTGTTTGTCGCAATTGTTTCATCGCTACTAAGTACCCGTACTACAATATCCAGGTCACTCAAAACTGTTAATTCTACTGCTGCATGAATAGCCCATCTAGATACCCATGGATGCACATTATCCTTGAACTTCAATAATAAGTTTGAGACCTCATCATCTTTCCCTAGATATCTTGGGTGGTAGTGAGCAAGGTGGAATGCTTCACTCACATGATGATGAAATCTATTTGAAATATCTTTTAGTATCATTCCACTATTCCCCCCTGATAAAAGTTCGAGTCATCACTACTACCTGGTTGACTAGCCGTAATCTAACTATCACTCTCACGATTTCCCTTTTCAGCTATACAGTTAGCTAGACGCGGGTTTTTTGATAACACAATCTCACAAAAGCACTGCTCCGAAAGCCGTCAAGGAATTCGGAAGCCATCACTTAATAAATAAAACACACTTTCCCAGTATCCAACATATTAAGCAAAGACTGCGCCGTACTGTTTTTCAACTAAAATGTAGGCTCACTGTTCTCTTTCTCGAAAAACAATCCGCCCACACAACATACCGGTAACATACTGTTTGCTCGTTAATCGGAGTGTTTTGCGTGTTGCGGGAGTTGGATAGGAAACGTTGTGAATAAAAGCCGCTGATTTTTTAGGTCAGGGGCTTACTTTTAGACATGGCTATTAATCGTGGGTTCTCTGCAATCCTCGAACCAGCACTACAAGTGGTTTTATAATCAAAATCCTTATGATAGTCCTAATCGTACTTCTCGTAGATATGTAGTCGGCAAAAGGTGGACTATAATGATAATAGGTTTGAACGAACCGCTGTCCCCAATTTCGCTTGAGTAAATAGTCATCACGGAGTTGACGAAGACATAGCACGTCCGGATGGTCATAAGATCCTAAACATGCTGTGGCAATAAAACAGCCCCCTGAACTTGTCGTCTCAGAGATTGTTTCCTTCCTTTTGACAGAATAATCATTCTTATCCGTTGGGGTTGATCGAGCCCATACATAACCTTTGGCTGGTTTCCAACCATTTTTACTTTTAACGAGATTTGGCCCAGGAGGGACTTCCCTTTGTACAGAAAAGTCATTTTTTGCTTCAGGGTTTGCCCAATCATAACCTTTTGCAGGTTTCCACCTATTACCATCAGGAATAAGATTGGGACCAGGGGGTGGCTTTTTCTTGACCTCCAATTTATTATCAGGGTTTGATTTAGTCCATATATAGCCCTCTGCTGGTCTCCATGTACCTTTTTTTGTTCCTTCCCTAAGGTTTGGACCTGGCGGGTTAATGCGACCATCAACAGTATCTTGAAAGATCCTTTCCATTAGGTCCCAGTCCGGTTCAGGTGCTTCATAGTAAAAGGATGGAGGAGTAAATACACTGGGCTGACCCTTGTTTAAACCTAACAGCTGTGAATAAATATCACTATTGGTGTCTTCATCTTGCCATGCGTCAAACGTCTTAGTCAGTGAAAAAAAGTATATATTTACTTGAGGGCAGCTTTGAGTAATTGATGAGTGGATAGATTTAAGTGTAGTCCCCGTCGTTACAACGTCATCAATCAGAAGTATGTTATCTCCTTTTGTTGCACCATAATTTTTAAAAGAATACAACCCAGAGAGTTCATTTTCTCTTTCATTAGCAGATAAATATTTAAGAGATTTGTTTCGCCTTGATTTGCTTAATAGAGTAGGCATATACTTGGCGTTGATTTCCCTAGAAATCTTTTTTCCGAGGTAATCAAGGGGCGTATTTATATTCACGGTTGTTTCAGAACTCCCGAGAGCCCGAACAACTACCTTAAAGTTAATTCCTGAATATCTTAGTGATTTGGCAGCAAACCTACTCCAGTTTTTTACAGCTGATTTATTGTTGTCCTTAAACTGAAGTAAATAGGATGAGAGAGCATCATTTCCGCCTTGGCTCCGTGGAAGATAGTGCGCTAAGTAGAATGCCCCTGCTAAGAATGGGAATCTATCAGAATGTGTGTACACTTACTTGCCCCCTAAATCACCTATCATACTGGCTTGTTAAGATTCATAACAGCCTATCTCTCAGATCAGAAACTGACGCGCAAAGTAGTTCTTGAGGTACTCCCTGTAAATTATTGCCACCCCACACAGCATGGAAATATCTTATCCCTGCTGATTGGGAGGCCTTAAAATCGTTTATTTCATCACCGATACTGATCACCATGCTAGGATCAATGCCCAATTTCTGACAGCCATTAAGTAATGGTTCAGGATGTGGTTTATGATAAGAAGTGTCGTGATAGGTTGATAAAACAGTTATTGGCAGAGAGTGAAACAAAACAACCCTTTCTGCATATGGCCGAGGTGCTGATGTTACCACTCCCATCTTACATATGCCAGACAACTCATGAACCAACTCACTCATCCCAGGAAAAACAACTGTCTTAGGAATATGTGAGTAAACTTCCTTCCAGAGCCGCTGTTTTCTTAATGGTTTCAAACAAGAGGTATCAACCAGAGTCATATCTAAATCAAAGAGAACTCCCAGCCATTGCATTATAAAAAACCCTTTAAAGACAATTGCTCCTCGCTCGATGATTTTTCGATTGGTTCTTGTGCTTCCCATAGTCGCTGCTCACTTTTTTTGAGCAACTCTATAATCTCGTCATAATTCCTTTTAGTATACGGTTTAGCGCGTCCCGATTGAATTAGATCGATCACCCCTCTAGATTTAGCAAAATTCATAGGGTAGTTCGGTATTGTGGACAAGTCTGGACAGAAGAGAGGCCTTTTTTGCTCCTCGCTAAATCGTACAGTATGCATGGTTCCACCCTTTATATCCGTTTCTATTGGAAACACACCTAGGGACAGTGCGCTTTGTAATCTATCTCGCGATACGAACAAGCCCTTGTGAGGGTAGGTGCCAGGTGGATTTTCGGCAAGGAGGAGCCCATCATTTGCTACAATATTCTCGGCTAGTTTGAGGTTTTCTTTGGGGTATACTTTATCAACCTCAGTTAGAATTGCAGTTGTTTTGCCTTTTGAAGAAAGCGCCCCTCTATGCCCTTCAGTATCAATACCAAGAGCCAAACCACTGACTATGTTAAATCCATTTTGGGTAAAATACTCTGCTGTCTTGAAGGCGATATCACGGCCCTTATCAGAACATTCCCTAGTTCCTATTATGGCTATGGACTTTTTCTCATTGAGTAGACCAAAATTACCTTTTGCATAGAGGAAGATTGGAGGATCTGAAATCCCCTTATATAGAAATGGATAGGAGGCTGATGAATATGAAATTATCTCAATACCATTATCCTTCATGTTACTAAAATCATTTTCTGCTTTTTCCTGATATTCTCTAAAATTAGCTTTTAGAGCTTCATAAGCAGATTTTTTACCTGCACCCTTTACATGGACACCAAAAGTATCAAAATCCATTGACATTAGATTTGAGCTTGTAAGCTCAGAACGAACAATATTGAGAAGCGACTTTTTTCCTAAACCTGGTATTAGATTCAACGCATAGAGATCTATTGTATCCATATTTACCCCTTTGTGTGCATATTCAGAAACTCATGAGTTTGGTGTCGGTTATTATTGTTTATTTACTCGGCGCATGAATTCTTATTGTTCCTCAATTGATTGATCATAGTTACATATTCGCAAAATAGGGAAACATTGTTCATTTTAGAAAAAATAACTGAAAACCACTAAAGTTCCTAGGCATGCTCTAAAAGTACAATAGTTAATTTTGTGTCTGTGACGCGGGCCCATTATCTGAGAAGGACTCTTAAATTGTTGTACCGTCCTCAGCGCAAAGGGATACCACCAAAATTATGCCTATGGGCATTCTCCTCGAACTTGGCTACCTTTTCGGCGAGCTCATCTATCTGGGTAATCAACCCTGATGTTTTTGCAGCCTCTTTTATTGCGTCGAACTCCGTCATCATCTCCTCAAAAGTACCTTGAGTTTTCTTTTCGTTCCTTTCTAATAAATATGTATATTTTTTATTAGTATCCTTAATAGTTTCAAGCTCTTCGTATATTTTTAATATTTCAACTGACTTCGAATCAATTTTCGATATTAGAGTATCAGCCTTGCTTTCATACAGTGAATTTAGCTTAACAAGCCCCCCTTCCTTCAACTCAAGTTTAGATTGTGCATCCTGCAGGGCTTTTGAAGTCTGTATTGAAAAAGTATCGTACAATTTTGTTGATTCGTCCTTAAGGCTTGAAATTGTGCTGTCAATGTGTTTGTTGAGTTCGTCCTTTACTCCTGCATTAACTGACTCTAATTTTTCCTTCAGAATTCTTTCAGCATCAGTCATGAATTCGGTGTATTCATTCTGTGTTGTTTTCATCTCATCAAGAACGTCGTAGATTTCAAATATCTCAGTTGATTTTCCCTCTACCTCCTGCAATAAACCTGAAACCTGTTGTTTGTAAGACTCGTTGGTAATCCTCAATGATGACTCTACTTCTTTAAATTCAGAGTCAATTCTAACCAATTCCTTCTGAAACTTTGCCCCCCATTTTTCTTGTTGGGTTGTAGATTTTTTATTGAACTTATCAATCACATCATCTACCCTAATTTCAATCTTGTTTAACATTTTTTTTGGGTCAGATGACAGCTCCTCGAAGGTAATGAGAGTATTTTTAATTTCTTGTTCAATTCCCAGCGCCTCATCTTTAATAGAATTCACTTTTTTTGTCAGTTTGGGAATTTTCTTTTCTATAAGCTTAGCATTTTGACTAGTTTCGTCAATTAGCTGAACCGCCGGCCTTAGCCTCATTAGCTCATCTTGTAAAAGGGAGAGTTCTTTCAGTAGTTCTTCACTCATGTTGATCTAAGAACCTTTCGTTAAATGTTTTAAACCACATTCTATTACTATGTGCATATTGGTAAATTTTAATTTCTGTTAATTTTTCTTGTAAATCAGTACTTGATGTGTTTTCAAGGAGTAGCCCAAAATATTGATCAATAGTTCCAGTAATATCTTCCATACCAATATTCTCATCAATGATTAGAGATTCCAAGGCTTCGGATATCTCGTTAATGGCTTCAGGTATCAGCGTAGATGTTTTAACCCTAATTTCTTCCAAGATCAGCGTGCTGAATGCCTTTAACAGAAGCAAGGCATAATTTGTAGGGTTTGGATTTAAAAATCGAACACAAGCACCCCTTAGGTGTTTCAAATTTACAAGCTCTGCCCCGCTTTTATCCATTTCTGTAGCTATAGAAATAAACTCCCATACCACACTCAAATCGCCTGTTTTTCCATCATCTGTTCTTTCTGAAAGTGAGCCATCTCGCTCCCCCCCTTCATACTCGTAGCTGTAACCTCGCCTTCCATATTTTGAATTGAAATAAACATCAATATACTCTTTCATTGCGCCGTTCTTTTGCTCAGCTCCGATGCGACAGGCTTCCTCAACTGCGTCGATTGCCTTCCATCGTTTTAAAGCAATCTCATTATATAGGAACTCCGTAATGAAATTGAGCGATTTTTGAATGTAATTATCGCCTTTCCTCTTGTGAATATTGGTCAAGATCTTTTCAGTTTTGCTGTCGGAGTAACATCTTCTGATATAGGCCCTGAGGTACTTCTCATAATCCGTTGTTGAGCGCTTTGAAATCGTTACATTGAAATTGCGCCGATTAAAATCAATGGTGTAATCAGAAACAAGTCCCACCAATGCCAGTCTATAGAGTGCTTTCTCTGTATCTTGTTTTGATCGTTGTGCGTTGTAGCAGCTCCTGATAAGCCCTTGATCTTCACCTAAAATTCTTGGTTGAGAATCCAGGAAAGAATCAATGGATGAAGAGGATCGATAGGCATTCATCACTTTGTCTATTCTTTGCAACCCAGCCCTTTCGAAAACGCCTTTTACCCTACTTTCAATATCATTAGTATCGTTAGTAAAACTTATCTGAATTGATCTCACTTCACCAACCGACATGTCAGAGAGTAGTCCCTCAATACCTTTTCTCTCAAAACCATTTGATTTATTCAACCAGTTAGAAAGAGATTCATGTTTAGCAGTAATATTTTCTAACTCCCTAACAATAGCATTTAGTAGTATGGTATTCTCTTCCATAGCTGCGGTGTTGCTCTTTGGTTTTATTCGGAAGCTATCTAAGAAAATTATACCAACTTGATTTTTAGAGGAATGGTGAACCACAATATACTCATTTCCATTTGCACTCACCCTTAAGTCGAATCTGCACTCATCACCTGTTTTCTGTTTTATTATATCTGCAACAATATTGGTGTTGTTAATTGGAGGTATGGTTATCGAACTCAGGAGTTCATATAAAGTTGACTTTTCTTTGTCTTTTCCCGGGAAGGACGAACCAAAAAAATCATTTAAGATTTGACGATCATAGTTAATGACTTTTGCAGGCTGGTTACCACGATCGATTTGAAATCTTTGATCATTAAAGACAATACAAGCTAGTGCTGTTTTCCCGTCACGTCCAATTCGACCAGCCTCCTGCACAAAACTTTCTAAGGATTCTGGATAGTTTAGGTGAATTGAAAAGCGAACATTTGGCTTATCTATACCCATACCGAAAGCTTTGGTTGCAATCATCAAATCGATATTATTTTCAGTGAAGGCTACCTGATTCTTGATGTTGTCCTTTTCAATCATGGCAGCAATAGGTTTATTATCAACTCCAATAAATGTTCCAACCCTACTCTCAAAGTCAGGCTTCACTGCCAAGATGGACTCATAGATACCAACCTTTGGCGACTTGTGGTCCTTATATTTGTCAGTTACACCAAAATACCATGATTTATGTGGGCAAAATATAATTGCAGCATTTGTGCACTCTTCATTCCAGAAGATTTCGGGATTGTAGGAGGGCATGTGTATTTTTTTGAAGAGCTCAGATTTGTCGTGCTTTAAATCAATTTCTGTGATTGGAATGTATACAGAGTCGGGATCGTTGTTTAGGTTGTCAATCTTACTCGGAATCCCCTCAAGTAATTTGATTACTTCGATATGCTTTTTCCGCCCGAGATCCTCCTTGAGTGTCCATAAACTTTTATAAACACCGGCATTACTAATCTCTGTTGATATAACCTCATATTGAATCTCAGGACGATTGAATGTTTCAAACCTGACAACTGCATCATCACTAAGAATGCTGTCTAGGTTGTCATTATCATTAGCTAATTCCCTCTGGATATCTGCAAGAACATCATAGCTTGCCGTTGCAGTTAGACCGATGAGTGTTACTCCATCCTCAGAATAGGTTTTCGCGAATCGCTTAGCGTTTTTTCCCAAAAATAAATAGCTAGTGTTAAGTTAACTAGGATATGACGTATATATTTTGTATATTATGCCAACCAGGAGGATCTTATGGTAAAATATACAATCAAACTTTCCAAAGGGGAAGTGAC
>Ga0307989_1000554_pt1 | contig 23809 bp, 20 predicted proteins | sample EllFjometagen185_FD_203164 | JGI IMG/M metagenome (GOLD analysis project Ga0307989, IMG submission 203164) | Marine microbial communities from Ellis Fjord, Antarctic Ocean - #185 | ecosystem: Environmental > Aquatic > Marine > Unclassified | place: Southern Ocean | collected 2014-10-08 | reverse complement strand
ACAAATCTAATTGAGCAGCACTTATATTAAAATAAATGAGTTACAGGTTAAAGACTAAATTTGTGACGGATAATTGATTTAAAGGAGGCAATAATGGAGATTTTAGTATGTGTCAAGAGAGTACCGGATACTGCTGAGAATGAATTTGAACTCAACAGTGCAGGCAATGATCTTGATCGTGATGATTTAGTTTATTCAGTCAATGAATGGGATAATTATGCAGTTGAAGAGGCCATTCAGATTGTTGATAAAGTTGGTGGGAGCGTGACAGTTATAACTGTTGGTGATGATGAATCAGAAGAAGTGTTAAGGCGTGAGATGGCAATGGGTGCCAATAATGGTATCCTTCTTTCTGACGATGCATTTGAAGGCTCAGATGGTAAGGCAATTGCTGCAATTCTTAAGGCAGAAGTTCAAAAAGGTAACTACGACCTGATTTTGTCAGGTGCTCAGGCAGATGAAGGGGCAGGGCAGATTGGCGGAATGCTGGCTGCAATGATGGATTACCCCTATGCATCACTGGTGAATAAAATCGAAGTTGGGGATGGAAAAGTAACAGTGGGCAGGGAGATTGAGGGTGGAAACCAGGAAATGAATGAAATGCAGCTCCCCTGTGTTCTTTCTATTCAGACAGGTATTAATGAGCCCCGTTATGTGGGTATCCGGGGTATCAGAAAAGTAGCCGGTGTTGACATCCCTGTTAAAGGAACAAGTGACCTTGGTATTGATGCCGCAAGTGTCGGAGAAGCCGGTGCAAAAACCAAAAGAGTCGATTATTTTGTCCCTGATACGGGTGAAGGCGCTGAGATGCTGGAAGGTTCCACAGACGAGATCATTGAAAAGCTGATTGAGAAGCTTAAAGCAAAAGGAGGGCTTTGATCATGACACAAATTTTTGCATATATCCCATTTAGTAACGGTGTGGCTGAAGATGTAGCCCAGGAGTATCCGACTGCTGCAAAGAAGATTGATGAGAGCGCATCTTTAACAGCTATTGTGACGGGATCAGGAGCTGATCTTGATAAAGTAGCCAATGATATGACCTCTATTTATTCACAAGTGATAAAAGTTGATCATGCAGATCTTGGCTATCCCAATGCAGAGATTATCAGAAAAGCACTGGTGAATATCATTCCTTCCGATGCCATTTTCCTTGTTGCTCACAATACCTTTGGAATGGACTTAGGCCCTGGTTTATCCGTTAAAATGGATTCAGCTTTTGCAGCTGATGTAGTCGATTTTGAGGGGATAGATGGAACAACTTTGAAGGCAGTGCGTCAGGAACTTGGCGGGGCTGTCAGCACCCATGTGACCGTTGACATCTCTTCCGGAGCGGTTATGACAGTCAGGCCGGGATCTTTTGCACCGGTTGAAGAAGGATCAGCCGGCGGGTCAGTGGTTGATAAATCCAGTGATGCAGGTGATCTTTCCACAAAAAGAAAATTTCTTGAAATTGTTGCAGCAGAAGTGGGTGATGTTGATATTACTAAATCTGATGTGCTTGTTTCTGTCGGCCGTGGTATTGAGGATGAAGATAATATCGAGATTGCCCAGGAACTTGCTGAAGCAATGAGCGCTGTTGTATCCTGCTCAAGACCGATTGTGGATGCCAAATGGCTTGAGAAATCACGCCAGGTTGGAACTTCGGGCCAGACTGTTAAGCCTAAAGTATACATGGCCATGGGGATTTCAGGCTCTTTTCAGCATCTGGGCGGTATAAAAGGCAATCCATTTATTGTTGCCGTTAACAAGAATCCAAAAGCACCTATTTTTCAGGTGGCAGATGTTGGTATTGTTGAAGATATTTTGGATTTTATGCCTGAGCTTACCGAAGCAATTAACGATCTTTAAGATCAATTAAGCATTTTTTTTTAAAAAGGGGTCTGAAACTAATATTCAGCCCCTTTTTTATTTTCTTAAAGTGGGGTCATAAAGTGGGGTCAGGCTTGCATAGTTGCGTTATTGAGCAATAAACGCAACTATGCAAGCCTGACCCCATATACTCATCTACTATGATGGCATTTTTTTTAGTATTAGAGCTGTTTGGAAAAAAATGCTAACAGATTAAAAATGAATAGGTTATAATAATCAATAGTATTGATTGTAGATGAACCAAAAACAGCAATAAATTTTTTAAGGAAATATTTTTACAATGAAACATAAACAATTGACCCTGATAATATTGTTGTCAGTCTTTGTTTTCAATTTTTTATTGATTGACACCTCTTATTCATCAGAAGACAAAGTGATAAGTAAAGTCAAGGATGGATTCCGTATTTTAGACATTGATACCAATCAAGGGATTCAAGAATTTACAGTATATCGCGGTGATTATATCAAGTTCAGGTTACCAAAAGTCATTGGTGATTCATCTGCGGTTTTTCCAACGCTGAAAAAAGAAAAACCGCTTACTCACGATCTTAAAACCACTTCCTACTTTAAGATGAAACATACGGGTATCTATCCTTTTCAGATCAAATCCGTCAAAGGGCAGATCATAGTAATAGAATACCAGCAGGCAAGTTACAAGGCGTTGTCATCTAAAGATGCTGATGGGTATATAAAAACTTACAAACCCCTGATTCTGGACGTCAGAACAAAAAAAGAGTATGCAAAAGGACATCTTGAAAATTCAATTTTGCTTCCTGTTCAGGAACTCCAGAAGCGTATCCATGAACTGGATGTCTATAAAAATAATGCTATTTTGATTTATTGCGCAAGTGGAAACCGGAGCACTGTTGCTTCAAAAATATTAATTGACTCAGGTTTTAATAAAATTTTTAACTTAAGATATGGTATTTCAGACTGGGTTAGAAAAAAATATCCCATTGTCCGGTAGTCTAAAAAAAAGGATGTAGATATGACATATTCAGTAAAGTTTTTGCCTCATAATACCAGTGCTGAGGTTGATGATAATACAAGTTTGATTAGGGCGGCAATGGATGCCGGGGTTCACATTAATGCATCCTGTGGCGGTAGCGGTGTCTGTGGTAAGTGCCGGGTATTGATTGAACAAGGAAGTGTTGAAGCAGGTATTTCAGAACACCTTTCCAAAGAAGACCAGGAAAAAGGATATCGGCTGGCGTGTCTGTCCGAAGTTATTTCCGATCTTGTGGTGAGAATTCCCATAGAGTCTGAGATTGATACCAGTCGTTTAAACGTAAATGCCGGCAGCCGGCATACTGCAAAAGTTATGTACTCAAATATTGACGAACTCAGGCAGGACGGCTTGTTTATTCCGCCTGTGGAAAAAATATATCTTGAACTTGATCCTGCAACTGCTGAAAATAATCAGGCTGATATGACAAGAATTATCCAACATCTTCGTATGAAACATGATGAGCATCGTCTTACCATGGACTTGAATCTTATAAGAAAGATTCCGGATATTATCAGGCAGGGGGATTTCAAGGTTACTGCAACCATTGTCAGACCCGTAAGAAAAGATGGTAAAAATGAAATCGTAAATATTGAACCATTTGACACCAGCGCCAGGAATTTTGCCGTTGCAATGGATATAGGAACAACCACTGTTTATGGACAGGCCCTTGATCTTCACACAGGCGAGGTCCTTTCCGAACACGGTGAATTCAACAGCCAGATCAGCTATGGGGAAGATGTCATTTCAAGGATTATCTTTGCTGAAAAGGATGGCGGGCTTGAAATTCTTCATCAAAAAGTGATTGAAAACATCAATGCAATTATTGAGAAGATTCTTAAAAAAGCTAAAGTCGGCCGACATGAGGTGACAACCATTACCCTTGCCGGGAACTCCACCATGACCCAGCTGCTTTTGAAAATCAATCCCAGTTATATCCGTCGTGATCCCTATGTGCCGGCATCCATAATGTATCCGCCATTCCATGCAAAACAGATAGACATAGATCTGGCAGACCATACCATTGCCCTGATCTATCCTGGAGTTTCAAGCTATGTTGGCGGCGATATTATTGCAGGTGTTATGGCTTCGGGTATGTACAGGACAAGCGAACTGACCTTGTACATGGATATAGGGACCAATGCAGAAATTGTCATTGGACATAAAGACTGGATGGTCTGTACTGCAGCCTCTGCCGGTCCTGCCTTTGAGGGAGGAGGAGTCAAATTCGGCATGAGGGCAACCAAAGGAGCTATTGAGGATTTTTCCATAAATCCTGTAACCTTTGAACCCATGATTATAACGGTTGGGAATAAAAAGGCAAAGGGGATCTGCGGTTCCGGCATGATTACACTTGCGGCAAAGCTTTTGGAAACAGGTGTCATTGATTCCAGAGGAAAGTTTAACCGGACCCTTGATACACCGAGAATCCGCAAGACAGACGACATTTGGGAATATGTTATTGTATATAAAGAGAACACTCAGATAGAAAGGGATATTACCATAACAGAGCCTGATCTTGACAATTTAATCAGGGCCAAGGGAGCCATGTACAGTGCTGCACTGACCCTGCTTGAAGAAATCGGGCTGAAAATTAATGATATTGAAAAAATCATTCTTGCCGGTGGGTTTGGCAGTTATGTTGAGCTTGAAAGTGCCATCACCATTGGCCTGCTTCCTGAAATGGATCCCGAAAAAGTTACTTACCTTGGCAATGGTTCTCTTTTGGGCTGTAAGATAAATTCATTAACCAATGCACTTCGCCGTGATGTGGGAAATGTTGTAAATATGATGACCAACTTTGAGCTGGCTTCAACCCCATCCTATATGGACCACTATATGGGGTCATTGTTTTTACCCCATACAGAACTCAATTATTTTCCAAAAGTAAAAGCGCGTTTGGAGAAGCTGAACAAATGATACCCCAAAAAGGGTTTGTTCGCAGGATTTTAGTTGAACCCCCGAGTTTAAATAATAATACAGCAGATGCCCAAAGGCTGGAAGAATGCCTTTTAAATGAGTTGGGTACAGATTATATCAGGATTCCGCTGCCTGTTTTAAAAAAGTTGCCTTCAAATTTAAGATTATGGGAGTTTAAGGCAAAGGCAGTCCTGTTTAAAGACCGGCACTCATGGATATTGGTGGATCTTTTGAATCCTTTGTCTAACTGCCCTGTGCTTGGAACTGCTGTTGATATAGGCACCACAAGAATTGTGGTATCTCTGATTGATCTTGAAACGGGATTTGAGATAGGCCAGAAAGGGTTTGATAACCCCCAGGCAGCTATTGGGCCGGATGTTCTTGCAAGAATCCATTATTCCAATCAAAGTTTTGGTCAAAAGTTTAGTCAAAATATGGATCAAAATTCGGGGTTGGAAGAATTGAACTCTCTTGTTATCGACTCTGTAAATTTTAATATATCAGTTCTGTGTAAAGAACATGGGTTTCAAAAAGAAGATGTTTACCTTTTTACGGGTGCCGGCAATACTGCCATGACCCATTTATTTTTAGGGATAGAGCCCATTGAAATCATAAAAGAACCTTATATCCCCTGTGTAAACATCCCGGATACCCAGCCTTCAAAAAATTTAGCCCTTGAGATTAATGAAAATGGTGTGGCGTTTTTATTCCCCAATATCGGGTCATATTTTGGCGGGGACTTGATTGCAGGCATTCTTTTCTCAGATCTTGATCAAAAACAGGCCCCCTGCATCATGGTGGATGTGGGCACCAATGCAGAGATTGTGGTGGGGAATAGCGACTGGCTCATTGCCTGTGCCGGTGCAGCAGGCCCTGCACTGGAGGGCGGGGTCAGTAAAATGGGCATGACGGCAAAACCGGGTGTGATCGATCAAGTATGGGTTGATGCTGATACAGGTGACTTAATGATTCATACCATAGATGGAAAAAAGCCTTTGGGCATCTGTGGATCAGGGATGATTGACCTTGCTGCAAGCCTTTTTTTAACAAAACGGATCGATATCAGGGGAAAATTTTCTATACAAACATGTGGGGAGAACTTGTTTAAAAAAGACGGGATCAATTATTTTATGCTTGTGGATGAAAATCATTCCGGAACAGGAGAACCCATCTGTTTAACCCAGGTAGACTTAAATTCCTTGACCAGTTCAAAGGCTGCCATGTATACCATCCTGGAGGTGATTGTAAAAAATACAGCCGGACTTGAATTTGAAGATCTGGAAAAATTTTATGTGGCAGGAACATTCGGATCATTCATCAATCCCGTGTCTGCAATATCCATCGGCATGCTCCCTGATCTTCCCCTTAAAAGCTTTGAAGTCCTGGGGAACAGTTCCCTTGGCGGTGCAAAACAATTGCTGAAAAACCCGGATGCCTTTGAAAGGATTATGAAGATCCGGCAATCCATTACCTATATTGAGCTTAACGTTAACCAGGAATTCATGAACATGTTTTCCGGGGCCAAGTTCTATCCCCACACAGACAGCTCAAGATTTCCTTCTCTTCAGAATAAAATTTAAAAAACAAATGGGTTATCTGTTTTATGCTTTAAGATAAAAAGATTTAATAAAGGACATTATAAATTCAGCATAGTGATCAACATCTATATTTCTTTTTGAGTATTTACCCCGTTTCAAATACCAGTCCTGCAGCATGGCTTTTATCACACCTGCAGCAAGTGAATGGTCTGTTTTTGCGAACACGCCTTTTTTGTCACCGTCGATTAATATGTTTTCAATTAGTTTTTCAGTGTACAGCTCACTTTGAACAGCATTTTCTCTTTCTTCAGGGCTCAGGTTTTTGGCCTCCATATATGAAAAATAGAACCACTTATGCATTTTTTCTGTTAAAAAAAGATGCACTTCTACGGCTGTTTTAAGTTTTGCAACAGGTCCTTTCTCTTTTTCTATTAATTCGACAAGAATCTGACTGATAATCTTTCGCCCTTCACTTAAAAAAACTCTGAGAATCTCTTCCTTACTTGAGAAGTATGAGTAAAGAGCACCCATACTCAAGTTCGAAGCGCTGCTTAAATCGCGCATGGTCATCGCCTGGAAACCTTTATCAATACCAATTTTTAGAGTGGCTTTGAATATTTTTTCCAGATTTTTTATTATAGTTTTTTCTTTCTTGATCTTTATTTTATCCCTGTATCCCAAAAAAACACCCCTGCATATATCCATTCTTGAATCGGAAATAGTTTGGAGAAATTCATCGTACTTCATTTAATACCTTTTACACCTTTTAATATTTCTTTGACCTGCTTGTCCTCTCTGGCCTCTTTCTCAGAGTGTCCCAGCGATTTTAAGGGTTTTCCAGTCAGAATCAAATCAAGTTTTCAACATTATTTTTTTTGCTTCTTTTTCAAGGATTTGAACGGCAAAAATAAGCATGGCAAATCTTTTGTCCTTTGTTTGTCCGTGAAAATAGCGATAATAAATCTGTTGGGCGATACCGGCAAGACGGAACATTCCAAAAACAAGATAAAAATTAAAAGTATCAATTTTTAACCCGGATTTTTGAAGATATCTTTCAACCAGTTTTTCCCTTGTCAAAAATCCTTTAATATGAGTTGGCAGGGTTCGTATGGCAAGTAGTTCAACTGAATCGCTTTCCTGTATCCAGTATGCCATAGAACTTCCAAGGTCCATTAGAGGATCTCCGATGGTTGCCATTTCCCAGTCAAGTATCCCGATAATTTTTGTTGGATTCTCAGGATCAAGAACCACATTATCAAGCTTGTAATCATTGTGAATAATTCCCGGTTTCTCACAGTCAGGCGGCTGTTTTTTATCAAGCCATGTCATCACCTCTTCAAAATCCGGTGCGTCATCTGTCTTTGCGTTCCTGTATCTTTTACTCCATCCTTCAACCTGTCTTTTTATATACCCTTTTGGTTTTCCAAAATCCTCAAGTCCGATTGATTTATAATCTATTGAATGGAGCTGGTGTTGGATGTCAAGATAAGATCGGCTAAGCGTTTTTGCCTGTTCCGGAGTGAAAGACAGGCCGTCAGTCAGATCTTTTCTCAGGATGATGCCGGAAAGCTTTTCCATAACATAGAAAGATGAACCGATAATAGATTTATCTTGTGAATAGATGTATGGTTCGGGACAATATGGAAAAACAGAGTAAAGGGCTTTTAGAATATTGAATTCTCTTGCCATATCGTGGGCAGACTTGGCCTTGGTTCCAAAGGGAGGCCGTCTCAGTATCAGTTCCCTGTCATTTGCCGTTATCTGATATGTGAGGTTTGAAAAGCCCGAAGGAAATTGTTTAATCGCTATGGGCCCTGACAATCCTTTTATCTCATCTTTCAAGAAAGTCTCAAGCTGTAAAATATCCAGTTCTTCGCCTTTTCTTATGTTGATTGGCGCATCAATAATGCCATTCATCTTCATTCTTCCCTATGATCGAAAATTTTATAAGTTTAAAAAAATTAACTTGTATAATCCCTTAAGATTCTTTTAGCTACAGATATTTTGTGGACTTCATCAGCACCATCATAGATCCTTGCCCCCCGTTCATGACACCAAAAGTATGAAAGAACAGTATCCGAAGACATTCCGAGTCCGCCGTGAACCTGAATAGCCGTATCAAGAACCTTTTGAAGCGTGTTTGCCACCACATACTTGATCATGGAAATTTCCTTCCTGGCAGCGGCTGCACCGACATTATCAATCATCCATGCAGCATGAAGAACCATCAGCCTTGCTGCCTGAATTTCGGCTGCACACTCGGCGATCCATGCCTGAACGATCTGCTTTGATGCAAGTTTTTTGCCCGGCGCAATTGTTCTTTGTACGGCCCGGCTGCACATCAGGTCAAAGGCCCTGTTGCATACACCGATCCACCGCATGCAATGGTGAATCCTTCCCGGTCCGAGTCTATCCTGGGCCATAACAAATCCCAGTCCTTCATTGCCAAGGATATTTTTTTGTGGAACACGGCAGTTCTGGAATATGATCTCGCCATGACTAAAATAGCCTTTTCCGGAATGACCCATTACAGGGATGTTTCTAACAAGATTGAACCCTATAGTGTCGGAAGGAACAATGATCATGCTTGCCTTGAGATAAGTTGAGTTTTCAGGATTTGTCACGGCCATGACAATAGTAAATTCAGCACCGTCGGCTGATGAGGAATACCATTTGTGGCCGTTGATCACATAGTCTTTTTTTTTCTTTACAGCTGTGGTTTCAAGCATTGCAGGGTTAGATCCGGGCATGTCGACTTCCGTCATTGAAAAGCAGCTTCTTATTTTCCCATCAACAAGGGGCTTTAAGTACTTCTCCTTTTGGGCCTTTGTTCCGTACTTGAGAAGGATTTCAATATTCCCGGCATCAGGGGCCTGGCAGCCAAATACATAATGCCCAATAGGAGACTGGCCAAGAACTTCCGAAACAAAGGCATGTTCCATAAGGCTGAGCCCCATGCCACCGAATTGGGTCGGGTGATTTGGAGCCCACAGCTCCATCTGCTTTACGATTTCCCGTTTCTTATTCAATTGGTTCTCAAAGGCATCATAATCATCGGAAGCCAGGTCGTTCTCAAGGGGAAAAAGTTCTTTCTTTACAAATTCATCCATCATTTCAACTATGGTTTGCGTTTTTTCCGGTATTGTAAAATCCATTTACTTCTCCATAATTATCTGAATGTTAAAAGTATTTTATCACCTGTCAATTCAAGGTGTGTTATATCATTAAACCCTGACAGGGTCATCTTACAGCAGTATATTGCATCAAATTTTACTTCAAGTGTCCCAAAGTGTCAATAATAAAACGAACGCTCGCTCTATTTTTCTTGACACTTCAATCCTGTTGTTTTAAAAAATAAATATTGAAGGGGATCACATAAAAATGTACAGGACATAAAAAAATATGAAAATTTTAGTTTGTGTCAAACATGTCATGGAGTCTGAATCAAAGATCCGGATAAACGATTCAAGAAAATGGGTGGAATATTCAAGTTCAACCCGATTTGAAATGAACAAGTTTGATACCTATGCCATAGAGGAAGCGTTATTAATAAAAGAGAGGTTTGCCGATTCAAGGATCCACGCAATAAGCATCGGCCCTGATCATGCCCGGGATACATTGAGACGAGCCCTTGGAATGGGAGCGGATGAGGGTATTCACATAAAGGATAAGAATATCGGCTTTCGACCCCCTTTACTGACAGCATCATGGATTGCCGCTTATGCAAAAAATAAGGGGTATAACCTGATATTGACAGGAATAATGTCCGATGATGAAATGAATGCTCAGACAGGCCCCATGATAGCACAAATACTTTCAATCCCCTGTTGCACAGCCACAATATATGAAAAGATATCGCCTGATAAAAAAATGGTATCCGTTGAAAGGGAAATAGAGGGCGGGGCAAGGGATGGGTTTGACATTAAATTGCCTTGTGTCTTAACCATCCAGACCGGGATCAACTGTCCGAGATATCCTGCCCTTTCAAAAGTATTAAGAGCAAAGAAAAAAGAGCTTGAAGTCATTGATTCAAATTCCTTTGATGAAATTAAGCAGGGGTTGACTTTAAAAAGTATTCGATCCCCTAAAAAAAAAATGAAAGGGATTTTTCTTGAAGGAACAAGGGAAGATAAGATGGATCAATTAATGGATATTCTTGGAAAGCAAGCACTTTTCCAGTAAAAAACAAGATAAGTTATGACAAAAAAAATAGCAATTATCGTTGAACACAATGCTGGCGAGCTTAAACCGATAATCTATGAATTATTATCCATGGCACAAAAAATCATGACGCTGGAAGAATGCAAGATCACTCTTTTCATCATCGGGGAAGGAATAGACAAACTATCGCAAAGTATCAGCATAGAAACAGGACATGATATTTATGCGGTTCATACTCCGGGATTTTTGAAATACAATGGGTCTTTATACAAAGAAATTTTTTCAAAACTATTTACCAAAAAAAAATTTGATTATATCTGCGCCCCTCATTCAACTTCGGGAATGGATTATGCGCCGGCTCTTTCGGTCGCTCTTCAATCAGTCTGTATTTCAAGTGTGGAAGATGTTCTTGTTGAGGATGGGAAAATTTATTTTTTCCGTTCAATGTTTGGCGAGAAATTGTCAGCTAAATTTGTTAATGGCCCAAATCCTCTCGTTATGACCATACAACCCGGTTCCTTTAAACCATTTTTCCCCAAAAAAGAGAAAACAGGTAAAGCAAAGACAGGAGCGATTACAAGGATGGTTTATAAATGCAATGAAAACACAATGGTATTCACAGGGAGCAAAGTTTCACCCTGTAAGAGCTCTGAGCTTGATAAGGCTGATGTTATCGTTTCCGGCGGCCGGGGAATAGGGGAGGCGCAAAATTATAAATATATAGAAATGCTGGCAAAACTTTTCCCGAGATCTGCAACAGGGGCCTCCCGGCCGATTTGTGATTACGGATGGGTTAAATATAGCAAACAAGTTGGGATAACAGGAACTTTTGTTTCCCCAAAGTTATACATTGCATGCGGGATATCGGGTTCAAACCAGCATGTCGAGGGGATAAAAAATTCTAAGTTTATCGTTGCAATAAATTCGGATCGCCAAGCACCTGTTTTTCAGATTGCCGATGTATGTATTGTCGAGGACGCTATTGAATTCATTCGATTATTTGTTAAAAAATTCAAAAAAGAAAAATTGATTACGCAGGGATTAGAAAAAGCTGCAATAAAAGCCTCTGCCCGTATGAAGAATTAAATTGAATCATATTAAAAAAAAGGAATAAAAAAAATGGCTCAACTTATAGCTGATAGAAAAGAAATTGATTTTATTTTGTATGAACTTTTAGATGCAGAGCAATTGCTCAAGCATGAAAAATTTAAAGGTTTGTCAAAAAAAATGATTAACATGATCATTTCTGAAGCCAGAAAAATATCTTTTAAAGAGATACTGCCCACTCTTGCCCAAAGCGATAAAGGCGGGGCCCGATTTGAAAATGGTCAGGTCACGGTACCTGAATCATTACACAGGGCAAGAAAAGCGGTGCGTGATGCAGGACTTACTTCCACCATGGAAGATCCTGAATGGGGTGGACAGGGGCTGCCGCATTTAGTTTCAGTAGCTGTTGGCGAGTATGTGGTGGGTGCTAATTATTCCTTGAGTGGATATACCCATATGGGCCATGGAACAGGGAAAATGATAGAGCTTTTTGGGACGGATCTACTAAAAGAACTGTTCCTTGAAAATCTTTATACTGCCAAGTGGTCCGGTACCATGGTATTGACTGAACCCGAAGCAGGGTCAGATGTAGGCGCACTGACCACAACAGCTAAAAAGAATTCTGACGGAACGTATAACATCACCGGAAACAAGATCTTTATCACAGCCGGGGATCATGATCTTGCTGAAAATATTATCCACCCGGTACTGGCCAGGATTGAAGGTGCCCCCGAGGGGAGCGCCGGAATATCCATCTTTATTGTCCCAAAATTCCGAGTCAATGAAGACAAGACCCTTGGTGAATTAAATGATGTACAGTGCGTTGGAATTGAGGAAAAAATGGGTATGCACGGATCTGCCACCTGCTCCCTGTCCTTTGGCGCCAATGGAAAATGCAAAGGGGTTTTGCTGGGCCAGGAAAACAAAGGCCTGCAGATTATGTTTCATATGATGAATGAGGCCCGTCTTAGTGTTGGTTTTCAGGGCAGTTCAGCCGCCTCCCTGGCCTACCTTTATGCATTGGATTATGCCAGGCAGAGAATTCAGGGAAAAGATCTTGCCAGTTTTAAAGACCCGAATGCAAAATCCATCCCCATCATTAAACACCCGGATGTACGGCGGATGCTGACCTGGATGAAAGCCCATGTGGATGGGATGAGAAGTCTTGTTTTTTATGTAAGCGCCTGTTTTGATAGAAAAAAAACTTCAACGACAAAAGCAGACAGGAAACTGGCCGGGGATATGATTGATTTGCTCACCCCCGTGGTAAAAACCTATTGCTCGGAAAAAGGATTTGATGTCTGCGTTGAAGCCATCCAGGTATACGGCGGCTATGGATTTACCAGCGAATTTCCTGTGGAGCAGCTGGCCCGGGATGTAAAAATCGCTTCTATCTATGAGGGCACCAACGGTATTCAGGCCATGGATTTTCTGGGGAGAAAACTTGGCATGGAAAAGGGGACGGTCTTTATGAATTTTCTAAATGAAATCAATAAGGTCATTGCTGCAGCAAAAGAAAAAGAATCTTTAGCCCTGCTTGCCCATACCCTTTCAAAGCAGGTCGAAAGTCTCGGCACAACAGCCATGATCATTGGCCAGGCCGCCATGTCGGAAAAATATGCCACAGCCTTTGCAAATGCCCACCCTTTTCTCGACGTTACCGGAGATGTTACTATCGGATGGATGCACTTGTGGCGGGCGCTGACAGCAACTACAGCACTTGAAAAAAATCCAAAACAAAAAGATCGTATCTTCTATGAAGGCATTATCACCACGGCCCGATTCTATATAGAAACTGTCCTTCCCATAACTTTCGGAAAAATGAAAGCGGTTCAGGGTTTGTGTGATGCAGCATTGATAATGGAAGACCAGGCGTTTGGATAAGGATAATATAATGAATTCAACAGGATCAGCAGTTCTATGTTATACATGTATATACAAGCTGGAAGTTTTATGGTAAAGCAAGATAATTAGTGTTTAAATGAAAACTCACTCATTTGCTTCGTTGCTGCAAAATTTTGCCAAATTATAAAACTGGCCTCATGTACTACAGTACACTCCGGTTTCAAAATTTCTTGCGCCTTGCATATGAGCAACTTTGTGAGCATGCGCTCCTCTATGAGCCATCCAAACAAGGGTTTCCGGTCAAGCACTAATTATAAATGCTGTGAACCATTATAGAGGTAATAAATTGATATGAAAAAAATTGTCGAGTGTGTACCTAATTTTAGCGATGGCCGGAATAAGGAAACCATAGACACCATTGCAGATGCCATTAGACAGACAAAAGGCTGTCGACTTCTGGATGTTGATCCGGGAAAATCAACCAATAGAACAGTTTATACCTTTGTGGGATCTCCTGAGGCGGTTATTGAAGGGGCCCTGAACTCAGCCAGGGTAGCAAGAAAAAAAATCGATATGAGAGTTCATAAAGGTGAACATCATCGCATGGGCGCCATGGATGTCTGTCCTTTTATTCCAGTGGCCAATGTGACAATGGAAGAATGTGTTGAAATCTCCAGGGAATTCGGCAGGAGAGCTGCCGAGGAAATTGGGATACCCATTTATCTCTATGAAGAATCCGCCACCCTGGAATATCGGAAAAAACTTCCCCAGATCAGGAAAGGCCAGTATGAGGCAATAAAAGACAGGATTATAACCAGAGAGTGGAAACCGGATTTCGGACCTGCCGAATTTATACCAGAGTGGGGGGCAACTGTAACGGGGGCCAGATTTTTTCTGATTGCTTATAATGTAAATCTTTTATCCACACCAAACCAGGCCCACCGAATTGCCTTAAATCTCAGGGAGGCGGGTCGCGGAGTTGATGAACCCGGTCGACTCAAAGAGGTTAAAGGCATGGGGTGGTATGTGGAAGATTATAACCTTGCCCAGGTCACGGTCAACTTGAATAATTATCATGTCACCCCTCCCCATATTTTGTTTGAAGAAGTCAAAAAGGATGCAAAAGATCTGAATGTAGCTGTTACAGGGTCTGAAATTGTCGGAGTGGTGCCTTTGGAAGCCATTCTCATGGCGGCTGATTATTACATTGAAAAAGAGAATCTTTTTATATTGGACGAGGACCAGAAAGTCAGGCTTGCCATTGAACGTCTTGGCCTGAATTCAGTTGCCTTATTTAACCCGAAAGAGAAAATTATTGAGTATATTATTGCCCAAAAAAAGAATGAGCCCCTGGCAGGCCTGACTGTTAGACAATTTATTGAGGAAGTGGCTTCAAGAAGCTCAGCCCCTGGTGGCGGATCTGCTTCTGCAGCCATTGCTGCCATGGGTGCGGGGCTTGGCTCAATGGTGGCAAAATTGACCCTGGGTGTTCGAAAGTTTGAAGACCTGGATGCAAAAATGCGTAAGATAGCGCAACCTTTGCACAATGCTGTTAAAGCACTGATACCCATGATTGATGCTGATACAAATGCTTTTAGAGATTATGTAGAAGCATTGCGTCTGCCTTCCGACACAAAAGAAGAAAAAAAAGTAAAGAGTGAAAGATTGCAGCAGGGTTTGAAAAAAGCTATTGATGTACCCTTAACCACTATGAAACTTGCAGACCTTGCCTGGGATGCCATGCTGGGAATTGCCCAATATGGGAATATCGCATCAAAATCAGACGTCGAAGTGGGTGCAAAAGCAATGGAAACAGGAATCTGGGGGGCATATAAAAATGTCCTTATTAATTTGGAAGATATCACAGATGAAAAATTCAAAAAAGAGACTACAAAGCTTGCAGAAGATATTATAAATAGAGCAGAAAATCAGTGCAAAAAAGTGCTGAAAGTTTTGGAAAGCAGGAAGCCATAATATTTTTTCTTCCTTGCTTTTGTTCGGCAATTCTTCTATATTTTTTAAAAAATATAATGATTTAAGTCCTATTACTGATGGTATAAAAAGGGGTTTTCAGACGATCCAATGCCTTTTATCAATGAAGAAAATATAGGTAAAATCAGTTTTATAAGTTCAGTTGTAATTATTGTCCTGCTTACAGCCACCCTTGGTTTTGTTTTTATTTCGAATACCTACGGCAAGTTCCAAAAAGATTTTCAACGGGTGGAAATAAATTATATGGCCGCCCAGAAAGACCAGCTCAGATCTGAGGTTAATAAACAAATTAAAAGGATTGATGCCCGGCGCAAGACAAATGAGGTAGACATTAAAGCAGTTATTAAAAAAAGAGTCTATGAAGCCCATGCAATTGCGAGCAATCTCTATCTGAAAAATAGCGAAAATATTAAAAGTTCTGAAGAAATAAAGTCTTACATTCGTGAAGCCTTGCGTCCCATAAGCTTCAATAACGGGAAAGGTTATTTTTTTATCTGGTCGGGCAAGGGGGTTCCTGTCCTTTATCCTCCAAACACTGACTGGGAAGGCAAAAATATCTATATAAATCCTGAGAAATACAAGATAGATCTTTTTAATAAAATATTTTCAATTACCAAACACCCAGGCGAAGGTTTTTTAAATTATTCATGGTACAAACCAAGCGTCAATGAACAGAAGCGATTTGATAAAATAACCTTTGTCAAATATTTTGAACCCTATGACTGGGTGATTGGCAGTGGAGATTATCTTGAGAATATGAAGGACAGGATAAAAAACTCCATTATCTACCAGCTTAATCAAAATGATTATGAGTTGAAGTTTCCAGGATATATTTTTATCTACAAGGTCCATGACATTAATGGTGGGGACGACTTTGCAACCATGCTGGTAAATCCCAATCGTCCGGATCTTCTTGGTAAAAAAATTTCCGATAATTATAAAGATGCAAAAGGTAAGATGTTCCGAAGGGAAATGATCCAGGGTATTCGGGACAATGGGGAAGCTTTTGTTACCTATCATTATAAAAAGCCGGGATCTGAAGAGATGGGTAAAAAACTGTCCTATTTTAAATATTATCCTGAATGGGAATGGATTGTGTCAAAAGGTACCTATCTTGACTCCCAGGACGAAAAAGTTGGCCAACTGCAGGAGAATTTGAGGAATGAAATTAATAATACGATTCATTATTTTGTGTATTTTATTATAATTATCGGCATCATTTTTCTTTGCATGGGATACTTTTTTTCAAAAGGGATTAATTCTGTTTTTCAGGGATATAAAAAGACCCAGAACGATCAACAAGATGAGTTGGTAAGGGTGAATGCCGTCTTGAAAGTCAAAGCAACAACCGACCCTTTAACGACATTGTACAACAGGGAATATTTTAATCATTGCCTTAAAAACGAAATGAAACGCTCAAAACGCTATGGATCATCGCTTTCCCTGATTATTTTTGATATTGACAGATTTAAGAAGGTAAACGATACTTTTGGGCACCTTTCCGGTGATACCGTCCTCATAGAACTTTCTTTTTTATGCCTGTCAATAATTCGAGATTCTGATATTCTTGCCAGGTGGGGTGGTGAGGAATTTATCATTCTTGTTCCTGAAAACGACAAAATGGCAATTGTGCCTTTTGCAGAAAAACTTCGAAAATTAATAGAAAAATATTCTTTTTCAATCAAAACTCAGGTGACTTGCAGTTTTGGAGTAACCGAATACATTGCAAGAGAAAACAAAGATGATTTTATCAATAGAGCAGACCAGGCACTATTTAAAGCCAAGCATAACGGCAGGAACAAGGTGATTTTTTTCTAAGTGAACAATTGTAATGATAAACTGATATAATTTGCAAGGCTGGGGGATTGGACAGGTCATAACTTTTATAATCAAACAAGGAACTATATATGGAAAAATTATCTTTTAAAAAGATGTTGATGGCATCATTGGCCGCTTTGGGCCTAATGTTAGTATTGAACAATACAGTGTTTGCCCATTGCCAGGTACCTTGCGGGATTTATAATGATCATGCAAGAATAGAACAAATGCTTGAAGACAGTGCAACTGTTTTAAAAGCGTCCAAACTGATTGTAAAATTATCAGGTAAAACAGATGCACAATCGCAAAATCAACTGGTTCGATGGGTAATGAATAAAGAAAAACATGCACAGAATGTGATTTCTACAATCAGTGACTATTTTTTGACTCAACGGGTAAAAACCAGCCAAAAAGACTATGATGAACGATTGAAAAAACACCATGCAGTTATTATTGCAGCAATGAAAGCCAAACAGAATGCCGAAGAAAAAACGGCTTTAGCCCTTAGAAAAAGTATAGAAGAATTAGCTGAATACTATCCCGGGAGCTAATAATAAAAAAGTCCTTTTAAAGGCAGGTCAAAAATGCCTGTGATTAGAGCTATAGTCCTATCACTATAAAACCGACAACTTGTAAGGCTGTGTTGACGAATGTTTTTGGTTGACACGCTCAACTATTTATAATACAGCTATATTAAAGCTATGTCGAAGATAAAATACTAAATGATATATTTTCAGGAGGAGAAATGAAAGAAGTTGTCATAGTCAGTGCCTGCAGAACGGCAATTGGTGGATTTGGTGGTTCCCTTGCTCCGTTGAGCGATATTGATTTCGGCCCCATCCCCATAAAAGAAGTTATTAAGCGGGCAGGGTTGACCGGTGATCAGATTGATGAGGTCATCTACGCATCCGGATACAGGACAGGAGATCTTCCCATAAACTCTGCCCGTGTAGTGGCGGTAAAAGCAGGTATCCCAGTAGAAAAACCCCAATTTACTATCAGCAAAGCCTGTGCCGGAAGTATCAAGGCAGTTACGCTGGCAGCCCAGGTTATTAAATCCGGTGATGCAGATATTATTGTTGCAGGTGGTATGGAGAGTATGAGCAATGCAACATTTATGTTGAAAAAAGCCAGATGGGGTTACCGACTTGGACATGGACAACTTCAGGATCAGTTGATCCTTTTTGATCCCTTAAGTGGAAACACCATGGGAGAGACAGCTGAAAATGTTGCAGAAAAATATAATGTGTCCAGGGAAGATCAGGATGAATTTGGGCTAAGAAGTCAGAAGCTTGCTGAAAAAGCAATAAAAGAAGGAAAATTTAAAGACCAAATAGTTCCTGTTGAAATTCCCCAGAGAAAAGGTGATCCGAAAATATTTGATACTGACGAACATCCCAGATTTGGTACCACCATTGAAGCCCTGCAAAAATTGAAACCTCCATTCAGAAAAGGTGGCTCTGTTACTGCAGGAAGTGCATCCGGTATGAATGACGGTGCCTCAGCACTGGTTGTCATGTCAAAGGAGAAAGCAGATGAACTGGGTCTTGAGCCCATGGCAACAATTGTTTCCTATGCCTCCGCCGGCGTTGATCCAGCTTACATGGGAATCGGCCCGATCCCGGCCACAAAGATGGCCCTTGAAAAAGCAGGGTTGACCATTGATGATATTGATCTCATTGAATTGAATGAAGCATTTGCCTCCCAGGCACTGGCATGTATGCGCGAATTGAATATGGATATTGATAAAGTGAATGTAAATGGAGGTGCTATTGCACTTGGGCATCCAGTATCTGCATCAGGCGGCGCTATTTTAACAAAACTTTTATATGAAATGAAAGCGCGAAATTCGCGATATGGTCTGGCAACACTTTGCATTGGTGGTGGTCAGGGCATGGCCGTTATTTTTGAACGCAAACAATAACGCGGTAATTTGAATTGATTTAAAACTGCTCACAGATTCTAATCTGTGGGCAGTTTTCGTTCGGGCATTATACAGTTTAGCCAGTCCCGTTCCTTATCATATTAAGATGGAATATTAATATCGAATATTAAAACCTGGATCTTAAAAATGCTTCACCCTTTAATAGGATTTCATCTTTGTCTTTTGGAGCTGAGGGATTGTTCAACAGTTCAATAGTCTTATCTTATAATATTTTTTAAGTTTATAAACCTGAGATTGAAAATCACTGATTAATCCGAACTCTTTTCCTGGATGGACACAAACCCCTATTGATTTTGTTAAAATCAGACTTATTTTCTTGCATATTCAACTGATCGGAATTGGAGTTTTTTACTAAACTAGTTTTGAGCATGAAATTTCAATTCCTTTTGTTATTTTTTAAGGGGCATAAAATGAAAACATCTTTCCAGTGTACAAATACTAATTGCAATTTTCCAGGTAAAGACCAATTTGAAATGACGTTTAATACAGAATCCATTGTTGATAGTAATAATTTTGCCACGGTTTTCTGTCCGTTTTGTAAAAAACCGATGTTGGCTTCAGAATTATTAACAGGCAGTAAAGAATCAGTCATAAATATAGACAACATTCATTTACCTTCCTGATTCGTAGAAAAATTAAATGTGCCTAAATATCTTTCTGGATAAATTCGTAGAGGATTTTTTCTTCCCGGGTGAGGGGTTTCTTTTCATTCTGGATTTTATGAAGAAAATAATGAAAAAAATCATGACGCAGGCTATCTCTGCCAGACAGAACAAACCTTTTATTTTGACCCCAGTTAATCACTGAGCCTTCATCATCTCCTTCAATAAACATCCCACATAAAATTTCGTCCTTATCTACAACAATATCAAAAAATCTAGTGTTTGAATCTTGTTCACAAGGTTCAGGGCAAGGATGAATTATCTGAAATTTAAATGTTTGGGCAGCAGGTGTCATTGCAATATATTTAACCTGCACTCCTCGAGACTCTGCAGTCAAAAGTCTTGAATCAAGATGGTGTCCCTCTTTTGGTGATAGCCGGATATAAATTTCTTTTTTTGCCTTGTCGATCATCTCTTTAGCCTTGCCCATTGCAGCGGCATATCCTTTTATTGTCCAGATGACATCCTTTTCAGGCTCCTGCTGAGCTTTTTTAATTTTTTTTTCAAGGGAAGAAAATACGGTTTCAAAATCCTGGCGCAACCTTCTAATAAATTCTTCGGATGGTATGGGTGTGTACATACTTTTGCTGGATTCTATAACAAATCCTTTGGCAATAAGTGTTTCTAAAACATCATATATCCTGGCACGGGGTATGCCGGACTGACGGCTGAGTTGGGAACCGTTAACGGGATGGTTTGCTGTCAGAGAAATATAGGCATTAAGTGCATAGTCTGATAGTCCAAGTTTTAATTCCGTATTTAATTTTACCATAAAATACCTTTGATTCAGCTTTTTGGAGACACAATACCTATACCGAATACATTAATTTTATTCTTAAATTGCCTTTGATTTTTTGAACTTGACATCAATATAGAGAGTTTGTTAATAAAAAACAAGAATAATGTTACCCGGGCAGTAGTAACATTTTTTTTTTAACATAAACCAAAGTTTGGCAGTTTTTTACGCCTTTGAAAAAAACCTGTAAATATTAACCAAATAGTTGTGAGGTAAAAACCATATGAAACGTAATTTTCATGCGGGAAGGCAACTTGGCTCTGGATTGAGTCTCAATATTCTAACCCGGGACGAGTTGGAAGAGATTCACTATGGAACCCTTGAAGTCCTTAATGAAACAGGCATTTTTGTGGAAGATGAAAATGCCCTGGATCTTTTTGAGAAGGGTGGAGCAGTTGTTGACCGCGAGACAAAAATTGTAAAAATCCCATCATATATGGTGGAAGATGCCATCAGGTCTGCACCTCCCAAGGTAGTGCTGCATGGCCGTGATCCCAAACATGATATTGTTCTGGAAAACACCCGGGTTTATTTTACCAATTTTAGTGAAGGCGTAATGGTGAATGATCCATATACAGGTGAAAACCGACCCCCTGTGAAAGCAGACCTGATTGATTCTGCCCGAGTAATTGACGCTCTTCCTGAAATTGATTTTTGCGAAAAAGCCCTTGGCGCACATGATGTCAATCAGAACACAGTCCCCCTTCATAATGCCGAAGCATATCTGACTAATACAACAAAACATTGTGCCTTTGGCCCTGGAAATGGCAAATTCTTAAAAAAAATCATTAAAATGGGTGAAGCCATTGCCGGTGGAGTAGATGAATTTAAAAAACGGCCCCTTGTTTCTTTTACAACCTGCCCTGTAAGCCCTTTGAAATTAATTTCCGACTGCTGTGAAATTATTATGGAAGCTGCAAAAAACAATGTGGTCTGTAATATTTTATCCATGGCAATGGCCGGCGGTACGTCTCCTGTAACTCTGGCAGGTACACTTGTGAATCATAATGCTGAAGTTCTTTCAGGCATCACCCTGGCACAGCTTACCCGCAAAGGCACCCCTGTTATTTATGGAAGTTCCACCACGGCCATGGATTTAAAACTTGCCTCAGCCAGCGTAGGCACTCCTGAGTGTGCGGTGATAAGTGGTGCTGTGGCTCGGCTTGCCCGATATTATGCCCTGCCCAGTTATGTTGCCGGGCAGTAGAGCGACAGTAAAATATCCGATACCCAGACTGGCCATGAAAAGACACTTACCGGACTTATTCCCGCATTGGCAGGCGCCAATATGATTTATGGTTCGGGGATGCTTGAAAGCGGCATCACCTTTGATTACGGCCAACTGGTTTTAGACTGTGAGTTTGCCCGCATGATTAAGCATACGATTCAGGGTATTCCTGTTAATGATGAAACACTTGCCATCGATCCTATCAAGGAGATAGGTCCAGGCGGGGATTATCTAATGCACAAACACACATTTAAACATATGAGAAGCCAGTCTGAGCCAGAATTGATTGATCGAAAAATGCGGGCCAACTGGGAGAAATCAGGCGCAACCACTGCCCACGCAAGAGCCATGGACAAGGTACGATACATATTGGAAAATCATACACCGGCTCCCCTTAGCGATGATGTGCTTGCAAAGATTCGATCTATTGTTGTGGAAACGGAAAAACAAATGGGGATTAAACCTTAAAATGGGAACATAAAATGGGGTCAGGCTTGCATAGTAACAAAGCGTAACTATGCAAACCTGACCTCGTTAGAACCGTAAGAAAGGAAAACCAATGAATAAAAAGAATATAAATTTACCCAAACAAGCAAATGTTGTCATCATAGGCGGTGGTATAATCGGCTGTTCCATTGCCTACCACCTGGGTCATATGGGCTGCAAAGACGTGGTGCTTTTAGAACGGGATGAATTAACATCGGGAACAACATGGCATGCAGCAGGCCTGATGGTGACATTTGGATCCCTGTCTGAAACAGCCTGTGAAATGCGCCTTTATGGCCGGGATCTTTATAATAGCCTGGAAGCTGAGACTGGATTGACAACGGGTTTTAAACCCGTTGGTTTTATTGAAGCGGCAAGCAATAAAGATCGATTGGAAGAATATCGTAGAGTGTCTGCATTTAATCGATATTGCGGGATTGATGTAAATGAAATTTCACCAAAAGAAATCAAGGAATTGTTCCCTTTAGCCAATGTGGATGATCTTCTGGCAGGCTTCTATGTTAAAGAAGATGGGCGTGTCAATCCTGTTGACGCCACCATTGCCCTTGCCAAAGGTGCCAGGAACCAGGGAGTCAACATCATTGAAGGAGTTTCTGCAACCAGTGTTATTAAAAAAAATGGCCAGGTTGCCGGTGTAAAAACCGATCATGGTGATATTGTGGCTGATGTTGTGGTCAATTGCGCTGGTATGTGGGCTCGGCAAATCGGTGAGGTAGACGGCATTAATATCCCCAATCAGGCCGCTGAACATTATTATCTGATCACAGAAGAGATCGACAATATCCCAAAAAATATGCCGGTTTTGGAAGATCCGTCTCATTATGGATATTATAGGGAAGAAGTGGGTGGTCTTATGATCGGACTTTTTGAGCCTGTATGCGCCCCATGGAAAATCAAAAAAGTTCCTGCTACCTTTTCTTTTGGTGAAATTGAGCCGGACTGGGATCGAATGGGACCTTTTCTGGAAAAAGCCATGTCAAGGGTTCCCATCACCAAGGAACTGGGTATTAAGAAATTTTTCTGCGGCCCTGAAAGTTTTACGGCTGATCTTTCAGCCATCATTGGTGAGGCACCGGAATTAAAAAATTATTTTGTAACGGCAGGATTAAACTCTGTCGGCATTATCATGGGCCCGGGTTTAGGAAAAATGATGGCCCATTGGATCATGAATGGAAAACCGGATGTTGATATTACAGGCTTTAATATTGATCGTCTGCACACATATCAGAACAATCCTGAATATAGAAAGCACAGAACAGTGGAATCCCTTGGTACTGTGTATAAAGCCCATTATCCTTATAAATCCATGATCACGGCCAGAGGGGCTAAAAGATCTGCCATATATGATCGTTTAAAAGATCAGGGCGCTTATTTTAAAGATGTCAGCGGCTGGGAAGGTGCAGACTGGTTTGCTCCCAAAGGAAAACAAGCCAAAATTGAAAACCATTCCTGGGGCAAAGCAGACTGGTTTGA
>Ga0307989_1000553_pt1 | contig 23824 bp, 26 predicted proteins | sample EllFjometagen185_FD_203164 | JGI IMG/M metagenome (GOLD analysis project Ga0307989, IMG submission 203164) | Marine microbial communities from Ellis Fjord, Antarctic Ocean - #185 | ecosystem: Environmental > Aquatic > Marine > Unclassified | place: Southern Ocean | collected 2014-10-08 | reverse complement strand
AACACCTGACTAACAAAACTCCCACTAGTATTAGTCCCCGACAAATTCAAAACATTATCAGTACAACTCAAATTAACCAAAGTCCCATTCGCCCATTGCGTGCAGTTAGTCTCAACCAAAACCGGATCAACAACATAATCAAACCAAACCCCACAACTCCCTTCCCCACTGCTAACTGCTAACTGCTCACTGCTAACTATTGCCTCACAGTTTACCCGTAAATCAAAAACATCTTGAGTCCCCTCAAGACTAGTCAGGTAAACTTTGCGCCAACCCTCCCCTGAAACATTCTCAAACACCGCAACCCAACCGCCGTCCGCCGTCCGCCGTCCGCCGTCGGCATACACCTCAATCGAAGGATACCCAACATCATAATCAATCAACCAAGAATACCCAGAATCATTCAACTCCAAACTCAAATTAAAAATCTCCCCCTGCTCACTGCTAACTGCTAACTGCTCACTGCTAACTACCTCCCCCCCCACCTGCGCCCCCGCAAACGCAACCAACAACCAACAACCAACAACCAACAACACACCAAAGGCACTCCCCCGCTCCCTACTCATCCTTCACCTCCCCATTCCGCGTAATTCCGCGCAACTCCGCGGATAAATTGCCCCCTTCCCTTTCCCTTTTATTCCTTACCCTTTCATCTTCACTCTTAATAAAAATACCCTCACCTCTCCCAGAGGAAATAGCCGAAGTTCCTATCTTTCCCTCAAGCTCTTTCCTAGCACTTCCAGCAACCTTACCACCATCTCTCGCAACAACCCTATTCTCATCAAAAGTTTTCGGACAAACCTTCTTAGAAATCTCCGTAGTAGATGCCTCCGCCAACATATTTAAAACCAACTCCAAATTAGTCATATTATCCCTCAAACACTCCTTCTTTAATCCCTTAAAATTCTTATACTCCCCCGTATTCATCCCCGACCAAGTCTTCAGCATCTCATTAGTCAATATACCGAATTCAACCCCTTCCTTAATCCCCCTATCCAACCACTCATCAGTCAACTCTTTCCTAATCTCAATCGACTTCAACCTCTGATTAATCCACTCCCTAGACTTTCCCTGTCTAAAATAATTCCTCATAGCCCTGTCAATTGAAAGCTCTGGATTAACCACCTCATCAAGCCTCTCACTCCCAACCTGCGCTAACCAAACTTTAAATGGTTCGGCTTGCCTAGAAGGAATAGACTGAATAATTCTCAAAACAACCTTCTTATCTGCAACATCCGTTTCCCTCATTTTCCCATCAGTAGCCTTTAACTTCAACCGGTGACAATCTGTCACCACTTGACTCCCCTCTTCCCTTAGCCGCTGAGCTAATTTATTCCAATACTTTCTAGGACTATCACTCCCACTCAAAATTCCAACAACATCAACAACAGAAAAAAACCAATCCCCCTTTTTCTCATCCCAAATTCTCCTAATCTTTTTCTCATCGAAAATAACTATATCATCACCCATCCTCCAACCTCCTCAACTCATCAACCCGAACCTTCTTCCAATAAACCTCACAAGGAACTTCCATCCCATTAATCAAAATAAAATCATTACAAGCAGCCCTAGCATAAATAGTAACATCCTTAGAACTATCCAACTCCACCTCAAACATCACCCGCAAATACTCCCCATCCCCAACAAACACACTAACATTATCCTGAGCCTTAACCAAATCATAAACATCCGCAACAAAAGTCCTATTAGAATCCAAATGCTCAGCCTTAACAATATAAATCAACTCATAAACCTGCGCCGACAAATGCGGAACAACCCACTCAACATAATCAGCAAACCCATCCCCATCAAAATCATAAGAAACAAAATCAACACTCCGCCGAACCCCATCACTCCCATTAACCAACTTCTCCCCAACCTCGTCGTCGAGTCCGCGTCCGTCCGCGTTCGTTCTGCCCGAAGCCGAGGGTACACCTTGAATGGAAGTGCTAATATTCCCCTCCCCTTCCTCAAACCAATACAACCTCAACCGACTATCATTCATAGCAACCCGACCCTCAACCAAAACATAAGCCAAAATATCAGTATAACCCAACTCACTCGAAGCCGAAACAACAACACGCTTCCCTCCCTCAATCAAAACCTCATCAGCAACAGGAGCAGGCGTAGAATACTCAACCGCAATCTCAACAGCCCCAGTAGAATTCACAACCTCATCCAACTCAACAACAGTAGAATTCTCCCCCTCAATAATCTTCCCAGACAACTCCTCTTCCAAAACAACACTACCACTAACCGTAAACGAAGTCACCCAATTCCAAAGACTAGTCAAAATCCCCTGCGCCTCATAAACATCCACAACAACATTCCCACTAATCAAACTCCCTTCACTTAAATCTTTTCTATCCACAGAATCAACAACATCCTCATAATCCCCAGCCTTATCCTCAGCCTCAGCAATCTCTCCATTCGTCAAAACAGAAATATTAGAAGCGCCCTTAGGAATCTCAATTTTTATCCCTACCACCTGCGACCTACCACCTGCGACCTCGGAAACATTCAGTTTCCGTATCCACTTAACCGGCCGACCAATCACAGCCTTGTACTGCAAAGTCGAAATCGCCGCAACATCAATCGCCGTCAAATTAAACTCAGTCACATTTTCCAAAGTGACATTAGTCTCATTCAAAATACTTTCATTAACATCAACAATCTCCGTAACATTTTCCAAAGTCAAATTAGTCTCATTCAAAATACTTTCATTAACATCAACAATCTCCGTAACATTCTCAACAACAACTTCTTCAACCCCAGTCTCTTCAACAATAGTTTCATTAATCACAGGAACTTCTGTAACATTCTCAATAACTTCTTCCGTAACATTTTCTTCCACGATTACTGTAGCATTTTCCTCCACAACCTCAGTCACATTTTCAACAACCTCACTTTGATTAACATCCTCCGTAAAAGACTCAACAACTTCTTCGACAACTTCTTCGACAACTTCTTCGACAACTTCTTCGACAACTTCTTCAGAATCAACTTCACTCACAACCAAACCAATTATCCCACCATAACTCCCAGAAACAAATTCCTTAACATCCGAAAACAATCCGCCAACTCCAACCTCACCAACCTGATTAAAAGCAACAACCGCAAAAAACAAAGACAACAAAATCATAACCGGGAAAAACAAAGACTTTAACGTGGGGATAACCTTACTTTTTTCTTTATCTGGATCGACAGTTCCCAAATATCTCCTCTTAACTATCCCATTTTCATCTCTATAACTCTCATAAAAATACGGACCGAACGTCTTTCCCTTTTTTTTAATAAATTTCTTGTATGCCATCTCTCTTTAGACTAAAAACAAAGGAAAAGCCCACTTAAAAGCCTTTTTCTAGAACAAAGATAGTGGGGACAACCTAGGCTTTTATAAAAAATACAGAATAGTAAAAATATCTACCTAATATACTAGAAAGGGCAAATTTTCCCATCAAAAATTCCACCAAATGAAACGAAAATTATCCTCCAAAAACTGAACCAGCTCTTATTCTGTAAAATTTTTCCAAAAAAAATCTCTCCGCCCAGAATCGTGCCCGAGCAAAGCGACGGGTTCACTTCGTGAGCTGGGCCAGTTCCTATTCTGCAATTTTTTCCAAAAAAAATCTCCCCACCCAGAATCGAACTGGGGCACATCGGGTTACAGCCGACTGCTCTACCATTGAGCTACAGGGAGATAAAGAACAAACCATCAGAAGCTTTATAAGTTTTTTTACACTAACAAATAAATGAAATTCTTCAAAACACTAATAAAAAAATACAAACCCCTCACAACCTCAAACGTCGGATTCTCCTACTCAAACCAAGAAATTCTCCACGACATCTCAATCTCAATAAAACCAGGCGAAATAGTTTCCATCATCGGAAAATCAGGCTGCGGAAAATCAACCTTCTTAAAAATCATCGCCGGAATAATCTCAACATCGCATCAAGGAAAAATCAAAATCTTCGGCAAATCCAAAATACTAAACAAAAACAAAATCGGTTTCGCGCCACAAGAAATCGCAATGATACCAGACCTCTCAATCCTAGACAACATAAAAATATTCAGCCTAAACTCCGGCATCACAGAATCAAAAGGAATCAAGAATGCAAAAAAATTAATGGAAATGCTAAAACTCGAAGAAGATCTAAGCAAACTCCCAAGTCAACTTTCAGGAGGACAACAAGTCAGACTAAACATCATCCTCTCAATTCTCCACAGTCCAGAAATCATAATCCTCGACGAACCTTTCAACGGCCTCGACTTCCTAAACAGAAGACTCCTATGGCACTTTCTAGAAACCCTAAGGAAACAAGGCAAATCAATAGTCCTAACATCTCACCTCTTAACCGAAACCCAAGAACACGTCTCCAGACTAATCATAATAAAAAAAGGCAAAGTTTTCTTCAGCGGAAATCTAGAAAAATTAAAAACCAAACTAAAAATTAACTACATCTACGAGATCAGATTCGCACACCTCTCAAAATCAAACCTAGACGAAATCAAAAAATACTGCACCTACAAGGACGTTAAAATTCTAGACCGTTACGAAAAATATCTCATGTTCGGAATAAACATAGAACGCCAAAAATCATACCTCATAAAACTTCTACAAAAACTAAATCTAAATTTCAACGAAATAAGTTTCCGTGAACCAAACCTCGATGAAACATTCCTAAAAGCATGAAACCAATCCTAAAAACCTACGCCTACCTAAAAAAAGACACCCTCCTCCTAGTCCAACGAAAAAAATACCTCTACCTATTCATCCTCCTCCCACTCATAATCGCAACCCTATTCCTCTTCGCACTAAACCCAAAAGAATACAACATCAACGTCGGAATCTGCGACTTCGACCAAACCGAAACATCACAAAACGCATTCAACAACCTAAACGGATTCAACCCCATCGTCCTAGAAGACTTAAACTGTGTCGAAGAAATGCAACAACAAATCAAACAAGGAAAACTAGACATCGGCCTAGAGATAGGCGAAGGCTTCTCACAAAATCTCCAAGACCTGAAACAATCAAAACTAATAGTATACTACGACAACACCGACATCGCATTCTCAAATCTCATCTCATGGAAAATCGATCAATCCCTCCAACCATTCAAAAGACAAGTCATAGATAACCTAAACCAAGAATTAAACTCTAAAGTAAAATCAATAAGAAACGGCGTAGACTTAGCAATAGAATTCACAAATTTCTCATCTACTCTTCAAAACAAAATACAAGAAACCGACAACGACCTAAAATCCCTAGAAGAAATGAACACAGAATTTTTAACCAACCCTATATGGACAGACAAAAGGCCGGTATACCAAGAAGACCTCAAAAAAGACGCCGGCATAATATACATCTTCCCAATCCTAGCAATCTTCATAATCCTAATGCTAGCCTCAACATCAATCATCTACGACAAAAACACCGGCTTCATCACAAGAGTCAAAGCGTCATCTTCACCAATTCTCTACATCCTAGCCAAACTAATATTTTTCACATCCTTAGTCGCAATACAATTTTTAATAGTTCTAATTCTCTTCATGATAAACGGCGCCAAATATGCCCTCCCTCCAATCGCAATTCTACAACTAATCCTCTTCGTCGGAATCATCAACACAGCACTCGGCCTAATCATCGGACTCATAGCAAACAACGAAGGAATCGCGGTCCTCTTTTCTCTAATGATATCATTTCCATTAATGCTAATCTCCGGAATCTTCTTCCCCATACAGGCCCTACCAAAAATAATCCAATGGATATCTACAATCTTACCACTTCATTACCAAATCAACGCAACAAAACAAGCCCTACTTTTCGGACAACAAATCTCAAACAGCTGGGTATACCTAGCAATAATTTTATTCATAACAACATATTATCTAATCAGAAAAAACTAATTAATCCAATTTCTATAGCCATCATCATTCACCTATCTCATAGCATCCCAAAAAGAATCATTCACAGACAAACTAAAAGAATCATAATCCATCTCAAGACACCTTGCATAACTATCCACAAAAAGAGGCAATTCCTTATGAGAAATCGAACAATACTCTTCAAAATATTCCCCCTTAACAACAGAAACTCTTTCGAAATTAGAAGGAAACCTCAAAAATAACCCAATGAAATAGAATAAGTATCTTTTTCTAACTCTTATTAATCCAACATCCCACTTCGTAAATCCTTATATTGATTCAAAAAAACATTAACATCTTCTTGACTCTCCCACCTATTCCCACTAAGCCATTCTAAACATTTCTCAACAACCCCACAAGTCCCACTTTTATGTCTAGGCAATCCAGACAACTGAGACATCAATTCTTCCTTCCAATCAAAAACAAACTTCCCTAAAAACATATAGCCTCCAGCAATACAAGTGGTCTGAAGAATATAATGCGTCACCATCCTAAAATCTTCTTCTAAATACTTTACCATAATTTTGCACCGCCTTTCCATTTATAAAAATTGCTATACCTATTCCAAATCGCAAAAAATAAGTATTCTACGCGGGCGACCAGTCGCCCTTACCAACAACCAATGACTAAAAACTAATAACGAATCAGCGCAAGCTGATTCTCCCCTTTTGCCAATCCTCAACAATCCTAATCGCAGTCCGATCCTCATCAACAACTCCACCCTTCAACAAAAACCCCTTCACCTTCCCAATCGCTTCAAACGCATCATAGTCCTCCTCCTCACTCACACCATAAAAATCCCGAACAGACTTCCCAACTCGATCCATCCTCAAAAGCGAAAACGCAACAGACTCAACATTCTTCATCTTATGCGGATCCTTACTCGAAGTCAAACCCAAAGCAATCTTACCGTCCCCCGACGGAATCACACCAGGCGAATCCATAATCCTCAAAGCCCCATTCCTAATCCAAGCCGTCTTCTTAGTCGTCCCCGAAACATTCTTCACCTTCAAATCGCTACCAGGCACAAGCACATTAATTAAAGCCGACTTCCCAGCATTAGGATAACCAACAATTCCAACTCTCAAACTATCCCTCTTCCACTCCTCGGACATCTCCACCAAACCCTGCTTCAAATTCTTAACCCCATTCTTCTTCAAAGCCGAAACAAAAAACGAATCAGGATATTCTACTTTCAACTCCTTCAAAATTTCACCAGAAACCAAATCAATCTTATTAAAAACCAAAACCAAACGCTTTCCCATCTTATCACATTTATCCAAAATCTCCGAATTCTGCGCAACACTAGGCACCCGAGCATCCACTACCAACAACACCACATCCGAATTCCGAAGAACATTCAACACAACCGGCCAAAATCCCATACAAACTAAAACAAACCAGAAATTATAAACCTATCCAAAAAAACAAAAAAAGCGCGGAAAACCCGCGCATAAAATTTACTTCAACTTGTAAGTTACCGAAATTTGACTTCGAACCGTCTGCTCACTAACTTGAATATTCGTAGCAACTTCACTGCCCTTAGCAGAACCAGCAAACGAATCTTCCATATCATAAGCAACCATAGGATTATACCTAAAGTCGTTCCCCATCGAAGTCGAAACAACCTTACCAAGCCGACCACCAAGACCCTCAGCAACAGCCTCGCCCTTAACTCTCGCATCCTCAGCAGCAGATTTCAAAGCCAAAGCCTTATACTCATTCTCAAGCTCCTGACTCAAAGCGAAATTAACATAACCAAGCAAAGCACCATTATCAACAGCAGCATCAATAGCCTTGCCAATCATAGCCTCATCCTCAGAATCAATACTTACAACAATCGAATGCGTAGCCTTGAACCCTTTAGAAGTCCGTTCATCTTTCGACCAGTCAAACTCCTCGTAGATATTAAAATTCTGCGTTTCAAAATCATCCCGACTAAATCCCGCAGCAATCAAAGCGTCCTTAACCTTCGCAACAATCTCAGCATTCTTGTCCTTAGCAACATTAGCCGAATCTTCCAAAGTCTCAACGTTCAAACTAACACTAACCAAATCCGGCATAACCGAAATCTCACTAATACCCTCAACACTAACAGTCTCACCAGAAGAAAAACTAATCAAAGTAATAGAAGCAATTCCAACGAAAAACATAACAGCCAAAACAATTAACCCTGTGATTTGCACTGAATTATCTATCTTCATTATTTTCTAAACCTCCTTTCAAGCTTTCTTTCACTAACCATAAAATAAACAAAAAACAAAAACACAGACGCCCACGCCCCAATCAAAAACCATTCCCAACCAGCCAGACTATTCCAAAACGAAACATCAGAAATCATACCAACAGCTTTCTCACTAACCCCAGCATTCACCGCCAACAGCTCCATCTTAGGCACAGCGCCAAAAACAACATCATCCAAAACAACCTCACGACTAGCAAAACCCGAATACCGCAGAAACAACGAAAGCGCTCCAGTTAAACCCAAAACCCAAACAAAATTCTTCGCAACTTTCTTCTTTGGATAAATAATAATCTTCCGATTCGAAGCCCGATAAACATGCATCTTCTTCCCCTTAACACTCCACCAATAACTCACCCTCTCAATCAATCCAACCTTCACTAACTTCCTCACATTATAATCAGTCGTATTAATTCTCATATCAAGTCTCCGCGCAATCTCACTAACCGACAAATCATTCAAAGCCAACTCACTCAAAATCTTCTTCGCAGTCTTAGAACCCAAAACTTCACTAAGCCCCTTCAAATCATCATCCAAAGACAATAGTACTTCACTAACCATATTCTCATGGTATACTTTCCACTATATAAAACAAGCGATGACTCCAAACCTGTTTGGAGCAACTAAATAACTCGAGCCCAACAGAGTCATGCCATTCGGACACAATCCATCACCAATCTTCCATTTTAGCCCGCTACCACTACAAAATCATCCGTACCACTCCGCAATAAAACTCTATATAAACAAAACCAGCCCCCAAAATATACTTCCCATTCTACATTTCTATATAAACAAAATCAACTTCTAAAAATCCAAGGAGGTGACAATGGAAATAACTTTAGAAATCGATCACGACATGATGTCCGAAACCGATACAAACGAAGTCGACAGGTTGAGAAGAAATATCTTTCAACGATTCCCAAACGCAGTATGGGAACGATTCGGTAAAGGCCACAAAATTACCGTATAATATGGAAGAAAACTCTACTCGATCTATAACTGCCGACAAGGCCTTTAGACACGACAAAACAAAACCTTTATTTTTTATTAATTAATTTTATATACCTCCCTTCTCTATAACAATCATGTCAAACAAGACCCACCAAATCGCCGTCACCGGAATCATCCGAAACCAAGAAGGCAAATACCTAATTTGCAAACGCTCCCCAAACGAAAAAGCATTCCCAAACAAATGGTGCGTCCCAGGCGGCAAAATAGAAACCTCAGATTTTATTAACACTCCAAAAGACACACAAGATCACTGGTTCGACATCTTCGAAAAAACCCTAATGAAAGAAGTCAAAGAAGAAACAAACCTCCTAATCAAAAACATCGGTCACGTCTCAAACCTAGCATTCATACATCCAAACGGTAACTCAACAATGATAGTCTCCATGCACGCAGACCACCATGAAGGCGAAATTAAACTACAAGAAGAAGAACTAATCGACCACGCTTGGGTCTCACTAGAAGAAGCAAAAGACTACAACCTGATAGAAAACATCTGGGAACAAATTGAAAAGTTCGATAAAAAATCTAATAGCAATCAAATACTTTAGATTGCAATGAATATACAAAATCTTTTTCAAAATAAAAAGGAGTAACATCTTCAATCAAGGCACATGTCAAGTCTATAGAATTCAACTTTTTATAACGTTGTCCATTCTCATAAGAAAATTTTGAACTAACAGTAGTCACAGGAAACATACCAACAGAACCACTATCACCTTCATCATTTCCATCTTCAAGCAAAATTTTCTTACCTAAATCATTATCTCCCATCTTAACAAATCAAAACCATACTATATAACTCTTTCTATTTATCACCCCTTTCAAGTCACACAATAATTACAACTCATAAACCTCCACAAGCCGCCTCGAATCACAGTTGTCACTAGAAATCTAAACCCGAATCCGCCCTTCTTGCCAATCCCTTAAAACCAGTCTCGCCGTCCGATCCTCATCAACAACTCCACCCTTCCCCAAAAAACCCTTCCTCTTCCCAAGCTCTTCAACCAAAACCTCAACATCCCCATTAGCTTCAATCTTATAAAACTTATCAATAGCCACAGCAGCCTTAGCAGCCTCAACAACAGCAGCCTCTTCTTTCTCAGTCAAATCCTCAGGGTCTTTAGCCGGCGCAGCCCGAACCAGAAACATCACAGCCCTCTCAGGGTCCCGAACATCCGAATAACTCCGAGCACCAATCTTAACATCTTTAAGCATTTCTACTTTCTGTTCCGTGGTATACCGACTCTCAGGAATAACCCCAGGCGTATCCAATATAAGTATACCTTCACTCATCCGAATCTTCTGCATCCCCTTCGTAAATCCAGCCTTAGCCCCAGTCTTCGCACTACTCTTATGCGTAATAAAATTAATCACAGAACTCTTTCCTGCATTAGGAACACCAACAACTCCAACATGAATCCGTCCCCAACTCTCCTCCCTCTTAACAACAGCCGTCTTCTCCTCACGCCGAATCTTCTTCTTCCCTTTCCCTTTCTTCTTCTGTTCCTCATCACTCCTAACAATTCCCGTCAACTCATCCGAACTACCCGTAAACTTCCTCTCCGAAATAATCCGCTTAGCCTCCATCTTAACCCGACCCTTCAATTCACCCAAACCAATCTTCTGCGTAGCCGAAACAAAAACATAAGGCGTCATCCAATTCGGAATCTGCTTCTCAAGTTCCTCAGCGTCAACCAAATCACATTTATTAAAAACAAAAATCAACTTCTTCCCCAAAGAATCAACTAATTCTTCAACCTCAATATTCCGCGTCTCCTCGATATACCGCGCATCCAAAATCTCCAAAACAATATCCGAAATCGCAATCACCTCTCTCATAACCTCAGGATATTTCCCCCGCTGCTTCTTAATATTAGCAATCCTACCAGTATGCCTACACCCAAACGAATATCTTACTCTTACCATATTAAACAAACATAAACCCTCTATAAAAAATTATCTACGCCGGCTACGAGTCCTCCCCATCGCAACTCGTCTAGAACCAGAAACGCTCTTCTTCTCTCCTCTCCCATGACCTCGGCCTCCACCGGCCTTCCTCTTATCTCGACCTCGCCCTCGACCAACACCCTGCTTTCTAGGCTTAGGCTTAGCCTCCTCTCCATCAGCATTCTTCGCAGCAACCGAATGCCACTTATGCTCAGCATGCCCGATCTTCCGCTTCATAACCCGCTCAATCTGATTCAAATAATTCCTATCACTAGAACAACAAAAAGAATAAGCAACCCCATCAGTCCCAGCCCGAGCAGTCCGACCAATCCGATGAACATAATTCTCCGGCTCATTAGGCAAATCATAATTAATAACATGAGTAATCTTATCAACATCAATTCCACGAGCCGCAATATCAGTCGCAACCAAAACAGAAACTGCGCCAACTTTAAATTCAGCCAAAGCCTTCGTTCGCTGGAATTGAGATTTGTTCCCATGTATAGCGGCACTCGGTATACCATTCTTATTTAACACCATAGCAACCTTATTCGCCTTATGTTTCATCCCAACAAAAACCAAAACTCTCTGCATCTTTTGCTGCTTAATTAAATCCAACAACAACTCTTCTTTATTCGTCCTATCCACAAAAAAAACACACTGCTCAATCTTATCAACCGGCATAGACTGCGGCGTAACTTCAACCTTCACAGCATTCTTAAGAAAACTTTCCGTCAACTCCTCAATCTCCCTAGACATAGTAGCCGAAAAAAACAAAGTCTGTTTTTCCTCACGACAAGTCTTAACAATCTTCTTAACATCCCGTAAAAATCCCATATCAAGCATACGATCAGCCTCGTCCAAAACCAAAAACTCAACATTTCCCAAATCAACCTTCCGCTGATTCATAAGATCAATCAACCTTCCAGGAGTAGCAACCAAAACATCAACACCTCTCTGCAAAGCCTTAATCTGCGGAACAATTCCCACTCCACCAAAAACAGCCAAATAATTAAAGTTCAGAAACTCTCCATACTTCTTAAAATCTTCAACAATCTGGGCAGCAAGTTCTCGAGTCGGAGCCAGAATCAAAGCATGCGGACCCTTCCCCCTTTTATTGTCTTCAACTAACCTCTGCAAAATTGGTATACCAAACGCAGCAGTCTTCCCGGTACCAGTCTGAGCAATCCCAATTACGTCTTTTCCATCCAACAACAAAGGTATAGTTTTCCTCTGAATAGGTGTAGCTTCAACATAACCTTGACTTTTCAAAGCCTTCAATATCGGATCAATAATCCCGAGTGATTTAAATTCCATAACCTAACAGCAAAAACTGCCTATATAAACTCACCAGATACCACCTATTTCATCACACAATCAAAAAAATCTATTCCAACTCTTTACGAATCAACTTATGCGCGGCATTAATCTCCTGAAACCGAACCTCATCTCCATCACTCATATCCGGATGATACTTCTTAGCTAACTTCTTATAATTCTTACTAATCTCCTCAAAATCCTCACAATCTCCCTCAACGCCCAAAGTCTTTCGAGCCGCAATCAACTTTTCATCGACCTTATCATCATCAGCAAATTCCCTATGAAATTCATCCAAAGTAATCTCCTTCGCAAACAACCTATCAACTTCCCTCGCCAAAACTTTATCAACAACAAAAAGATTCTCAATAAACTTCCCACAAAGTCCATAACTACATCTCAAATTCCGACCTTCAAACCACCAACCGACCGAAGCCTTAGCCTTCAACCTCGCATTCCGCTCCATCTTCATATCAGCATTATCACGATCAACATTCAACTGCTTCAGCGTCGCCATAATTCGATTCTGAATCTGAACAGCCCGCCTATCAAACTGCGTCACGAACACAGGAACTTCAATCTCGTTTCCTTTAACTTTTACAACTACCATAACATTAAACCTAAAATTCCATTTATAAGTTTAAGCACCGACGAAAAACCAACTCAAACAATCACTCCCCAAACCTTATAAAACAAAATTCCGAATCTACACTATGGTAAAAACAAAACCCCAAGAGGAAAACATAATCTTAGAAGAAAACAAAGAAATCCTAGAGGAACTCCCACAAAAAGAAGAACCGAATAAAGAACAAGAACTAACCATTTCCCTACAACGTCTCCAGGCAGAATTCGAAAACTTCAGGAGAAGAACAGAAAAAGAAAAAGCAGAAACTATTTCCAACGCAAACCAAAACATAATCTCAGAACTACTTCCAACACTAGACAACTTCGAACTATCTCTAAAACACAACGCAGACCCAGGCGTAAAAATGATTTACGAAGAAATTCTAAGAACCTTAAAATCTCAGGGCTTAAAAAAAATAGACACATCAATCCCATTCGACCCAAAATTTCACGAAGCAATTCTCCAAGAAAAAAGCAAAAAACCAGGAATCATCCTCGAAGAATTACAAAAAGGCTACCTACTAGGCGATAAGCTTTTAAGGGCATCAAAAGTTAAAATTAGTAAGAAACAGGAAAAGTAAACACTGTTTCGAAAGGCTTAAAAAGCAATGTATACACAACATGTATATACAAAACAAAATGGCAAAAACAATAGGAATCGATCTGGGGACAACATTCTCAGCTGTAAGTGTAATGGAAGGTGGAAAAGCAAAAATAATCCCAAACACCGAAGGTAACAATACAACACCAAGCGTAGTCTCAATCAACGGAGATGAAATCCTAGTAGGAGACATCGCAAAACGAGGAGCAGTAGCTTCCCCAAAAAACACAATCCGAAGTATAAAGAGATTAATGGGAACAAAGAAGATGACCAAAGTCGATGATAAAGAATATTTACCAGAACAAATTTCTGCAATGGTTCTACAAAAACTAAAGAAAGACGCAGAAGAATATTTAGGACATGAAGTAACTGACGCAGTAATCACAGTTCCAGCATACTTCGGAGACGCACAACGAAACGCAACAAAAGACGCAGGAAAAATCGCAGGACTAAACGTAAAAAGAATAATCAACGAGCCAACATCGGCTGCTCTAGCTTACGGATTAGAAAAAGAACACGATCACACCATCCTAGTATTCGATTTTGGAGGCGGAACTTTCGACGTATCTATCCTAGAACTAGGAGGCGGAATCTTTGAAGTTAAAGCAACTTCAGGAAACAACACATTAGGCGGAGACGACATCGACGACATATTAATCGATTTCCTAGCTGAAGAATTCAAGAAAGATAACGGAATTGATTTAAAAAACGATCTAGTTGCACTACAAAGATTAAGAGAAGCAGCAGAAAAAGCAAAAATCGAATTAAGTTCTTCACAACAAACAAAAGTAACAATACCATATATCTTCTCAGATGACAAAGGTCCAAAACATCTAGACGTAACAATAACAAGAGCAAAATTCGAAGAACTATGTAAAGAAATTTTCGAAAAATTAGAAGGACCAACAAAGCAAGCAATCAAGGATGCAAAATCTCCAAAGATCGACAAAGTAATCCTAGTTGGCGGTTCCACAAGAATCCCAAAAGTTAGAGCAATAGTTGAAGGGATTACAGGAATGACTCCAGATAAATCCGTAAACCCAGACGAAGCAATTTCTCTAGGTGCAGCAATCCAAGGTGCAATCATCTCAGGAGAAGTAAAAGACATTTTATTACTAGACGTTACTTCATTAACACTAGGAATCGAAGCACAAGGCGGAATCCGAGTAGCACTAATTGACAGAAACACAACAATCCCAACAAAGAAAAGCGAAACATTCACAACAGCAGCAGACAACCAAAACGCCGTAACAATCAACGTATTACAAGGTGAACGAGAAATGGCTGCAGACAACAAGACTCTAGGAAAGTTCGACCTAGTAGGAATTCTACCAGCACCTCGAGGTATACCACAAATTGAAGTTACTTTCGACATCGACACAAACGGGATAGTTAATGTATCCGCAAAAGATTTAGGAACAGGCAAAGAACATAAAATCACAGTAACTGGCGGTTCCTTAACTGACGCAGAAATCAAAAGCATGGTAGAAGACGCAGAAAAGAACAAAGAAGAAGACGAGAAAAAGAAGAACAAAATCCTAACAATAAACGAAGCTGAATCTTTAATTTATGCTACTGAAAAAATGATTGAAGATAACAAGGAAAAAGCTCCAAAAGATATAGTAGAAAAAATTCAGAAGGAAATTGAAGAATTAAAAGAAGCTCTAAAAACAGATGATGTTGAAAAGATACAAGAAAAATTAACAGAAGTACAAACAGTATCTCAAGAACTTGGAGTAAAAATGTACGAACAAGCTGCCGAAGAAGCAAAAGAAGAAAACTCCGAACCAGGAGTAGTCGACGCAGAAGTAGTTGAAGAAGAAGATTCAAAGGAAGAAGAAGACGAGAAAGAATAATTTTATTTCAAGTTAATTTAAAAAACCGAATACTCTCTAACCCTCATGGCAAAAAAAGATTACTACAAAGTATTGAACGTAAAAAAAACCGATTCTGATGAAATTATAAAAAAAAGCTATAAGAAGTTAGCAATGAAATTTCATCCAGATAAAGCAGAAGAAAACAAAAAGAAAGAATACGAAAAAAAATTTCAAGAAATAAATGAAGCTTACGACACACTTAGTAATTCTGAAAAAAAACAACGTTATGATATGGGAGAACAAGGTGGATTCAGCCAAGCCTCAGGATCCAGAGGCAACAATCAAGGCGGATTCTCCAGTATGTTTGAAGATTTATTAAGAGGTTCGGGCATAGGAGGCTTCGGAAGAGAAGAGCAAAGAGAAAACCTAGACCTACATTACAGAATAACAATAGACTTTACAGAAGCTGCATTCGGAGTAGAAAAAGAAATCCGAGTTCAAAAAAACATCTCATGTAAAAAATGCAACGGAACCGGATCAAAAGATAATAAATTCGAAAACTGCACAGATTGCAACGGGCAAGGAATAATAAATGTCAATCAGCAAACTCCATGGGGAACAATGAGAAGAACAGTCTCTTGTGAAAGATGTAACGGAAAAGGAAAAATTACAAAAAACAAATGCGAGAAATGCAATGGATCAGGAATAACTTCTAGCAATGAAAAAGTCAAAATCAAAATACCAAGAGGAATTGATAACGGACAAACAATCAGAGTTCAAAACGCAGGCAATGCATCAAAAAGCAGTTCAACAGGAGATTTATTTTTAGAAGTAAGAGTAAAACCTCACAAGACATTCAAGCGAGACGGATTCGATATATACATGAAATTCCCAATAACTTTCTCAAGAGCAGCACTAGGTGGACAAATAAAAATCCCAACTCTAAAAAAAGAAGTTAAAGTAAAACTAGGAAAAGGAACAAAATCAGGTTCAGTCTTAAGATTGAAAGGTCACGGTATATCCTTTGTCAACAATCCTTACCAAACAGGAGACCAATTCGTAGAAATCATACTAGAAACTCCAAAAAGATTAACTAGAGCTCAAACCAAACTATTCAAAGAATTAGAAAAGCTAGACAAATAAATAAAAACATTTTATTTTTTAACCCGCTTAAACAAAAACTCAAAATACTCTCCACTAATCGAACTCGCCATCCTCTCAACAATCAACTCCGGAGTAGAGCTAGCCAACCTCCCCAAAACAGGATTATGATTAACGATCAAATTAAAATTCTCATCAAGCCCAGTCGCCTCAATCCCATCAACTCTCGCACCCTTAGGCAAATTCTTAGCAATCTCTGCACCCAAATGAGTCGCCAACACAACAAAGCAACCCTTCCCAACAAAATACTCAGCAGTCGCCCCAATAATCCGCCCAGCAACACCAGGCTCCGTCACGGCTTCAATCTCATCAGCCAAAATCAAAACCTTCCTATCTCCTCCATTTTCCATTTTCCATTTTCCATTTACTATGTTAGCCATCTGAGTCAATAAAGTCTCAAAAGCACCCTTAGAAGTCGAACCCTTCGTCTTAGCAAAATAATAAACCTCATCAAAAACCGGACATCGAAACTCTCCAACAATAGGCAAACCCATCCTCATAAGACTAACATTCTGCAACACATGCTCAAGCAACGTCGTCTTCCCTCCCGAATTCGCCCCAGTCAAAATCGAACACTTCGCCTCATCATTAAGAATAAAACTAATCGGCTGAGCATCCCTCAAAAACAAATTCAAACCATCGCCCAAATACAAATCCGCCCCAACCTCCGGCATCTTCATTTCAGAATCAACATACTTCGCAACACCCAAACAAAAATCCTCAACCAAAATCTCCGCATCCAACTTCCGCAAAATACCAGGTATACCTTTCAACTTAGAAGCATTCCGCTTAATCCTCTCGGCAACATCAGTAAACTCATTCGCACTCTGAATCCGAACCTGCGCCTCCAACTCCTTATAATCAATAGAAACAGGAACTCCCAAATTAAAAATATGTTCCGGCAAACCACTCCTCTCAATCGCCTCCCGAACCAAAACCAAAATCTCATCCGACATCTTTCCCTCACTAAGCATCTTCATCATCACCTCACCCGAAATCATCATACCCTTAATTCCTTCGCCAACAATCTCATTAACATCCTCCAAAGCCGCCTCAACCTCACCCTCCGAAATAATCTTCCCTTCCTTATTCTCCAACAAAGCAAACGGCTCAATCAAACTATCCAAAACATCCCTAAGCTCAATAGAAACATCCGCACCATTCAAAACTGCAAAATTCTCCCGCCATCCCGACAACTCCTCAAGATACCTCTCCAAATAAACATCCTCAACCGAATTCAAAAAAACACTCTGCGGCAACCTCTCCAGAACCGAAACAAAATCGTCACAATCAACAACCTGCACAATATCATACCTCTCCAAATCCGCAACATCATTCTGATTAGCCAACAAAATAACACCACAATTCAACTTATTCAACTTAACAAAAGTCGCCTCATCCTCAGTCACAACCACAACATCATACCGCGGCTTCCAACTCGCCCTAGGCTTAACCAAACTCTTCAAAAAAGAACCACCCTCATTTTTCAATCCACTAAAAAATTCCTGCCTCTTTTTAACTTCATCCAAACCAGAATCAACTCCAAAACAATTCCAAACATTCGAACTCTCCGAAAAAACAAAATCAGAAGACAACTTCGACAAAACCTTCGAATGAATCACCCGAGCATCCTTAGTCTGATAAATATTCCCACCTTTCTTAATCAAACTCTTTCCTAAACTAAACGGCGACAACTCATTCTCCAAAATAAACTCAACCAACTCATTTCTCATTCAAACAAACCATAAAAAATCTTTATAAAAATTATTGTACTCTAACCTCTATCTTCGAGCAACCTTAGGTCTAGTATTCCGTCCACTACCTCTAAACCCATCTCTAGGCTTAGCCGGACCTCTAGTTCGACCATCGCTACTCCCTCGATCTCTTCGCACACTTCTCTGCCCTCCACTGCTAGAACGCCCTCTACTTCCAGTATTAGGTCCCCTGTCATTCCTAGGTCCACGACTCCTCATTGGTCCTCTATCATTAGAACTAGGTCGACCTCGACCACCAGAACTTCGACCTCCAAAATTAGAACTACGAGTCTCCAAAACCTCAATCCGAACTCTCTCAAACCTCGGCGCCTCAACACGATCAACTTTCAAGCCCTCATTCCGCCTCAAGACATTCGAAAAATTATCATAATCCCTACTTCCCAAAATATTAACAGCCAAACCAGTCTCACCAGCCCGAGCAGTCCTACCAATCCGATGAACATAATCCCGAGCATCAGCCGGCAAATCATAATTATAAACATGCGAAACACCCTGAATATCCAAACCTCGAGCCGCAACATCAGTACAAACAACAACACCAGCAGTCCCATCCGAAAACTGTTTCAAAACACTAATCCGCTTTTTCTGATCCATACCACCATGAATAGCCCTAGCCGCAACCTTATTCAACTTCAAATTATGCGCAACAAAATCAGCGTTTCTCCGAGTATTACAAAACACCATAGCCAAACCAGTATGCTTCTGTTGCAACAAATGCGTCAACAAAGAAAACTTCTCAGCGTCACGAACATCATAAAAAATCTGCTTCAACTTAGAAGTATCAACATAACTCTCAACCGAAATCTCAACCGGAGCCTTCATATACTTATCAGAAAAATCAGCCAAGTCGCCCGAAATCGTAGCCGAAAAAAGCAAAGTCTGTCTCTCCCTAGGACAAGCACTAACAATTTTTCCAACATCAAACTTAAAACCCATATCCCACATTCGATCCGCCTCATCCAAAACCAAAAACTTAACTCTAGACAAATCAACCGATCTCTGCTTCAAATGATCCAACAACCTACCAGGCGTAGCAACAACAATATCCGCATAACTCAATTTCTTCTGCTGATGACCAATCGCAACACCACCATAAACAGGCACAACTTCCAAATCCTTATAATAAGCAAACTCTCTCAAAGCCTCAGCAACCTGCTCAGCTAACTCTCGAGTCGGCGTCAAAATCAAACCCTGAACACCTTTTCCCTTCTCAGCATTCTTAATCATACCAGCACCAAATGCCAAAGTCTTACCAGAACCAGTGGCCGAACCAGCAATAACATCTTTACCTTCCATAATCAAAGGTATCGTTTTCTCCTGAATTTCTGAAGGCTTCGTAAACTTTTTGTTCGAAATTACTTTCAAAACATGTTCACAAAGACCTAAATCTTTGAACTTTTCCATTTTGTTTCTATAAATTCCCAAGAATAAATCTTGACCTGAATCCCCATGACCAAGGTCTAAGGACTCTAACTTATTTACATAATCAAACCAAAAAAAACACTTATAAACCTTTGCATCTCTAAAATAAAATGCCAAAAAAATGTCCCATCTGCAATTCCACTCGCTACAAAAAAATAAACGAAGACTTCAAATGCGCAAGATGTGGCTTCATAAACAAATCAAACAACAATATAAACGGACAACTAGACTTTTCACAATAATTAATCTTCCTTAGACTTTTCCCTTTCCTCTTTCTTCTCTTCTGCCTTCTCTTCCTTCTCCTCTTCCAACTCCCGAAGCTCACTCTCCTCTTCCTTCAACTTCGCCTTTGCCTTCTCAAGCCTAATTTTCTTCTCCTTACGACCCTTAACCTCACCAATCTTATCCGCAGTATCCTTAACCTTCTTTTCCATATACTCAAGCTCCTTATCATCATCACTCAAAATCTCTTTCTTCTTCTTACCACGCCTCTTCAAAATCACTCCTCCAAAAACAGCCAACAACAAAACCCCAAATCCTCCAACAGTAAAATAACCCCAAGACATAACACTATCTTTAGCAGCAATAACCGCACCAGTCAAATAAATAAGTAAGCCATCTTTATCCTCCATCTCTTCCTCAATAACAACCACAACCTCTTCCTCAATAACACTCTCATTCTCCAAAACCTCAACAACAACATCCTTAACAACTTCCACCTCTTTCTTCGTTCGCATATCAAGCAAAATATCCGAACCATTAACAACAAAAGGACCCAAATCAACATTCTCTTTAACCTGTCCACTCTGTGTAATAACAAGATTAAAATATATCTCCGAAAGAGATGTCTCAATTTCAAACTCAATAACCCCAGAATTAGCCAAATTACGAGAAGGCAAAATTTTATCACCATTATCCCCATCCATAGAAGATTTGAGTTTCAAAATCGCACCACTAAAAGAACCAATTTCATCCATCACCGTAACATTAGCAGTCAAAGCATCCACGAAGGAAAAACTAAAACAAAGCATAAACGCCAAAACAAAAAACACCTTCTTCATTAAATTCACAATATCTTTTCCTTTAAAAGAATTTCGCTACTAAATTCAAACCTCCTCAAACACCATATCCCGAACATGCGATTCCAAATACAAGAAACCTTAATCAGTAACTTTAAAAATAAAAAATTTCTTAAACAACTAGGATCCCGTAGTCTAGTGGTAAAACAACTCGTTTACACCGAGTAGCTCGAAGTTCGATTCTTCGCGGGATCATCATATCATCAAAGATGACATAATAATTTTAAAAATTGCTTTGACGACTTACAAAGCAGGATCATATAATTCCTCAAAACCCAAACTCTTAAAAACAAAATTCACCAATCCAAAATCATGACAGACCATAAACCTGCATCACAAGATAATTCTGTAGAACAAAATTTAAGCAAAGACTACATCCCAAAATCCAAATTAACAAACATTCCAAATCAACCAGACAACGCCATGAAGAAAAAAATGGAAAAGACTCAAAAAGAAATCCAAAAATTTAAAATCGAATTTCTAAAAAAATACAAGAACACTCAAAGCATCGGAATCATCCCGCAACAAGCAGCGAAAAAAATAGAAGAAGAATACGAAATCTCCGAAGAAGATTCAAAGCGAGAACTAATTCATATCCTAACAATCGTCCCAGAATCACAATATAAAAAAATCGGAGAAATCAAACTCGAAGCAATCAACCTAGCAAAAAAAATCAACGACAAGTTCTGGGTCCACATCCTAACACCAATAGATTTCTGGAACCTAGGACTAGACTCAAAATTCGAAGTAATGGAAGCCCTAGCAATGTCCTACCCAATTCTAGACAAAGGATTCCTAGGAAGTGTTCGAGTTGCACAAATTCATAAATCTCTAGTATTAAAGAAATTCGAAAAGTACGTAACATCATACGTAGTCGGCGGATCCCTAACAAGAGGCGAAACAGTAAAAACTTCCGACATAGATGTCTTCATAATAATAGATGACACCGACGTAAAACGAATGCCAAGGATGGAGCTAAAAGAAAAACTTCGAGGCATAATCTATTCTTACATCGGAGAAGCAGAAGCAATATCCGGAGTAAAAAACAAACTATCTCCACAAATTTACCTAATGACAGAATTCTGGGAAGCCGTAAAAGATGCTCACCCAGTTATGTTCTCCTTCATCCGAGACGGAATCCCACTTTACGACAGAGGCGCATTTCTACCATGGAAATCCCTACTAAGAATGGGAAAAATCAAACCCTCGCCAGAAGCAATCGACATGTTCATGAGCTCAGGAGACAAAATAAAAGACATCGTGAATAAAAAACTCTTCGATATAGCAACACTAGATTTATTCTGGGGCGTCTCAACACCAACACAAGGTCTCTTAATGCTCTACGGCCAAGCACCAGGAAACGTCTACGACACAGTCAAAGCCTTCCGAGAAACATTCGTAATAAAAGAATCCCTAATCGAGGCAAAATACGCCGACATCCTAGACAACATCGCAATCAAACACTTCAAAGGAATGGAACACGGAAAAATAAAACCAGGCGACATAACTGGAGAACAAGCCGATAAATTAACAAAAGACGCACTAGATTACATCGCAAGACTAAAAGAATTACGAGAACAAATCGAGAAACGAATCCAAGAAAAATCGATCGACCAAATATACAAAGACACGTTCGGCATGATAGGCAACCTATTAAAGAAAAAATCTGAAGTAACAATCCTAAAAGAATTCGAAAGCAAAATAATCAAAGAAGGAAAGTTCCCACCAAGATTCTTGAGCAACTTAAAATTCATAGCAAAAACAAAACGAGATATAGAAAAACAACAACAAGTCAAAAAGACGACAAAGAAAAAAGATAACCTAACCTTCAAGCAATCTCAACATGTAGACCAAGCGAGAAAATACGCTTCCGAAATCACAACAGCCCTAATAGAACATACACAACGATGTGAACTAGCCTCCCTAGAAAAATCTCGATTCCAAATAAAATCCCACGACATTCAAGCCGAAGTTTTCTTCTTAAAAAATACTTTCCTAGTTCAACAAAGCAAAATTCAAAAAATATCCAAAGATTCTCTAGTTAAATCAAACCCAAAAGAACTACAAGAACAAATCATGGCACAGAAAAACCAAGAAACAAAAATCGATTACAAATCTCTAACAGTTCTCCACAAAATCTTCGGCGAATTCGACTTAGTTTACTAAACCAAATCTTTAAAAACAAAACTTTCACCTATTTACTATGACAACCGCAAAAGTAATCCAATTCCGAAGAGGACGAAAAACTTTCAAACCTAGACACTTCTTATTAGAAATCCCAACAATAGACACAAGAGAGAAAGCAACAGAATTCGTCGGCAAAACTGCCACATGGACATCTCCAGGAAAACTAGCAAAAAAAATCACAGGTAAAATATCTTCAGCACACGGCGGCAACGGCGTGGTTCGAGCAATCTTCGAAATAGGATTGCCAGGACAAGCTATAGGGACTTCTGTTGAAATAAACTAAAATGGCACTAAGAAAAGGATCAGCATACTCAAAAAGATACGCAAGACCATACACTCGTGTTTCCAAAAAACGAGCAAAATCCTACATCAAAACAGTACCAAATTCTAAAATAGTAAAATTCAAAATGGGAGATCAAAAAGGATTCGACGCCGGAGAATACCCGATCCAACTCCACATGGTATCAAAAGAAAACTGTCAAGTCCGAGACAATTCAATCGAAGCAATCCGTCAGTTCCTAAACCGTTTTCTCCAAATAAAAGTCGGCAAAGAATTCTATCTCGAAGTAAAACCATTCCCACATCATATCTTGAGAGAAAACAAAATGCTTACTGGTGCAGGAGCCGATCGTATGCAGACTGGTATGAGTCGAGCCTTCGGAAAAACAATGGGACGAGCAGCTCTAATAAAACCAGGACAAGTTCTCTATAT
>Ga0307989_1000551_pt1 | contig 23839 bp, 23 predicted proteins | sample EllFjometagen185_FD_203164 | JGI IMG/M metagenome (GOLD analysis project Ga0307989, IMG submission 203164) | Marine microbial communities from Ellis Fjord, Antarctic Ocean - #185 | ecosystem: Environmental > Aquatic > Marine > Unclassified | place: Southern Ocean | collected 2014-10-08 | reverse complement strand
CGGTTTTCTTATTAAGACTTTTTTTAAGATACATGCCAACACCTCCATAAAATATATTCACTAGTAATTATATCACATATCGTTACATTACACAACCGTTAATGGCGAATATTTGACAAAAAAATATGCTCGAAAGTATTACTATTACTTACTTTCAGACGTTAACCATTTTAAATGTGCTTCCGAAGAAACGAATACTTTTCAAAGAAATAATCTCTAATTAATCCCCTTTTTACCATTATAGCTTTCTCTATATCTTTTGAAATATGCTATTATTTATAATAGGTTATACTTTTAACTGTAATATAATCGAATTTATTTTGTTTAAGGAGAAAATTATGTCTGCCAAAGAAATATCATTTAGCAACTTGAAAAACTATAAAGGAAAAACCATATCATCGCCAGGTAATGGAATAATTCAAAAAGCAATTGTAAACAGCGGCATTGAAGCTGTAACTATGAACCAGCAGTCAGAAATAGATATGCAGTTTACGTTTTCAAAAGAAATTAAAACAGGTGAAATAACAAATCAAAAATCTAGTGGAAGGTGCTGGATGTTTGCCGGTATGAATGTACTTCGCAAACAGGTAATGGCAAAATGCAATTTAAAAACTTTTGAGTTATCTCAAAACTATATACTCTTCTACGACAAGTTAGAGAAAGCTAATTATTTTTATGAGAGTATATTAGATACTTTAGATGAGGCCACTGATTCACGTCTTATTGCCTGGCTTCTGTCCGGTCCGCTTAATGACGGCGGCCAGTGGGATATGCTTGTTAATATTATAGAGAAATATGGTGTTGTTCCAAAATGGATAATGCCAGAAACTTTTCATAGCAGTAATACAAAAAAAATGGCTCAGCTGTTAACACGGAAACTTCGAAAAGATGCAGCCTTGATTCGAAAATCAGCAACCGAAGGAGTTGAAGTAAGCGAACTGAGAAACATGAAAGAAACCATGCTTGGAGAAATATACACAGTATTGTGTCGATGCCTAGGTACTCCTCCTGACAAATTTGATTTCGAATACAGTGATAAAGATGATAAATTTTCACGAAAAGAGGGCTTATCTCCAAAGACTTTCTATAGCGAATACATTGATGTACCTTTAAGTGAATATGTTAGTCTTATAAATGCACCTACTCAGGATAAACCATATGGACGAACTTATACTGTTCAACGTCTTGGGAATGTTGTCGGCGGACATGCTGTTAAATATCTCAATCTACCAATAGATGATTTAAAAATTGCAGCCTCTGCACAGATGTATGACGACGAGGTTGTATGGTTTGGCTGTGATGTTGGAAAAATGCTGAATCGTAAACTTGGCATAATGGATATTAATATGTATGACTATGCTGCAGCTCTTGGTACTGACGTTCAAATGACAAAGGCAGACCAGTTGGATTATGGCGATTCTCTGATGACCCATGCTATGGTTTTTACAGCTGTTAATGTTGTTGATAATAAAACTGTGAGATGGAAGGTTGAAAACAGTTGGGGTGATAAATCTGGTAAAGACGGCTGGTTTATAATGTCTGACAAATGGTTTGATAAGTATATGTATCAAGTAGTGGTAAATAAAAAGTATCTTTCCAAATCACAAATTAGTGCATTGGAGCAAAAACCGATCGAGTTAAAACCATGGGATCCGATGGGTTCGCTGGCTCTTTAAGTTTAGTAGACATACCAAAACCCCGCATTGCGGGGTTTTTATTTGCAAATTTTTAGATTAATTATTCTTAAAATAATGTAAACCTACTCAACTTTTAAAATTGTAATGAACCCTACCATCAGCAAATTCAAAACTATCATCGCAACTGCTCCTATTGCCAACATCATAATCCTTGTATCAGTAAGGCCCCATGTTAGAAGAACCAGAATCAGCGCAACTATAATATTAAAAACTTTAATGAATTTGCTATACCATTCGGGAAGCAGAATTCTTTTCTCACAACTATTACATTTGCGCGGGATTTTATAATCTGTTAATTGGAACTTTTTCCAAATGGATACTTTTTCTCCACAATGCGGACATACATTTTTACTCATTACACCCTGCTTTCCTATCAGCTTCTTATTTATAGTTTAACACCTAGCCAAGTATTTCTAAACATCTGGATATAAAGCAATTACAAATAAGATTAAAAATCTATCAATAAACCTATATGTATCATCATTAATGCTATTTATTACCAATATTATGTAATATAAATGGTTTACAGTTATAAGCATCAAAAATAAGAGAGCCGCAATTTTACAGGCTCTCTTACTCATTTATTTCTATCAGCGATTAACTCAGAAAACTTTCGAGATCTTCATCTACACTATTAATACCATTTATTCCAAATGTGTCTACTAGTACTTTGGCTACATTCGGCGATAGGAACACCGGAAGAGTTGGCCCAAGTTTTATGTTTTTAACTCCAAGGAATAGTAAGGCAAGTAAAACAATAACTGCTTTCTGCTCATACCATGCAATGTTGTATGCAATGGGAAGTTCATTAATATCATTTAATTCAAATATTTCTTTCAATTTTAATGCAATGACTGCAAGTGAGTATGAATCATTACACTGTCCTGCATCAAGAACACGCGGTATCCCACCGATATCACCAAGTTTCAACTTGTTATATCTATACTTAGCGCAACCGGCTGTAAGAATTACAGTGTCTTTGGGTAGCTTTTCTGCAAAGTCTGTATAATAGTCCCTTCCCTTCATTCTTCCGTCGCATCCGGCCATAACAAAGAACTTTCTTATGGCACCTGATTTAACAGCACCAACAATTTTATCTGCCAACGCAAACACCTGTGCATGTGCAAACCCACCTACAATAGTTCCGGTTTCAATTTCTGTTGGCGAAGCCAGCTTTTTAGCCTGATCTATAATTTGAGAAAAATCCTTTTTGCCTAGTTCATCAGCTAATATATGTGTACAACCCGGATATCCTGATGAGCCGGTTGTGTATATTCTTTCTAAATGATCAGCTTTTGGAGGAACAATACAATTTGTTGTGAATAAAATAGGGCCATTAAACGATGTAAACTCTTCTTTTTGTTTCCACCATGCGTTACCATAATTGCCCACAAAATTTTTATATTTTTTAAATGCTGGGTAATAATGTGCTGGGAGCATTTCTCCATGTGTATAAACATCTACACCTGCTCCCTGAGTCTGCTCCATTAACTGTTCAAGATCCTTAAGATCATGTCCTGATATCAAAATAGCAGGATTATTACGAACACCGATGTTGACTTCACTTATTTCCGGGTTACCATATGCGCCTGTGTTTGCTGCATCCAGCAATGACATTACATTTACTCCATATTCACCGGTTTCCAATGTAAGCGCTACTAACTCATCAACACTTAAAGAATCATCTAATGTTGAAGAAAGTGCTTTTGCAATAAATGCATATATTTTCTCATCTTCACTACCAAGATTGTATGCATGCTCTGCATAAGCTGCCATTCCCTTTACACCATATATTATTAATTCTCTCAAAGAACGAATATCTTCATTTTCTGTGGCCAGTATGCTAATCTGCATTGAATCTGCTTTATTTTGTAATTGCTCATCAGATTCCACATTCCAGTTTACTGCATCATGATCAGATGTAACGCTTTTATTGTTTTTCCATAGATCTGCTATCATCTTATCTCTTAATTTAAGTGACGCTTTAACCTTATCTATAAACTTTGATTTAACAAAGTTAGCATTTGTGATGGTCATAAACAGACCTGACATGATTGCATAATCAGCTTCCTTTGTTGCAAGACCTGCTTTTGCACTCTCCTGTCTGACAATTGCCATACCCTTTAGTGTATAAATCAATAGATCCTGATATCGTGCAACATCCTCCGGTTTTCCGCAAACTCCTTTTATAGTGCAACCGACCCCTTTGGCCGCTTCCTCACACTGATAACAAAACATACTCATATGTATAATCTCCTTAATTAATTCTTTCTTGGCTGAGTATACTGTATATTAACCTATCTTTTTGTAACATAAGTTACCTAAAATAAATAATTTGTGATTATTTTAACAAACACTATATGAAATAAATTTTAAAAAAAGAACAGCCTCAAAATTTGAAACTGTTCTATAAGTATTTTAATTACTATACTATTTGATTCCGAGACGGTCTCCATAATTCTCTATTACGTAATCCAAGTCTTTGTCTCCACGACCTGAGCAGTTTACAAGAATTGACCCTGTTCTCATTTCTTTTGCCAGTTTCATAGCATATGCGATAGCATGTGCACTTTCTAATGCAGGAATAATACCTTCCATTTTTGAAAGTTTTGAAAAAGCATCTACCGTTTCATCATCTGATGCTGTCATATATTGAACACGCCCTAGATCTCTCAAATAAGCATGTTCAGGTCCAACTGAGGGATAATCAAGTCCGCTTGCTATTGAGTATACCGGTGCGGGATCTCCCTTTTCATCTTTTAACATTATTGAGTTGAACCCATGCATAACTCCTTCTGTTCCATATGTAAGACTTGCCGCATGTTCACCCATTTTTGTTCCGATACCAAGAGGTTCAACACCATATAGTTTTACCGGGTCATTTAAGAATGCTGACATAATACCTACTGCGTTTGATCCGCCGCCCACACATGCAACTATAGCATCGGGAAGTTCGCCTGTCATCTCCATGAACTGTGCTCTTGCTTCTACTCCAACAACCTTTTGGAAATCGCGAACCATCATAGGGAAAGGATGTGGTCCTACTACAGAACCTATACAATAAATAGTGTCTTCATATTCACCCATATATGCTTCAAATGCTGCATCAACAGCTTCTTTTAATGTTTTTAAACCATGGGATACAGGAATAACCTTTGCTCCAAGTAGTTTCATACGTGATACATTAGGAGCCTGTTTTACTATATCAACTTCGCCCATATAGATATCACATTCAAGCCCAAAGTATGCAGCGGCAGTAGCCAGTGCAACACCATGCTGACCAGCACCTGTTTCTGCAATAATTTTCTTTTTGCCAAGGTATCTAGCCAAGAGACCCTCGCCCATGCAATGATTAAGCTTATGAGCTCCGGTATGATTAAGATCTTCTCTCTTTAAATATATCTGACAGTTTCCTATAGATTTTGAAAGACGTTCACAGTGACATACCGGTGTAGGGCGTCCCTGGAATTCTTTTCTTATTCTTCTTAATTCACTTATGAATTTAGAACTTTTACATATTGCCTGATAGGCTGTTGAAATTTTTTCAAACTCTTCTACCAGCTGTGGCGGAATATATGCGCCTCCATATGTGCCGAAATAACCGTCTTTGTTCGGGGTTGTCTTTGCATATACTGCAAAATCTACATTTTTTTCTAACATTTTTGTTCTCCTTCAAAAATCTCTACTACAGCTACTTTCATAAACAGCTGCCTATCCGGTACTTTTGGGTAAAATAAAAACCCCTATCCTATCAAAGGACAAGAGTTATCTCCTGCGGTACCACCTCATTTGACATAATCGCTCTATTGCAACAATGTCCGCTCACACCATACATTCATATGGTTGTCTTGTTAACGGGTGAACTCCCGTCAGATACTACTCACCTGTTTATTGGTTTTCGGTCTGCCCTCATGAGTCCATTCAATTCTGCACCTAATGCCGCACTTCCACCATCGGCGACTCTCTGTAAATTGGTTGCTGAACCTACTCTTCTCATTCATCGGTTTAACTATTCACTTCGAACACTACTAGTGCTCTTTTAAGTACATTACATTTTTTTTATCTAAATGTCAAATAGTTTTATTTCTTTGATAATCAAATCGGAGTTAGTTCATTGTTTGTATAATGACAGCCCGGGGTAAAATTAAGGTAACTAATATACCATTAAAGGATGGAATAATGAAAGAATACACAATAGCTTTTTATGACGCAAAACCATATGATGTTTCTTCTTTTGAGAAGATAAATCATAAGAATATAAAGTATAAGTTTTTAGAAAGTAAATTAAATAAAAATACTCTTCCCCTTGCACAGGGAGCTGATGCAGTATGTGCCTTTGTAAATGATAAACTTGACGATGATGTAATCAACGGGTTAAATGCTATGGGAATAGAAGTAATCTTAATGCGTTGTGCTGGTTACAACAATGTAGATATTAAAAGCGCATACCAGAAAGTTCATGTTCTAAATGTACCGTCCTACTCACCGTATTCTGTTGCCGAGCATGCAATGGCGCTTATACTTACCCTAAATAGAAAAACCCATAAAGCATATGCCCGGGTCAGAGATAACAATTTCAGTATAAATGGTCTGACCGGAATGGATTTAAATAACAAAACGATCGGGATAATTGGCACCGGTAAGATTGGACAGATTTTCATTAAAATATGCAAAGGATTTGGCATGAATGTTATTGCATATGATAAATTTCCTAAAGAAAACGCGGATATTCATTACGTATCACTTGATGAATTATACCGTTCAAGTAACATAATTTCACTTCATTGTCCATTGACGAATGAAACCCATTATATGATCAATGAAGAATCAATAAATTCAATGCGTGATGGAATAATGATAATCAACACATCCCGAGGTGGTTTAATTGATACTATTGCCTTAACCGAAGGATTAAAAAATAAAAAAATCGGCGGTGCAGCTTTAGATGTATATGAAGAGGAAATGGATTACTTCTTTGAAGATTTTTCAGAGGAAATAATATCAGATGATGTATTATCAAGACTTTTAACCTTCCCAAATGTACTTATAACATCACATCAGGCTTTTCTTACACATGAGGCTTTAGAAAATATTGCTACAACAACGATCTCGAACTTCAGAGAGTTTATCGCAGAAGAAAAACTAACTAATGAAATATGCTATCACTGTGGTGCTGATAAAAAGACTTGCGTACGAAATAAAAACGGACGATGTTTCTGATTGAAAAATAAAATAGCAAATTAAAATATCCGAACTTCTAAGTAATCTATTTCTAAAGAATATGTTTTAAAACAAAGTCAACAATGGGAGAAGCCTCATCCAGGGAATGGGGATGGTGTGCACAGCCTTCTTTTACGATAACTTCTATATCATTATGTGTTTTTAGATATTCTTGTATAAATGGTTTTGCATTTTCCTCATATGGAACTGTTGGATCTGAATCACCAACCACTATAAGAACTGGGATTTTATTTTCAGCTAATATCCTAGCCCTATCCATCTGCGTTAAGCTATAAATTTCAGCTTCATCTTCATTGAATCCATAACAAGTCAGACAATCATTCCAATTTTTCGCAGAGCTTTTCGACTTCGGCCAGCTTTGCAAATCAATGACAGGAGCATCCAGATATAAAGAACTAACATTATCAGGATATTTCACTGCATAATTTACAGCATATAACCCTCCGCGGCTGAACCCAAATATTGATGCCTTTTTATACAAATTAAATTCTTTAACAATATAATCATGAAAGTTTTTCATTAACTCAATAGCATCAGGACATCCATACATGTCACTGATTTTATAATATGCAAGATGCCAGCCATTCTTTACAAGCTCCATATCTGCTTTCTCAAAATCGCCCAAGAATTCAGCTCTCCAGATCCAAGGCTTCTTTCCTGTGGAGACCTCTGGGAAAATAATTGTACTGATATGTCCGCTCAAATAAAAATCAATACGCTTATACCCGTTATAAAATGTGTTAGTTAAATCAATCATTTTTTTACTGTCTCCAAGGTGTTATCTACTTTACTATAATTTTATTAGTCACGGTATCATCAAAAGGAACTATATAAATATCTTTATTACATATCATATAAATTTTTTCTTTTTGAACTTTTATTTTATATAGCCCGGGATTATCACAAATGTTCATAATAAATTCTCCGGTTATCATATTCCATAAATCTACATTATCCTTATTTGCAATTATAAACAATCCAGTATTTTCACATGGATAAATTCGCGTAGGTTTAAATAATTCCAATTTAGTGGGAACCGAGTAAGGGATTAGGCTGAAATTAGCTATATCCAGTGTATAGAATTTATAACCCCGATTTAACTCCATATGATAATCAGATGCCAAACAAAGATATTTTTCATCTGTTAGTGCTCCAATAACATGAAAATACTCAGCTCCATTTTTAATCTCCATAGTTCTTTCCGGTAAAAGTGTATCTGGATTTATGATTGTCACAATACAAAAATCATCAATTGGCTTGCAAGACTTGCAATCTGCATGGGCGGTTGTTGCAGCTATTAGTTTTTTGTGTTTTTCATTATATTTAAGTGAACGAATCATATGATTTTCTATTGGGTTTGAAATAAACAATGTTTTATTTTCACTCGGAGTATATCTTATTAACATAGAGCCAAGATGACCATATTCCAGACTACAGGAATAAAATATAGTCTTTTCATTTTTACATAAAGCAACCGGCCGCATGGCTTTTTCAGGCGGATTAACCACAATTCTAGGGTTTTCCGGGAAATGTGCATTAAGAAATGGATCATATTCTACCAACTGACCTTTGGTATAAGATGCCATATAAATTTTATCATTTAATTCAACAATTTCCATCACCTCCCCAACACCTCCAGTAGCTCTTCCCAAATCACAGCTTTTACCCGTTTTTAAATTTAGTTCAAAAAATCTTTGAGTGATAAAAGGTGTACACAGCAATCTGTTTTTATCGATTTGATGAATGCAATCAATATGCCCTACAGCATCGCTATCTAATTTTACTGAACATTCTATTGCACCTGTTCTCGAATCAATCCTGTAAAAGAATCCATATATATTTACACAAACTATTTTTTTATTTTCAGTCAATCTGAACTGGTATAGCAAAGAATCCGGGATTTCCGCAAGATATTCCACGTCGTTTGTTTTGAAATTCCATTTATATACAGCAGTATTACCCAGACTCAATGTATCGCATCCATAGGCAAAATTTTCATCTGCTCCAAACCAGGCCAATTCTCTAGATGGACGTACTCCATCAATATATTGACGTTTAACAGGATCAAACCAACCAAATTCAGGTAAATAAATTGCACCGCTTCCATTTTGAATAATTACACAATAATCTAGAGCATCTTGATTATTGTTTAACTTTTGGTTTTCAAGAATTATCTCCACTTTTTCATTTACAGGATCCCACCGTAATAATTCAAAGTCCGGTATACAGTTTACAAATGTATATGTACCATCAATATTTTTGATAGAACGTCTTAGCTGTTTATTACTAAGCGGAATATCTTTGAATATGGAAGACACTGATTCTGTTTTTGTGTCAAATGATATCCCTTTATTTTTGAAGTCTCCAGAACAATAAGCCGCCCAAAAAACTTTTTCTGTTTTTTCATCAAAAATAAGCCCACTTACTGATAATGCATGCTCCATTCCAGTTTTCCAGGTTTTTGTTTCACCGGTATTTAAATCAAGTCTTGTTATTGTGTCTAAAAAACATGATAGCCACATAATGTCATTCCCGCCATATGAAGCTCCATAAAAACCAAATTCACTTTTATCAGGATCAAAATGAAACAATCGGTTTTTTCCTGATTCAGTGATTAAAACACCGATACTGCCACTGATACTATTCCAAGTTGAAGACCAAAATCTTTCTTCTCTTGTAACACTGTCAACACCTGCAGGAACTAATTGTGCATTCACAAATGGGTCGCGCGTTGCTGGTATAGAAACTTTTTTTGTTTTAGTACTCATAATAACCTTTGCTCTATTAAGGAAGACTATCTCCCTATGTAGATGGGTATCGGCCTAATTGTTCACTAAATCTTATTATTTAAATAGTGCCAACTCACCATACTTTAAGTGAATGTTTTTTTAACCGCTTCAAGATATCCATATCCATACAAATCATCCGGCTGAAGATAACTCGTTTCCGTCCATTCATTCCAGCTGTTTATTACTACTAATGGTGGTTGCTCATTATGTGAATCTACATATTCTTTTGCTATTAGTAGAGCTCTTTTAATATTCTCCGGAGTACAATTTGTTGTTATCCCTGGTTTAAAATCTAAAAACCGAGGATTATTATCCCACCCCAAAGAGATTGAAGGGAAATACGGAACATTATATTTTGTTTCTATTTCAGGCCATTGGGCGACAACATCATCAACAACAGCGTTGTAATCTCTATCGATATCAGTAATCATTGCAAATTGGTAATGAGTCAGACTATCAAAACGCAATTCGTTTACTACATCTTTTAAATCATATTTAGATTGGTCTTTTTTATTAAACATGGCAAAGTTTGTATCGTTTCTGAGAGCCAGTTGAAAATGTATTCCGTCAAAACCCTTTTGTATTGCGAATTCCCTGAACCAATTAATAGCTTCAGTAGTTTTCTGAATTCCACCCAGTCCACGAATAAGGTTTTCAACATCAAACAACATAAATACAGGTTTGTTATCAATTTTATAGTACAGAGGGTGGCTAAAATACTTTTCAATCAATCTGTTGGCTATTATCTCAAACTCTTTTCTGTCAACTGCACCATCCCAGATCATACTATCAATATGTGAATTCCTTTTATCCCATAAGTAGTCGGCACTATGATTAGCCCACATAAGATAAAATTTCATTTTGTCATTGTTTTTTGCTTTCAAAAATCCATCATTCAGACAATTTTCAAGAAACGGACGTTTGTCATACCAATACCAGTCATAGATAAACACATTTACACCATGCTTAACCGCTTCATCTATCTGCTGCTCCATAACAATGGGATCTGCTTCATTTTTATATCCCCATACTGGTTTTCGCGGCCAGTTGTGCCCTGGGAATTTAGCATTTGCACTTTTTACAGACTGCCATTCCCCATTACCCTCGGGCCAAAAGATACTTGTCCTTGGTTCATCTCCCGTATATGAGGGCCAAACATATGCTGCTACATCATATTTACTCATTTTTTCTCCCCTTAATATCTTTTGTTAATCTGTCTATATGACCCATGCAGGGCCTTCACCCTCGACCGCGTGCATTTTAACCCCAAGTTTATCCATCCATCCACGGACTGTTACAGTTTTGAAGTGATGTGAATTAAACTTATTCTCAAAACTCGGGTCACGGTACCACATATTATTATCATACAACCACATTGGCGCTGTCCACATACACAATTCAGGTTTCACCAATTTATACACGTCTTCTCCAGCACCGTTCTGCCCATGGTGTGCCATTTGAACAATATCACTTTTTAATTCATTGCCAAATCGCTCAGCTAACTTTTGGCCAGCTCTAAAACCTAAATCCCCTAAAAACAAAGCTGTTTTTCCGGTAGGAAATATAAGTTTAAAGACAATTGATGTGTCATTTACTGTTGAGCCTCCGGTATATGACGGGTCGTAGTCATTGTAATCATTGGGTACTTTCATTATATCTATAATAAGTCCGTCTATATTCAATTTGTCTTTTTCTTTGAGAATCTGTGTAATGCTTTCGATCTGTGGAAGGAGATTGAATAAAATCTTATTATTATCTGCATATTGAGGTTCCGCATCTAGAATCCACTGTTCCGGCGGAAAATTATAGCAGACTTTCTCAATTGTTATACCACAGTAATCCGGTTGCTCGAGAATATCTACAAGTGCAAGATAATGGTCATGGTGAACATGACTTAGTATCCACAATGAAACAACTGAGCCCAGTTCATGGATTTTTTCTACAAGGTACTTTGCATCTTCCCGCCATCCTCCATCAATAACAACCAACTCACCATTAGGAGTTGTAATCAAATATGACATCATCTGTGTTTGAGTAATGTTAGGTGCCTGAAGAATTTTATATCCTCCAAGACCAATTTCAAATGTTTTTTCTTTCATACTAAAGCCTCTTTATTTCGTTAAATTTTCCAATTGCTTTAAAAGCTCTGGCTTAATTTCAATAATTCCACCCTTGCCATCACTATGTATTATGTCATTTATCTCATATAGAGTCATACGCGAGAATATTCCGGTATCTCTTACCATCTCAAACTCTGCTGCAAAATCCCAGTAATCATATCGCTCTAGAGTCATCGGCACATTGTACTTTTGTGCTGTTTTAATAAAATTCTTACATTGAGGGTCATTTAATATAAAGTCCGGTGAAGTCTGATATGATCGGATATTAATCTCGTCCGGTTGAATTTCTTCAAGCCAACGTTCCCACTGCCATTGCACATTCATAGGATATGCCATATGCCGTACAAGCGGGATAGGATCATAAAGCATTTCTACATTCAATGTCAGGTAAACTTTTTTCCATCTGGCACGAACTCGCTTTGCACCCTCAACAAACAGTGCTGTATACGCATCACCACGAATTTTTGCAATTTTTGAAAGTTCCATATCTTTCTCAGCACATTCTCCATAGCGCTTATAGTATTCTTCTTTTATACAGTCATTATATCCATAAGCATACGGCTCATCGACATGAACTGAATGGCACTCTAAACGGTTACCTATCATCACAAAACCATCATCCATGGCTTTATCCAACCACTTGAACCAGTATTCCTGAACTTTTGGTTCCAGTACACATAATGCAGCATGTACATATTCATCTTTGCCTTTACTAACGGCTATGTATCCTTTATCATCTTCCGGATCAAGGGTTATTCCAAAGTTCTCCCCAAAACCATCATCAAAATGAAACCCACCGTCCAAATACGGAATATCTTCTGGCAAAAATCGCGATGCATGCCCGGGAGAAGCACAAATTTCATTACCGTTCTTTTCATGAATTGATATCGTGTTCATAGGAGTATTGTAAAACAGTTCCTCCTCTGAAGCTTTTTGGTCACATGAAATTTCAATAGCTACATATCTCTCATTTATCTCAAGTCCTCCCAGCGTTAAAACTTCAACATTATCATCCTTACAAGTTATTGTTTCTGTGGGGTAATTCTGCTTAAACGATGATACTATAACATCCTTTTTGGCGATTTCTTTTGAAAAAGATAAATTAAATTCGCCCTTATATTCAACATAGTTTACATTATCGGGTGATACATATATTTTTATGTTTTCTTTTTCTATTCTACTGTGAATGTCATTTTGTTTATATAACTTAATTGAACAAATTGTCTTATTTAATGCATCAGGATCGATATCCCAAGTGCGTCTTTTTATACGAAGCTCAGGATTTTCCAGTTGGAATTTACTGGCAATCATAATATCTCCGCCTGTATAAGGTATCCCCGGATTTTCACGGGCTTCTTTATGATATGGAGACCATGTCAGCCATATTCCCTGTTCCTGCGGTCGCATAACCGCAACAGGCTCTAGTCCATATGCATTGGCAGCTTCTACAAAAACCCGATTGAATTCAGGTATATTGTTTGCTGTTTCAATAGCTTCAAGATTCCTCGGTGCTTTATGGTCCCAAAAATGGCCATAATCCCGATTACCATAATACTGCATGTAAACTCGAGAGACACCTGCCTGTTTTAAGCGTTCCATTACTTTATACATGGTACTTTCATGAAAAACATGAAGTGCATCATCCGGAAAATCCATTAAAGCTGATAATTTCATATCATTAGTAGTTGTCATAAACCCATACCCCCATGAGTATCATTAAATATTAGCTAAAAACTTTGCAGTTTTATACATCAATATCGATGCATCTTTCATTAATTCGATCGGAATTTTGCTTAAGAAATTATCTGCTTCAAGGGTTAGTTCCCCTTCATAATCAATCTCTTTCAGAGCTTTTATGATGCCAGGAAAATCAATGTTTTCTAAAAATGGCAATGTATGTTGATCAGCCGTTTTATTATTATCGTGTACATGAAGACACTTTAACCTATCATGACCAAGTTGGAGAACCATTTCAGCGGCATCTTCTCCTACCAAACCACAGTGTCCGATATCAAGACATGCAACAAAATATTTATTATCCAGCGAATCAAGATAATCACAGAATTCTACTCCATTGGAACAAACATTATGTGTGTATTTTTTTTCAATTGGATCTTGCCCAAACATATTTTCAAGGGCAATCTTTACATTGTGTTTTTTTGCATGAGGAAGCAATGAGTTGAAGAAATCAATATTAGCCTGCTTTTGATTTTTTGATACAACAAATGGATGAACTATGACGTATTTTGCACCAAGAATTCCACTTGCTTCTATGGACTTAATAATAAGGGGTTTTACCCAATTATTAAAGTCATCATCGCCCTCTATATATGAACCAAAAGGTGCATGTGTTTGATTAAATGTAACTCCATATGACTCAGCTAACTTCTTCAGATCTCTTAAATGGTTAAAAAAATTGTCATTCTCAAGCGGAAGACCTTTTGCACGACTTCCAAAAAAAGAATAATCAATACTGTCATAACCAAGTTCACATAAGAATTTTACAGCTTCAATGTCACCGAATGTGTTTGCTAATCTAAGTGTCTGTGTTGATATTTTCATTTTACCCCCCCAGGTATCACAAAATTTTTACTGTGCCTTTTCAATATTTCTTTCTTATAAGTAAAGCCACTTTTGGCATTATATCACAAATTTTTAATGATATTATGCATAGAAATATGCTATATTTTCCCGTCAATTTCCAGTTTTAACCGTCTGAAAAATTCACTCATGAATTCCAGTCGCAAGACAGCCATTTCCTTTGCTTTTTTTGTAAATAAGCGTTCAGGAATTTTTTTATATTTATATTCAAACTCAATAAATGGTGAATGCTTTGACATGTCCTTAAGACGTCCGTTATTTTCTGAATTTTCATTGAGCTTGTAGTTAGCTTCATCAAACTTCATTTTTTGCCCATACGTTCCGGACATCATGTATGTTCTTGCAATACCTACTGATCCAAGCACGTCCAGTTTATCTGCATCAAATAAAATCTTAGCTTCAATTGTTTCAGGCTGATTACCACTTCTAAATCTATGTGAAATAATACAGTGCTTTATTTTATCAATTCTCTCCTGTGTAAAGTTTAACTCTAATAGTATTACTTCTGCCATTTCTGCGCCCAAAACAGAATGATCAGTTTTGCCTGATGTGTCTGTATCCTCTTTAACCCGAGCAATGTCATGCAATAAAACTGCCGGAAGAAGAATGTCCATATCTACATCATTTTCATCCAGTGCTATTTGTTCACAAAGACCATACACTCTCAAGATATGTTCAAAATTATGTGCGGAACACGATAATTCCACTTCGACAATTTCTTTAATTTGTTCTATCATACTTTTCATTTAAACCTCTGAAATTCTAACTTAACTATGTTTCTCTATATTTTCTGAAGAAGTTTTAATTTCTCGAAAAATGCTCGAATAATTATCATCTGTTCATTACTAGCACTTGTGTACGGGTTTCTACGCCAACGTTTAGCAACTTTGAATATCTCCATCGCACCATGTATCAATGCGTCAAAATTCAAGTTCAACTCAAGCGGTAAATCCACCATAAACGGAACATCGTAGGTATTAATTATATTTGTTGCTGTTTCAAGATTATTATTTTGTACAGCCGTCCAATATTTATGTGCAATCTCGGGCATAAATCGCATATAAACAGAAAGATATCCATCCACCCCATAATTCATAATATCAAAATGATTGTATTTTCTCCCACCGGATAAAAAAGCCCATCTTCCGTCAATCAATCCGGCAATCTCTTTGCCGTACTCTCCGCATTTATCATCTTTCAAGGCAATAATATTATTTTCTTGCTCAAGAAGAACTTCGATTGTCTCCTTTGGAATAGGTCTGCTTCCTATCATAGTGACCATCATGACAGGTAGCACTTCAGATATTCTGGTATAAAATTCTACAAAGTTTGTGGCGGAACCTGATTGAGCCCAGTCAGGTGGAAGCGGCATATACATATCAGCTCCGATATCTCTGGCAAATTGAGCAAAACGTATGCTTTCACCCATCCACCAACTGCCTGCTACAACTGTCATGGCACGACCTGCAGTTTGGTCAATAACCACTTTAGTTATTTCTGCAATTTCGCTGTCTGTTAATATACTATATAGACTGTCACCGTATGTAAGAAGAACTGTTCCGCTTCCTGCCTCAATAATAAAATCTACGATATTTCGAAGACTCACAAAATCTATACTTCCATCTTTATTAAATGGCGTGCTTACTGATGCAATTGGGCCTGTTAATGCTTTTTTTGCCTGGTCAACTGTTATCATTCGATTTCCTCCGATTTACCTTTATAACGAATTCCTGTATTAAGCCAAGCTTTATCTGAATGTTCTATAAACTTTTTAATAGTAAAGCTTTGCTTTAAACCACTGGGAACTACAATACCTGCATAATTAAATCCTTTAAAGGTTGACGGAATATCTATTTTCTTGTTGTTAATTACAATTTCACCTTCATCACAGTCCCAATTTATAATAAGCTGACCTTCATGGTTTTTCCCAATAACAAGAGTTTCTCTTGATATTTCATCTCCTGTCAGATCTATACTAATATAGTTCTCCTTTATGTATTCCATATATTGGTTTTCATCTTTATCCAAAACAAAACTAGACTGATCAATATAATTATCTGAGAGTATCAATTGAGCGGCCGTAAACTCAACATCAGTTTGATATTGGATTTTTATTTTTCCCTTTTGCCCATATGGGAAATTAATCATGGCATATCCATCTGAATCATTTGTTGATTTAACACATAGAGCCTTTTCATTATCAATGTTTATAATTTCAGATTGTTTATAGTCAGTCACCCAATTATTAAGCTCATCTTTAAAATCATCATAAATACTATCTTCTTCTAAAAACTCTAACGGCAACTTTATAAGTTTTGCACTTGGTTCAACCCAATCTTCTTTCTCTTTACTTTGAACTGTCATAAGCCTAATAATTGCCTCATTATTCAAAGAAGCATCTACATATGGATAACAATTTAAGACATTGTCAGGATCTCCCTTTTCTTTTTTAACTATAACCCGACAACCTTTCAGGGTTTTCAATCCATCATCAGATACTGCTGCATGCAGGCACTGTCTAGCCATGCTATAACGTACCCCACGCATTGGTGATCCATTACAATTATTCCAGGACATAAGTATTCTGCCGTCTTTCATTTTTTGAAGAACAGCCGGAGCATTTGATGATTTAATTTTGGTTTTTTCAGCTTTAGACCATGTAGCGCCACCATCATATGATACTGAGTAATAGAAACTTCCTAATACTGTTCTTATTATCATTACCAGCTTATTCTCTTCAACTTCAGCAATAACGGGTTCAACAGCTCCTGATTCAATATGTGTTTCATCACTTATAACACTTATATCATTTGAAACTTCCCAAGAAGTTCCTTCATTGTCTGAATATATGGTATTTGAAACAAATGTCTGTTCTCCTTTTTTTAAAGTTGAAAAAGGAATAACCAAACGACCACTTTCCAACTGTATAAGATTATTTAGAGCTCCTGTGTATCGGTCAAGACATTCAATCTTTTGAATTTTTAGATTTTTACCTGAAATATCCTCCATTCTGGCATGTAGAATATCACCTTCAAATTCTGCACTTTTGAAATCATAAACTTTAATGCGAACCATAAATACATGAAGAAAGCCCTCTTTGCTTATCATAAAGGGCATTGCTCTAACATAGGCTTTAGTTTCCGGTATTTCAAATAAGGGGTATGGCATAGTCCATGTTTTACCTCCGTCAAAAGATCTACGAGAAAAAACAAATTGATGTTTGGTGTGCGGTCCGGTATTTCTGATTTGCCTTGATAAGTTAGTCAAAGTAAATAGGCTTCCGTCTTCAAGCTGTATAACACGGGACATGTTGTTTGCGCCGTCTTCATATAGCAAGTCACAGTGCTGATATTTTTGAGTCATTTTAACCTCCTAAAAGATTTATAGGTTATTTAATTCTCTGAACCACTCTTTTGCTATCAAGACATGTCCTTCAGTAGTCGGATGCACACCATCTACCGCCCAGAATTCATAACCTTTTAACGCAGATACACTATTAAATATCCCATCAAGCGGAATTAGGTTTGTCTTATATTTTAACGCAAGCTTCCTGACAATATCGATTTTAAAATCAAGTTTAGGTCTTCTTGACGCACGTTCTGCATTAACCGGCAGCACAAAAGGTTCCATAAGAATTATCCTGGCATCAGTTTCATTAACCGCTCTGTCAAGAATATTAGTATAGTATTTTATAAAGTCACTATTTTCATTTTCATCGCTTCTTGATGTGTCGTTAATGCCCACAAAAATTGTTAAAAGGTCCGGTTTCAGTGATATGCAATCATCATCCCATCGGTTAAATAGATCTCCGGTTTTATTTCCGCCGATACCTTTATTAATGAATGTAGCGTTGCAGTTTGGATTGTTTGCATAATACATGGCTTGTATTAAATTCGCATAACCTCCGCCAAGGCTGTTTATGTCATCCCTGTCTCTGCCGCAGTCTGTAATGCTATCCCCTTGAAAAAGTACTGTTTTTCCATTTAAATTGAACGTCATATTAAAACCTCCTCTAAGTTATTTATATTGTACACGATATGATTACACTGTTGGATGCCAATTAGTAGAATCAATACTATTATCAAGTATTTTCCATAAAAAGTTCTCCTTTTAAAAACAATCACTATTATGGCATAATTATGCTATAATTATACCACAGGAGGTAACTCTAATGGCTAAAATACGTCCCATTAAAGACTTGAGAAATACTATTGAAATTTCCCAGCTTTGTCATCAAACAAAGGAACCGGTCTTTATAACAAAAAATGGATATGGCGATCTTGTAATAATGAGCATGGAGACCTATGAAAATCTGATGTGTAGAATTGACTTACATGAAAAACTTCGCGTTGCAGAAGAACAGGTTGAATATAGTGCCGGGTTAAAAAATGCCGAAGATGTATTCAATGAGGCGTTCAATGGCTAATCTCCGGTTGTTTCTGAAATGCGTTTAATAATAGTATGATAAATTTCCCCTTTATCACGTTTGCCTATTCCAACTATCTCTATAACTTCAATCTCTGTAGGTGTTATGAGTCTATAAATGATTCTGTAAGTCTTTGAATATACATACAACTTAAAAAAACCACTCAGATTATTTCCCTGTTTTTTCCCCAGCTTTTTGCCGAGGAATGGATTTATCTTTAAGCCATCAATTTTATTATTGACTGCTTTTCTTATACTACCATCAAGATTCTTATAATCTTTGAGAGCATTCTCATCCATCTTAACTATATATATCATCAATCTTCCCTGATATCTTCCCACAGAACACTTTTAGACGGATCATAATTCTTCATACGTTCCTGTACCATATACCAGATTTCCATATGCTCTATATAATCATCAATCGCTTTTAATCGCTCATACTCTTCCATGGGAATGACAACAGTCTCGATATTACTGTTTTTTGTTACATACAAAGCTTCACCATCACTTACCACATTGCGCAATTGCTGAGTCAGTTCTCTTTGAAGTTTTGTCACAGATATTACTTTTTTTGAATCTATAAGCATAATGCAATCTCCTTATATGTATTATACTACATAGAATTATATGTATCAACTTCTATAAGGATATCCTACAGTTTTCTCCCAATGTACATAAGATGATTTGAGTGAGACAATAAATCTTCCCTCTCAGCAATCTTCACACAAAAATCAATCCATTTATTTATAACTTCTTCTGGCTGATCTCTCCATCTTCTTTCAGCCTGTGTCACTACACTTTCCTGTCCAAATAGATGTAATTTTTCAAGGTTGAACTTTTTGAAAAACGGCAGCACATTTTTCGGAGCTGTGAAATGTGCGTATGTAAAACCCAACCCAGTAAAATCTTCATCATTCAAAAAACATTCAATGTACTGCTTGAAATCCGAATCTTCTCTCATAATATAGGCGGGATCACTATCTAATGCATCTAAGACACCAGCCACATTTGTTATAAATGATACATAGAAATAACCCCCTGGCTTCAATAATTTTAAACTTGCTTTTACGGCCTGTATTCTTTCTTTCTCGTTTTGTAAATGATATAAAGCGCCCATCAGAAACACATGCTCATACTGACCTGTTACGATTTTATCAACGAAACATGCATCCCCCTGAAATGCCTTTATTTTAACATTCTCTTTAGCTGCCATCTGTTCTGCAAATTCTACATTTTTCTCCGAGAGGTCAACCAATGTTACATCACACCCCTTCTTTGCATAATGGACTGTGTACCTTCCCGGTCCTCCGGAGACATCTAAAATACTGTCACCTGGTTTAATATATTTATCCATAAACCGCAAAGTAATCTCACGTTCAAACGGATGCCTACTTAAACGCTCCCACTCACGCTCAACTAAACTGTCATACATTTCCATAACGATCTTTTTTTTATCCATTATCCATTCCTCCTTTTATGGGTATAAAAAACGGGCTAAAACTTTATGCTTTAGCCCGTAAATACCATTTATGTTTTTTTACTGTCAATAAAGGTAAATACGAGAAAGCACACCATTTGATGATGTGGCGTCAAAGTCTGTTCCCTTATTAAAATTTACAAAAACTTGTATAATCATTGTCTGCTCCAAATAATTTGATATCATATTACATTGTGTTTTAGCTTTTGTCAATATTTCCCATAGCTCCTCGCTGTCTCTACCATGGCATGTAAATTCTCAAAGGGAGTATCCCGTCCACACTGATCTCCGGTAGAAAGAATAAACCCACCGCCTTCAGCTGCATCATCTATCGCTCGTTTGCAAGCTTCAATTACATCATCAGGGCTACCGTCTAACATTACATCAGTGGTATGCAGATTACCTTTAAGAATTAATGTATTACCATATAGTTTTTTCATTTCAGCAAGATTACAATCACCCATGGGTAGAATTTCAAGAGGATCAATTATTGTTAAATCAGTTTCTTCTGCGCAGATTTTTATAAGTTCTTTTTCAGGTCCACATGAGTGAATATGGCTTGGTATTCCATATTCTTTACAAAGCCTGGTAATTTTTTTCACAATGGGAAGTGCAAGTTCTCTGAAAATATCAGGTGTCTGAAAAATCAGAGTTCCACTGGCTCCTGTACAAATGAAATCCGGTCTGTCATCCAACGCCATCAGCTTATAGAACTTATCTGTGAATTTCTCGAGCATCCTATCTCTTCTTTTATAAAATTTACTCGGATTGTCATAGTACTCATAAATTTCTTCTTCGCTATGTATAACGCCGGATGTGCCACAGAAAACACCAACCATTCCCTGATTACCCATTGTTTCTTTAACATGGGTAAGAAGTTCTTGACCCGTCAGCTCTGGTTTTATTCCTTCAATTCTTTTATATGACTTAGGAGTACTATAAAGACCAATCAATCCGGGATTTAAATTATGAGTCGGCGGATTATCCTTATAATAGACAGTTACAGTATCTTCCCATACCTTTTTGTGGATTGTAGATTTATTCAAATCATACTTCTGAGTTACAATTCTGTCTTCAGTCTGGAAAATTATAACTTCTTCGAACGCCTCTTCTGCTATTTCATCTTCAAATTTTATCGGAGCATAACCATCCATCAATGAATCTATATCAAATTTCTTAGCTGCATCAATATATGCCATATAAATCGGAGGGTCTTTATACAGGTATAGTTCCCAGAATGGTTTACCCGTAAGTTTTGCGGGAATCATGTTTGAGAAATCAGGCGATACAGGAACGCAGTCCGGTATCTGTCTGTTCAATACTGCAGTTAGTCTCTGTCTCGAATTCATCATTCACCTCGTTTACAAAATGTATTTTTCAATCCATTTTGCAATGCCCTTATTATCGTGTGAGTCTGTTATGTAATCAGTAATGTATTATTTAGATCAAATAAAAGCATTTTTATCATGATGTTATTATTTCACAATTTAGCATTATGTAGCAAGTATAATCATTGACAATATTGTATTTCGTTAATATTTTATAGTAATTCGTTTATTATTTATCGTTTTACGTTAAATATTTGTTGGCAAACGTTATTTCATAGTATATTATGGCTTTGAAATTAATTATTTGGAGGAAAAAAATGGAAATGCAAGAAAAAAATTGAAAAGATTCAAAGTATACGCGGTAATTGCCAAGGTGCTGTTCATTATAACAATCGTTCTTGGTGTACTGGCTCTTATCACTGCTTTTATCGCAGAGGGAGTACTCATTGTGAAGGGTACTGAACTAATCGGAGAATTCCAGGAAGCTATAACAGACATGGGCTTTGATGTTACATTACCTTTTAATGAAATACCCCATCTGACTGTCATTACTGGGTTCATATTGTTACTAACGGGAATTGCTCTGGCTGCTTATGTCTTTAGATCAATCTCAAAGATGTTCCGCAGTATTGTAGATAATAAGACCCCGTTTATTCCTGAGAATGTGAAACGGATTAAATCAATGGGTATTGGATTGTTTATATTTGCAGGGGCACAGTTAATACTAGGAACCATTATGTCATATGGTTTAATGGATGCTATTGGTAAATCCGGTATGTTTGAGTATAGTTCAATAAACTGGATGGTCATAGGCTTTGGAGTACTATTACTAGCCTTGGCAGAGATGTTCGAATATGGTGCAAGTCTTCAACAAGACAGCACATCGATTGTGTAGGTGAGTAAAATGGCTATAATCATAAGACTTGATAAAATGATGGCAGATAGGAAGATGTCGTTGAATGAACTATCTGAAAGAATTGGATTAACCACAGTAAACCTATCGTTGTTAAAAAATGGCAAGGTAAAAGGAATAAGATTCAATACTCTGGAATCAATCTGTTCTGTACTTGAGTGCCAACCGGGAGATATTCTTGAATTCATTGAAGAAGATTAATAAGAACGCCGTCCTATAAGGACGGCGCTTCTTTAATGTCTATTTTCCCCGTTCCTGAAAATCTTTTTCAGCCTTCTTCTTCCAGCCCGGTGATATTTCTCTACAATACCGTACATCAATAATTGCATCATTCACCGATTCATAACTATGTTTAAGTCCTTCTGAATCTGCATGATAGTTAACCGCTCTGTCTGCATTAATACCATAACGGCCCGCCACTTCTTCTGCATCGATATTTGCTCCGAGGAATATAAACTCCCATCCATAAACTTCTTTTTCAAGTTGAATTATTTTTTTTATTTGCAAGTATGAGTACTCATGACTTGCATTTTCCAGGCCATCCGTTATGATAACAAACATTACTTTATCTGCTTGTTCTCCTTCTCCGGCATTTCTCTGTACATTTGCAATTTTACTAATTGTTTTTCCTACTGCATCTAATAGCGCTGTGCTTCCTCTGACAAAATAATCATTATTTGAAACTGGTTTGACATTATTTATGTCAAATCTGTCATGTAACAATTCATATGCATGATCAAACAATACAGTTGTTACAACCGCTTCTCCTTTTTCTTTTTTCTGTTTTTCTAACATTGAATTGAATCCGCCGATGGTGTCGCTCTCAAGGCCTGACATGGACCCGCTTCTGTCCAATATAAATACTAGTTCTGTTCTGTTCGTTTTCATTAAAAATACCTCCATACATTTGATGAAAGTATAATATCAATTATATAAAAACCTATGGTCGCCTGTCAGGCGACATTTTTATTATACCAATGGCTCTTGGTCAAAACCAAGTAACATTTCATTTATTTGAAAAACATCATATATACCCGCTTTTATATGATATTGAATAATAACATCAGACATAATGCTATCAGAAAGTGTAAAACTAGCAGATTTTAAAAACACCAACATATCCTCTATGCTAAGCAATAGTGCAATCGCAAGAGATATGGCTGTCTTTTTTTTGGGTTGATAATTTGGGTTATTTCTTATTTTTGAAAAATGCTTCCTTGTAATATATGCCCTGTTATATATCTG
>Ga0307989_1000550_pt1 | contig 23840 bp, 18 predicted proteins | sample EllFjometagen185_FD_203164 | JGI IMG/M metagenome (GOLD analysis project Ga0307989, IMG submission 203164) | Marine microbial communities from Ellis Fjord, Antarctic Ocean - #185 | ecosystem: Environmental > Aquatic > Marine > Unclassified | place: Southern Ocean | collected 2014-10-08 | reverse complement strand
AACCAACTATCAAAATCATTTCTAGAGTGCACATGACTCACAAGACAGCAGAGTCTCTATTGAAAGTCCTTTCAAACGCAGTCTTGGATTTTAAAAACAAAACTAAGGACAAAGCTTAAACATTAAATTAGAAACTTAACTTTAAAAAAATGGCAGAACAAAACTTGATGGAAAAGGTAGTATCACTATGCAAAAGACGTGGTTTTATATACCCAGGCTCTGAAATATACGGAGGATTGGCTAACACATGGGACTACGCACCATACGGAGTGTTGTTAAAAAACAAACTCAAACAATCTTGGTGGGATACTTTTGTAAAAGGAAGATCAGACATGGTTGGACTAGACTCAGGAATTTTGCTCAACCCAAAAGTTTGGGAAGCTTCAGGGCATCTAGAATCTTTTTCAGATCCACTCATGGATTGTAAAAGTTGTAATGAAAGAGTAAGGGGAGACAAGATTATAGAAGAAGCCCTAGGCGTAGAAGAAGCTGCAGGTAAATCACTCAAACAAATCGCAGAAATTATAAAGGAGAAAGATCTAAAGTGCCCAAAATGTGGTAAGTGCAATTTTACCGAAGCACGTTCATTCAACCTAATGTTCAAAACACACCAAGGAGTGATCGAAGAAGAAAGCGTACCAGTCTATCTAAGACCTGAAACGGCCCAAGGAATCTTCATCAATTTCAAAAACGTAGTTCAAACATGCAGACAAAAAGTTCCATTCGGAATCGGACAAATAGGTAAAGCCTTCCGAAATGAAATCACTCCAGGAAATTTCACATACAGAACTCGAGAATTCGAACAGATGGAAATTGAATACTTTGTAAACCCTAGCGACACCAAAGGAAACAAAGCTATCTTCGAAGAATGGAAAGCTCAGGCTCTCGACTGGTACACAAACAAACTTGGAGTAAAGAAAGAAAACCTAAGATACCGAGAGCACGACAAAGACGAACTATCCCACTACTCTTCAATGACAATCGACATTGAATACAAATTTCCATTCGGATGGGGAGAATTGATGGGATTGGCAGACCGTGGACAATTTGACCTTACTCAACATCAAAAATTCTCAGGAGAAAAACTAGAATACCAAGACCCACAAACAAACGAGAAATATCTGCCAGCAGTAATAGAGCCATCGTTCGGAGTTGAGAGGTCCCTCCTAACCGTCTTGTTAGACGCGTATGACGAGGAGAAGGTCGGAGACGAAGAAAGAGTGGTCATGAGACTCTCGCCAGACATAGCTCCTATCAAAGCAGCTGTCCTTCCATTAATCAAAAAACCAGAACTTCAGAAAGTGGCAAACGAAATAGTAAGCTCACTTCAAAGCAAAATGGACGTGGAATACGACGAATCAGGAACGGTAGGTAAAAGATACCGAAGACAAGATGAAATCGGAACCCCTTACTGCATCACAGTCGACTTTGATGGACTCGAAGACAACACAGTCACCATTAGATACAGAGACTCAATGAAACAAGAAAGGGTAAAGATTGAGGAATTGGAGGCGAAATTGGGATAAAACAACCAACTAACCAGTTCGACACCCCTAGGACCATTGCGTTCCGGACGTTTTTTTGGTATAATAACAGGATAAAACACGTTCAAAAACAGAAACAAAAATGCTGAAAACAATAGGTCAATTCATACTAGATCATCCAATTGGGATCATACTCTCTATACTTGGTGTGATTTTTGCATGGTTCTACCTGTTGAGAGTCATTAGACATGTTTACGAAATAAGAAGCTTCAAAAACAGAATATTCATGAGGATCACAATGCCTCGAGAAGATTCGCAAAAAGACAAAGAAAAAGAGGTCGAGAAAGACTTTAGAGAAAAAATAGGAATTATGGCCCAGTTCTATAGGAACCTGGAAGAAACGAACGAAATGAACGTATGGAACATAATCAAAACAAAAATCCTAAGAAACAACTCATTTAGTTTCGAACTTGTTGTAGAGAACAAACAAGTCAACTTCTACGTATCCAGCCCAAAGTACTACGCAGGAATAGTGGAAAAACAAATAACATCATACTATCCAAACGCAGAAGTTATACCAACCGATAAATTTGATTCAATTCCGCCAGGAAACAAAATGAAAGGATATTACGCATACCTCAAAAGACCTTTCTGGTTCCCAATCAAAACATACAAAAAAATCCAAAACGATCCGCTCAATGACCTCACAAACCTGTTCTCGAACATGAAGAAGGAGGAAACAGCGGCGTACCAAATAGTAATAAGACCAAAACGCGATAACTGGCAAAAGAAAGCAGAGAAGCAAGGTTCTCGACTATTCAAAGGAGGTAAGACAGGCGGAATAGCCGCTATCCCCGTAATAGGAACTTTATATGCATTGCTCGCTGGAATAGTTGGTGGATATGATAGCTACAAGAAACACACACCAAAAGAAAGTGATGGTGAAGGGTACGTAAGAATGCTCCAAACAAAAGAAGAAAACGCGAAAATGATAGGAGAAAAAGCTCAGCAAGCTGGCTTCGACACAGTAATAAGAGTTCTTGCCACAGCAAAAGACGAGGAAAGAGCAGAAGAAATCTCAAACAACATGATTGTGGGGCTCAACTTATTCAAAGACCCCTCTCTGAACTATTTTCAGACATCAAGACTAATAGTGCCCGATTCATTGAATGACAAATTGTTTGCCGGCAATTTCAGGCGCAGACAAATGAATCCAGATTTTTGGCCATCATTTATAAATGAAAAAGAATCAGTTCTTGCAGAAGATGAACTAGCGTCGCTATTTCACTTCCCTAATAGTAGATACAACAAAATTCCAACAATTAGATGGTTGAACTACAAGGTCCTTCCAGCACCAGGAAATGCTCCTGAGACCGGAATCCTTTTGGGGAAAAACACATACAGAGGAAAAGAAACAGACATACGATTCATGGATGACGACAGAAACAGACATCACTACATAATCGGTAAATCAGGTACAGGTAAATCAAATTTCATATCATACATGGCCCGTCAAGATATAGCTGACGGCAAAGGTGTATGCCTGATCGATCCACATGGAGACTTGGTAGAGGATCTACTCCAATACATCCCAAAAGAAAGAGCAAAAGACGTAATCATATTCGATCCATCAGACTCAGAACGCCCAATGGGACTCAATATTTTGGAAGCAAAAACTCCTGGCGAAATGGACTTGGTGTCCAGTCAGGCTACAGAAATATTCATAAAACTATTCGGGGACGAGATCTTTGGACCACGTATTCAGCACTACTTCAGAAATGCATGTTTGACTCTGATGGAAGATCCTGACGAAGGAGCAACGTTGATAGATGTGCCACGACTATTCGTCGATGAGCAATTTATGAAATACAAAGTGAAAAAGGTAAAAAACCCCGTAGTGAAATCATTCTGGATGCATGAATATGCAAACACAGGAGCCCGTGAACGTGAAGAAATGATCCCGTACTTCAGTTCTAAATTCGGACCATTCATTACGAACACAACAATGCGTAACACCATTGGACAAACAAAATCCGCATTCGATTTTCGAAAAGTAATGGATGAAGGAAAGATCCTACTCGTAAAACTATCAAAAGGTAAAATTGGAGATTTGAACACGCAGCTACTGGGACTCGTAATAGTAGCCAGAATCCAAATGGCAGCAATGAGTCGAGCAGATATGCCAGAAGAGGATCGTTTACCATTCTATTTATACGTGGATGAGTTCCAAAACTTTGCCACAGAAAGTTTCTGCTCAATCCTCTCAGAAGCCAGAAAATACCAACTCTGCCTAGTAATGGCTCACCAATACATCAACCAGCTGGTCACAAGTAAATTTGGCGCAACTTCAACCCAAATCCGAGACGCTGTATTTGGTAACGTCGGATCACTGAGCGCATTCAAAGTAGGTGCAGACGACGCTGAATACTTGGCAAAAGAATTCGCACCAGAACTGACAGAACAAGACATCATAGGTATCTCAAACTACAAACAATACATTAAGTTGAATATCAAAAACACTTCATCAAGACCGTTCTCAATGAACACAATCTACACAACAGAGGGAGCAAACAAAAAAGTAGCAAAGATCGTCAAAGAATATTCACGAATGAAACATGGGCGAAAGAAGGCCTTCGTAGACCAAGAAATTACAGCCAGGATTGGTATTGACGTAGACTCGGAACCAGTCGACACCGACGCACTTCCATCTCTGCCAAGTCAAAAAGCAGCAGGAAACCCAATGGCCAAAATACTCCAACAAGGAAAAGACAAGAAGTAATCACCACCAAACCTTCTTGATCCCAAGGAAATAGCCGACAACATCGGCAAGGAAACTTAAGATACCTGAGATAACGACAGCAAGAGCCATAAACCCAAGGTCGAACTCAACGATGATAGAAGCAAAAAGCAAAGCCCCAATAGGGAAGTCTATTTGATCAAAAACAGGAAAAGGTCGTCCAGACTTGATCCCAATTCGCCTTTTAATAAAACTCTCAACACTATCTCCAACCAAAGCACCAAAACCCATCAAAGCCCCCAGGCTAACAGCAAACATAGCAGAATAAGACCCAATCAACGTATGCTGCACAAGCGCCACTGCAACAGCCAACAGAGTCCCAATTAGAAAGCCTTTAACAGTCTTGTGGTCCCCAAACACCCTCTTGCCCATAAAGCTCCTCCCAAGATCAACAGGGGAGTCCAAATACCTTCCAAGCTTCACACGAGAAAAGAACACAGGAATCATATTCGCCGCATACGCCGGAAGCATTAGCCAAAGAATTTGAAGGAAGAGGTCAAGCATAGTCAGATTCTACCAAAACCTTAGCTGGATTTCCAGGGACAAGGTTTAAAGAAATATCATTCTGAGCCTCACCCGGTTTATAAGAAATTTCAAGATCATGCCCAACAGCATCTTTTGAGTCGAAGAAACCACAAGTGGTATCACAAGTAATACAAGACGTCCCTGGAGAAAGCTTCACGTCATCAAAAATAGTAACTTCAGTTTTTATAACAACCTTACCCTCACCCTCAAGATTATCGGGTAATTCAAACCTACCAGAGATCAAGAAACCTTCCATCACAGCCCCGACCCGCTCTCTCACATCCCCCTGTAAAGAAAAGAGCTTGCCAAGAACAGCAGAACCTAAATCATCCACAACAGTCGCAGAAAGATCAACAACATCGGGAACAAAAAGACCATCTTCCCTCAAAAAACGTCTAAGATTATACTCTCCAGCAACTTGATGCTCATTCAAAAGAGCCTTATCCATAGCCTCTAAAATAATCATATGAGGCCTACCTTTGGGTTCATATGTCCGCACATCCCCATTCTCTACACTTTTGATGTAACCATTAAAACCAAGTTGCCTACTAATATGTACCGCATTGTCTACGCAAATAGCATAGTAATCCACAAGCTCAATTTCCAATTCGTCTTTAGAAAATCTCCTTAGAAGAGGATAGAGAAGAGTGGCGTAAGGTCCACATCCGCCATACATAATATGTAGTTTTTCTCCAGGGAACCTTCTTTTGAGCTCCAGTATTCCTTTGTAAATACCATTTAAGAACTCTACTGTACGTACATAATCAGTCACACACTCAATAGCTGAAACAGGCGAAATAATGCGCCCTCCTTCGTCAGTATACTCAGAGAACTGCTTGGCACCAAAATCAGGAAGAGAGAGGCTACCACAAAGACCTGCGTAACTACACAGAGCAGGTGCTTGTTCCCCCAAAGACCCATCTTTAGAAAGAATTTTGTTTGCAATATCATCAAGCCGTGTTTGTCCTTCAGTATCAATTTTCATGGAGAAAGATTCTACCCAAAAACCTCACGTTTTACAACCCCAAGTTATTGTGGTATAAAATACGTCCGACAAGTAAGTAACCCAGGCAAATGTTCGGAAGTCATTACAAAGAGATGATCAAGACCTCTTGGTACTACGGAAGAGGTAACCGCGGAAAAATGGTAGTCAGCTACCTAATGTTCATAATGGCTAATTTAATTGAGATGGCTGAACCAATAGTTCTGGCCCTTCTCATAAATACAGTCCAAGAAAACCCACCAGATCTGCTCAAAAAATCAATGATGTACCTGCTATTACTAGCATTATTATCATTTCTATTCTGGGTATTCCACGGAAACGCTAGAGTGATAGAGCGAATGTATTCATTCCACACAGTGAAGAATTTTCAGGAAAGAATGTTCAAAATGCTATCTAGACTTCCAATCAAATGGCACAAAGACCATCACTCAGGAGACATAATGAGTAGAGTAAGAAAAGCCCACGATGGACTAGAAGAATTCACAGACAACGGCTTCATGTACATTCAAACAATAGTAAGATTTGTAACATCAATCGGAGCGATAATATACTTACTCCCAAAATACGGACTAATAGCACTAGGACTGGGAATTTGCATCATCTTCATCATGAGCAAATTCGACAAAGTCTTGATAAAGAATTTCCACACAATTAACGAAAAGAAACACACGGCAAGCGCGACATTTAACGATTACATCTCGAATATAATGACGGTAATAACGCTAAGACTGAGCAAACTGGCTAGAAAAGAAGTCGTAAAAAAAGTCCAAAAATATCTTCCGATATGGAAGAAGAACGCAGTGTTTAACGAAGTGAAATGGTTCACTATCACAATGGCATTAGCTGCAATGAATATAATCATACTCTTCGCATACATATACGAAAAATCAACTACAGAAGGAGTTATATTGGTAGGAAGTTTGATAGCCCTGCAACAATACGCATACAGGTTCAACGGCGTATTCTACAACCTTGCATGGCAGTACGAACAAATCATCCACTTCTACACAGATGTTAAATCGACAGCTCAAATTCGCCACGCATACGAAAACCTCCCAAAAAAATACCAAGAAGAAGTAGACCTAGGAGACTGGAAAACAATCGAAATCAAAAACTTGTACTTCCGATACGAAGACGAAACAAAACGTGTCCACAACCTCAGCAACATAAACCTAGAACTCAAGAAAGGTCTCAAAATAGCATTGGTAGGGGAAAGTGGAGGAGGCAAAAGCACCATGATGTCCCTACTCAGAGGACTATATCCAGCAAACAAAGTTACAGTCAAAATAGACGACAAAAAATACGACAAATTACACATACTTTACGACTCAGTAACATTGATGCCACAAGACCCAGAGATCTTCGACAACACCATTGAGTACAACGTCACAGCAGGGATCTCTCACACCACAGAGGAGGCGTTGGAAGCTTGCAGACTGGCATGCTTTGACAACGTAGTAAAGAGACTCCCAAAAGGGCTAAAAACAAGTATGAAGGAAAAAGGAGTAAATCTTTCAGGAGGAGAAAAACAACGACTTGCCCTGGCCAGAGGAATCTTCGCTGCAAAAAACAGCGACATCATTCTAATGGACGAACCAACATCAAGCGTCGACTCACAGAACGAAACAAGAATTTGCAAAAACATGTTCGAAACATTCTCGGACAGATGCATCATATCTTCAGTCCACAGACTGAACCTGCTCCACATGTTCGACATCATCTACGTCTTTAGCGGCGGAAAACTTGTAGGCAAAGGATCTTTCGAAACCTTAAGGAAAGAAAACAAAACCTTCCAAAAAATGTGGAAAGCCTTTGAGAGAAGTGAGAAGAAGTAAACCTTTATAGAAATGGTAGCAGGAGGCGGACTTGAACCGCCGACCTCGGGCTTATGAGTCCCGCGCTCTAACCACCTGAGCTACCCTGCCACATCAAAAACGAACAAACAATTTTTACCAGGAATCGTCTTTAAAATCAAGATAACTCTGGAAAATAGTCATTAGCAGCCGTCTCCCAATACTCAAAAGGACTGTACTCCGACGGTAAAAACTCTCCATATTCTCCCCGTTCACTCATTGCCTCAATCAATTCACCAACCAATTTCTTATAATCTTTTTCACTATATTCCTTGTTCAAAATACAAAATTTCTTTTTCTTCATAGAAATACACCCAAAGCAATCATTGCAATGTGAGCAAAAGTCCAAATAACACCCATTCTTACAATTCCCAGGAATCAGAGAAAACTTGAGATTATAATTATCACAATACCCAATATGCTCGTACAAAAGCTCAGCGTGCTCACAATAATTCGTGTCATAACAATCCTTCATATCAATAATCTGCGCACAATACCCGCAATCCCAACAATCCTTGATATCAAAACAATCGTGGCAGCTCTTTGAATTCGCAATATAATTTCCAGTACAATCCTCAGATTTCAAGATCCGAAGACCCCGACGCGGAAACACCTCCTTTTCTCGAGCCAGATAATTGCGAGCCTTTTCGACACCCTTGGCCGTATTCAACTCCAAACCATCTTTAACCTTCTCATACTCTTCTTTCGAATACTTCTTGTTAGCAATATAGTACTGCTTATGTTGCAAACCAGTACATCCAATACAATCCTTGCAGCTATAACATTCGTAACAAAACCAACAGTAATTACAATTCTCACAATTCTGGCAATAATTACAATTATAACAATTCACCACATCTATTCCCTCGTAGCAAAGCTCGCTCAATCGCACCAAAAAAGAGTCCGTGCAATCCTTTGATTCGTAAGGATTTCCATACATACAGTCCTCTACATGAACACTTCCAGCACAGAGGTAGGTATTCTTGGCATACGCCACATAATTATTAAAATCCGCATTATCACAACTCGCCTTAACCAAAGCTAGATTCAATCTAGGAACTTTATCCATCAACGCTTTATACTGAGGGAAAAATGGTTTCGCAACATCAACTTCAATACCATAAGATGCAGGATCCCAATCGTCTCCCCACCAACAAGTATTACAATAAACAGGCATCGTGTGTCCCGGCTTGTACGCTGAAATCATCGATTCTCCACACAAATCACACTTGTCGGGATACAAATTCCTTTCATTGCGAAAACTCATCCGTCGCTGAGTCCTACAATCAGGACAAAGAGTAGGAGGGGGGACAGCAATCTTCGTATAAAAAGCCTGATCCTTCTCAGTGACATCGAATCCACTACCGCATTTCTTGCAATCTTTAGAAATCTCCATACGCAAAATTATACGCCAGATCCCAAATCATCGCTACAATTTTTACTCTCCAACTCCTGGAACAGCAGCCCCCAAGTCCTCGGACACATTATCAACAACAGTATTAACTGTCTCGGCAGCAACAGGATCAACCTCCGCTCCAACCTGCGCCCCTCCACTTCTAGCTTTCTTCGCAAGAGCAATCAAAACACTATGCATTAATTCATCATACTTACCAATCTTCAAACTAGGATCAGGTGCCTTATTACCACGCGCAGTAACCCTAAGATCCCTCATTGATTGATATATACTTGTTGCAAAACGTCCAGGTTCACCAGCAAAAACTTCACCAATAGCATTAAAAACCTGTTCCTCATCATCATGACTCAAGAAAATTCCAACAACAAGCTCGGTCATCTTACGAAAAGAAGCCTCAGCCCTTTCCCCAGGCTTCGCCCTATCATGAGGACTGTTATTTAAATTACTTATAGCGATACAATATTCACAATACTCCAGAAGCAAATTCCCTCTGAACTGATCAAGTGTTGACCAATTCGGATCAACTTCAAAAGCAGAACTACCCACGTCGTCATTAGGAGCATCGTTGTAAGCCAACCAAACCTTCTCACCTACACCAGGAGATTCACTGGAAACACCGACAAGGTCATTATCAATCCCATCACCCATAAAACAATATTTATAAAACAAAACCTATACCTGATTATACGCCCAATTACAGGTTTGGTCAAGAAGCGCCTACACTCAATTAACTATTGAAAGTATTACAGTTTGGAATACAATGATTCCCAACCATTAAAACATCAAGTGAACAAACCCATAACAACACCAGATAGAGCATTAGCAATAATATCAGCACAAAGAAAAGGAAGAGATCTCCTTGCAGAAGAAGCTGAATCAAAACGCACAAGAAAAATCACGATAAACAGAATAGTGTTTGGTGTCTTGTTAGCAATAGGAGTGGCAGGTGCTTGTCAGGAACGAGGAGCCCACGACGACAGTAACAAAAGAGTCACGCAACTAAGAGCTGAAGCACAATTTTGCCTCCACACGTCGCCCGAACACGCAAAAAACTGCGTAATAAAAAAAACCTCCCTGCTAATAGTACGCGCAGAAGAATTGAAAGAAGCCCTAGAACTCTAGAACAGGAATTTGGTTGCGGGGGACGGATTCGAACCGCCGACCTCAAGGTTATGAGCCTTGCGAGCTGCCACTGCTCTACCCCGCGTCAATTTTGAAAAAGCTTCTGGAAGCAGCAGGATATTAATAGAAAAACTCGAGGAAGTCAACTTCGAAACACTCCAAAGTGTTTCTTACCTAAAAAAGAAATCCCACCAAAGCTGAGGGTTGGATCTACTTTCAATTCTGATCATTTCATCAGTATCTTCGTCAAAGATATCCGTAGCCTTTGAAGTTACATCATACTTGAGACTATCGGGCGAAATAACTATAACTTCCTCGCCGGGATTGACCAAACTCAAGTTTTGCTTCGCAATCTTATCTATATATTCAGAAGAAGTGAAATAAAGATAATCTGCAGTTTTCCTCTTATTCTCATCCACAAGCAAAGTGTTTTCCTGCTCAAAACTATCAATATAACCATCCACAACGTAACTGTTATAAACATTCTTGGTTAACGAATAAATCAAGTACGCAACCAAAACAAACTCAACTATGATGATGACCTTGGTTAAATGGGAGGAATGTGAGAAATCTGGACTCATGCCTAGATTTTTACCACAAAACAGGTAAAATGTGAACCAATGCTAAAAGAATCTCAAACAATTCATTTTATAGGAATAGGAGGAATAGGTATCTCTACACTAGCCCAGATTTCAAACGACCAAGGGAAATCAATCTCAGGCTCAGACATAGAAGACACAGACCACATCCACCAACTCCAAAAAGACGGGATCAAGGTCTCAATCGGACACAAATCCGAAAACATAACAAAAGATCACGACCTTGTTGTTTATTCATACGCAATCGAAAAAGAAAACCCAGAACTCGTACGTGCACGCAAACTCAACATTCCAACCATAACTTATCCAGAAGCAGTAGGGGAGTTCAGCCAAGACTATTACACCGTTTCTATCACAGGAACCCACGGCAAATCCACCACTACTTCCATGATGGCAATCCTAGCCATGGACGCAGGCTTAGACCCCACAGTTATCCTTGGGACGAAGCTAAAGGAAATGGATGGCAAAAACTATCGAGTAGGAACGAAACCATCCGTGAACGGCAAAAAACTCCTAATAGTAGAAGCTTGCGAATTCCGAAACGCATTCCTTCACTACAAAACAGATGTACTCGCAGTACTAAACGTCGACTCAGACCACTTAGACTTTTTCAAAACCCAAGAAAACTATATAGAAGCCTTCCGCAAAGCCTGTAACCAAGTCCCAAAAGACGGACTGGTAATTGTAGACTCAGACGACAAATGGTCACGAGGAATCTGGACCAAAGCAGACTCACCATTCATCAAAATAACAAGCAAACCAAACAAATACGCGACCTGCAACAAATCATATCTCTTGGAAGGCAAGGATCTAACACCAAACAAAACGCGAATAAACGTCGAAACCCATAAATACGAAAAAGAAAAAACACAATCACCAAAACTACACATAGCCCCTTCAGTCCCAGGCAAATTCAACGTCCGCAACTCAGCCTTTACTGCAGTAATCGGCCAGTACCTAGGGCTCACAGACTCACAAATCGCCGCCGGAATAACGAAATACATAGGTTCATGGCGCCGAATGGAACTAAAAGCCACAAACCTAAACGAGATCAAATTCTACGACGATTACGCACATTTACCTGCAGAAATAGACCTCACTCTAGAGGCAATCCGTGATGAATACCCAAACAAACGCATCCTCGCCGTATTCCAGCCACACCAATTCGTAAGAATCAGACTCCTCCTCAAAGAATTTGGAGCAGCTTTTTCACATGTCGACGGAGTCCTAATCCCAGACATCCTCAGAAACCGCGACACAAAAGAACAAATGGCAATGATCCAAACCCCAGAACTACTAGACGAAATCCGTAAACACCACAAAAACGTAAATCACTCCAAAGACGTCCAAGACACAGCAAAATGGATAAAAGCCCACGAAAAAGACTATGACATCGTCATAGCAATGGGCTCAGGCGATATCAAGAAACTGTACAAACACCTTTAATATTCAAAACCCTACCTCTCCAGATAACCCAAAAGAAGCTCTTCAAATTTTTCCACACCCAAAAGCTCAAACAACAATTGTTCGTCCGTAGCACGAGGTGTGTATTTCGCAGGACCATATTTAATCAACCTCAACAAACCCTCCCCATTATTCGCCAACCCTCCATTGAAGTAAGCCCCTGTCCACTCCATTCGCCCCGAACCAATAGGGGTACCATTATAATTAAGATATATATTAAAATGAATATTTGGAGAGGCACTCTTTGTAAAATCAAGCCTTGCGTTAGGCAAGCCAGCCACTAATCCATTCAAAGGAATACTTATACAAGAAACGGACACACTTTCAAGAGCATCAGAAATCAAATCGAACACAACTCTATTCGGGACTGACTCACAAGCTTCATCTATATACCCCCTAGACTCTTCTCTCGCCATAAATATGTTTTTTTAATACGTTCAAAAAGGGGAAAAGAATAACATATGTCACAAGATTAACAACCCATTCTAAACCTTCTTCCAAATAGTCCCATTCGGAGTATCTTCCAATTCAATCCCTTTTTTCAGCAAATCATCACGAATCTGATCTGACTTTTCGAAGTCCTTCCCAGCACGAGCTTCTTCGCGAGCTCTGATCAAATCCTCAACCTCTCCACCCACTTCAACTTCCTCTACAAAAATCACACCAAGAACTTCATCAAGCTTTTCCAAAAACTCAACCACAGCATCCACAAACCTCTTCGTCTTCACGTCTTGTCCTTCAGCTTCAAACCCAAGGTCAACAATCTTCGCCAAAACACTCAGAACTCCAGAAGTATTAAAATCATCATCCATATATCTTTCAAATTCTTTTCCCAAAATCTCAATCTCCTTCCCGTAAATAGCCTCGTGAGGTTCACCAGCCTTACCATCCTCCAATTTTTCATAATCAAACTTTAACTTCCTCACAAAATCATGGATTCTCTCAAGCCCAGCCTTCGACTGCTCCAACAAATCCTCACTGAATTCAATAGGATTTGAATAATGCGTCTGCAAAAACATCAACCGCAAAACCTTCCCATCATATTTTTCAAACAAATCTCTCAACGTAAAGAAATTCCCCAAACTCTTACTCATCTTTTCCTTATTCATAGTTATAAACCCATTATGAAGCCAGTACTTCGCAAAAGAACCTTCGCCAAACACAGCCTCGCTCTGGGCAATTTCACATTCGTGATGGGGAAATGCTAGGTCAGCACCACCTCCGTGAATATCAAATTTTTCACCCAAGATTTTCCACGACATAGCACTGCATTCCAGATGCCAACCAGGACGACCATCTCCAAATGGCGCTTCCCACTTCGGCTCACCCTCCTTCGCAAATTTCCAAACAACAAAGTCATAAGGATTCACCTTTGCCTCGTTTTCCGCAACACGTGCACCAATTTTTAATTCCTCTAATTTCTGACCAGAAAGCTTGCCATACTCATGAGCTTTTTTAACATCAAAATAAACTCCATCACCTTCAATAGTATAAGTAACCCCCGCCTCATCCATTCGACCAACGAACTCAATCATCTGATCAATATACTCAGTCGCCCTAGGGGCCTCATCAGGCGCCATAACACCGAGAGCAGCATAATCTTCCTCATACTGAGGAATCACTCGTTCAGCCAGCTCAGGGACACTAATGCATTCCTCCTTCGCCCTATTAATCATCTTGTCATCAATATCAGTGTAATTCGAAACAAACTTCACATTCCCTTCACCGTATTTGTAAATAAAATATCTTCTCATTACATCAAAACACACAGCACTTCGTCCATGCCCAAGGTGTGCTCGATCATAAACAGTAGGCCCACAAACATACATCGAAACCTTACCTTCTTCCAAAGGCTCGAAATCAACTTTCTTCTTTTGTCGTGTATCTTTGATTTTCATAAGAAACCGTTAATTATACGCTCATTATCAAAGTAATCAGCAAATATCTCAACAAATCTATCCCAAAAAGAGCAATAAGAGGGGAAAGATCCATCATACCAATCGAATGAGGAAGCTTCTTTACAATTCGAAAGATGGGTTCAGTCATATCTCCCAAAACCATACTCAATCTGCCAGGCCTTTTTTGAGATGCAAGAAAAACCCAAGACAAAATTACTTGAGCCAGGATCGTGTAGATCATAAGGCTAGCAAGTACATCAACAAACGTTACTGCAGTGTTTTGTAAATCCATCGGGGGGAATACTAGCAGTTTTCTATTTCCTCGGCAACTTTAGAAGTTCCAAACATTGAATAGAAGAATCCTCCAAGAACTGCAGCCAAAATTAACCACAAAACTTCAGGACCAGTATCACTCACATCACTATCCATAGATTCCAAATCAGCAGCTCCAGCCGTTCCAGCCACCACCTCGGGAGGTAAAGGGGTCGTAACCTCACCAGGAATAGCATAAACGATATTACTCATCTTGGGACTAATATTTCCAATAGAATCAACGGCAACAACAGCAAAATAATATTCAGTAGAATTCTTGAGACTAGGAATGTACCACTTGGTATCAGTTCCCAAAGTATCAATAACAAATTTTAGCTGATCTCTATCAATGCCATAATATATTCTATAAAAAGAGACCTCACCAGAAGTAGGCTTATTCCAAGTCAAATTAACTTGATGATCAGAAGGGTAAGCCTTTAAACCACCAACTTCGCCAATAGCTCCGCCACCAGTAGCAGCTCCAACATTAACAGAATACTCACCGTTAGAAACCAACTCGTTTCCAAGAGCATCAGATAATTTCAGTACCAAGTCATAAGTTCCTGCATTATTAGGCGCAGTCAAAGTCGCAGAATACGAACCAGACTCTTCCTCGATAAGATTGAAAGTAGATCCATCAAAGCCAACAGTAATACCAGACAAAGCAGTCTCAGAAGTCATACCAATTTTGAACTGAGAACCACCAGAAATTCCAGTAGAAGGGTCCAAACTCATACCAAATATTTCAGGTTTAGAAGTATCAATAGTAATAGAAACCTTATCAGAACTCGCAAGAACAGCATCAGCTTCATCAGTAATAGCAGCATATATTTCATGAACACCGTCCGCCAAAAGTCCCGTGGTAAATATAAACTCACCAGAAACAGACGAAACAGTATTACCTATAACTTCACCATTATCATAAAAAACGACATCTTTGTTTGACTCAGTCTCACCTGCAATCACATGAATATTATTACTATAAGATCCAGCCTGCGGATTTGTAAGCTCAACTTGTGAAGCCTGTGGAAGAGAAGACTCGGCTACTTTGACCTGAGTTGTTCCATAGATAGAAGCATCAACGAGATCCTCCGCTTTTACAACGTAAGTCCCAGAAGTATTAAAACTAGCTCCCAAAGCAAATGCATGAGCACCAAGATCCTCAGGAACAAAAGTATAATCAACAGGTAAATTAACAGCCGCCGCATTACCTTCAACTACAGAAAAATGAACAGTCTCTCCAAAATCAGTAACAGAACTTCCTGAAGCGTCATAAGCATTAACAGTAAAGGTAACACTTTGACCAACAGTAGCGCTCGAAACAACATCCTCAAAACCAAGATAAGCAGTAGGCCCTGAAGCCGCCCCAATCGCATTAGCAGTCATAGCTTGCAAACTAGAACTAAACAAATCGTCACTAGAGTCAAAATAAACAACCTTAGCTCGATCACTCAATGTCTTATTAGAAGTAAGGTCGTAAACTGTGTAAGTAGAAACACCAGGATCAGTAGACATAACTGCAAAGCTAGCTTTCCCATCCAAGTCAGTTATTTTTGAAATAGCTTGAATGGAATCACCATCCCGACTAGATATCAAATCAACCAAGTGTCCATCAATAGGATTCTCGTAAAGGTCATAAAGCAAAACTTCAATCCTTCCAGCGTTACCACCCATCCGGACAACCTGGTCGAGAGGGGATACGCTAGATTGAGAAGCGGAAACTTCACCAGACAAAACATTAAAGCCAAAAGGTTCTCCATACTCTATATCAAGAGCAGAAGCAGAAACTTCATAAGATCCAGCAATTCTAGTGTGAAAAGCGGGCAATTCAACATTGGCAACACCATCATTAGACGCAATAGAATTCGTCTCATAAGTTGCCCCACCAGGTTTGATAACTCTAAAATCTACACGAGTCCCAGGTATAACAGGTGAACTTCTCAAAACAGTAGAAAAACCAGAGATAGTATCATCTCCGTATGCAGAAATGGCTTGAGCTTCAGCAACTTGGCCAAAAGAAAGCAAAGAGGCTGCAAACAAACACAATACTGATACCAACGTTTTTCTTTTCATATTCTTATTTTACTTCTGTAAATTATACACCAAATCGACCCTAACAACAATCTGGCACAGACCACCCAGAATATATGTCAAGCAAAGAAGAGTCGCCACATAACCATTGAAGTTGATTTGGAATTTTGATAACATGCATAACATGATTTTAAAGAAATTTGCAAAAGCAGGAGCGGTCCTAGCGATGACCCTAATTACATCTAGTACAGTGATTGCCACAGCGTTTGCGGCAACACCTTTCTCTACGCCAAAAAACCAATTCCTGGAAGCGGTAATCACAGCAGACGACACAGTCGCTATACAAAAGAGCACCATAATGGATGCCTCTAGTAGCTTCTTGCCAGATCCAGACGCTGAATATACGTATGAGTGGGATTTTGGAGATGGTAACAAAAATGAAGGAGAAGAAGTCCTCCATATATACAAGAACCCTAAAGAGTACACCGTCACACTTCGAATCATTAGTGATAAAAACGAAGAGAGCGTCGTGTCCAAAAATATATACGCACACAAAAAGATGATCTTGCTCCTAACAGACAAGAAAGACAGCAAGATATTGATCCAGAACTTGAGCGATTACGCAGCAAACCAAGGCGTATATATAAAGACTCTCGACAGTTTCGGTAGCGCATCCGAATTCATTTCAGGAGAAATCCTTACAAAAAAACTAAGTGAATCATCAGACTATATAAAGAAGTCACTCCAAATAGTCACATGGACAAAAGCAAATACAGGAATGAATGCACTCTCAAGATTCATACAAGCAACACAAGACACTGAACAGATAAACTTCTCTCAGAAATCAATCACAGTGTTGACCGACGACGTTTCAGGATACTCAAGCCAAATCAAAAGACAGTTCCAAAACGTTTCACCAAAAAACATAATAATAACTCAAGAATCAGGAGTCCATCTCTTGGTAGACAATTTTACATCAGCAGAATTCATAGAAGCATTGAGCCAAAAAGGATACGAGCACGAAGTCTTAACAGAAAGCAGCTTTTCTATAAGACCATGGAATTTCGTTTCATATTTCCTGTCAGTCTTGGTAGAGAAAGGAATAGCGGCCGACACACTTGCCTTGCTACTATTACTCCCCGTTATAGCAACAGTTGTAGCCTTCATGAAACAAATCATTGGACTTACAACAATGGGTATCTACACCCCCGTGGTCATAACACTTTCGTTCATGATTATAGGAATTTATTTCGGACTTCTCACACTTGTCTCAGTGCTACTTATTGGAGGGGTCACCAGACACCTATTGCGTAAGGTAAGGCTGCTCTTTATTCCAAAGATGGCCATAGTGATGGTTCTTGTTTCACTGACCCTTATATTCATATTGATAATTACCGACCTGCTCGGAATTTACGATGCAACATTCTTTTCACACGCAATATTCCCAATGGTGATATTGAGTACATTGGTAGAAAAATTTGTAAGTATCAAAACAGAAAAAGGACTCGTTTCAGCCCTAACTTTAATGGGAGAAACAATGTTAGTAGCAATAACAGCATTCATAGTTGTTGGAGGAGAAGTGAACATCGGGTTTACAATAATAGATTGGAATTTTATACGTAACTTGATACTCAACTATCCAGAATTAATTTTCCTACTAATAGGAATAAATATATTACTGGGAAGATGGAGCGGTTTGAGAATTTTGGAATACGTAAGATTCAGAGAAGTAATAAGACACATTGAAGAATAAACATTATGCAATTTTTTAATTCAAAAGGAATCCTGGGGATTAATGCTAGAAACCTTTTGTATATAAAAGCGTACAATCCCAAAAAAGCCATTAATCTGGCTGACAACAAAATCAAAACCAAGAAATTTCTTTCAGCACGAGGAATTCCTGTTCCAAAACTAATCAACTCAATTGCCACAAGAGAAGAGGCAGAAAAATTTGATTACGACTCTTTGCCAAACTCGTTTGTAGTAAAACCAAACTTTGGATTCGGAGGAGAGGGGATAATACCTATCCTAAAAAAAGAAGGAAGCTCTTGGCTAACAGTAAGCGGAGAAGTAATAGATAGAGAATATATGTACGACCATATAATAGACATTTTGGATGGAAGGTTCTCCATATCAAACGTTTCCGACACAGCCTTCTTTGAGCAGCTATTACTACCTGACGACACAATAGGCGCATACACATACAAAGGAATGCCAGACATCAGGGTGATTGTGTACAACCTGATTCCTGTGATGGCAATGTTGAGACTTTCTACAAAAGACTCCAACGGAAAAGCAAACCTTCACCAAGGAGCAATAGGTGTAGGAATAGACATAGCCTCAGGGAAAACAACATACATCGCACAAAAAAATAAAATAATCGACGAAATACCAGGAGTAGGAAAACTAGAAATAGAAATCCCTTATTGGGACGAAATATTGGAAATCGCATCAAAATGCCAAATAGCAACAAATCTAGGCTACCTAGCTGTCGACATAGCTATAGACAAAACCTCAGGCCCAGTAGTCCTCGAAATAAATGCTAGAGCCGGTCTCGGAGTGCAAACAGCCAACCTAGCACCACTCAGAAAAAGATTGGAAAGAATCCAAGGAATCAAAGTAACAACACCAGAAAAAGCCATCCGAATTGCAAAAGACATGTTCGGGAAAGTCGTAGAAAAAGAAGTGGTAGTAAGCAAGAAACTAATAATAGGAAAAGAAGAGATAGTAGAAATTCTGCTAAAAAAAGGCACAAAAAACACAGAAGCACTGATAGACCCAGCAGCAGAAAGAACTGTACTAGATAGAACTTTTGCAAAAAGAACAGGACTCCTAGATTCACAAGACTATGACGACGAAAAATCTACACTCAAACTCAAATTCAACCTCAAATCAAAAAGAACTCAGACAATCGTAGACATCGAAGATCTGAAAGACAGCAAATACAACATGTTGATAGGAGCCAGGGATCTCAAAGAATTCCTAATAGATCCATCAATAACAAACGAAAACCAAACCAGGATCCAAAAACCCATCATAAAAAAGAAAATCGCAAACAACTTCGACATAGATCAGCAAATAGTGAACATAGACAATAAGCTCAAGCTTTTGTACCACCTCAGACCAATAAACCTCACCGAAGAAAGAGAAAAGTTCTTCAAAGACTTCAAGTACAACCCACAATTCACATACCCAGAAGTACAATTCCAGCCACAAACTCTCAAATCAAAAATAGAAAACATAGAAACGAACAACACACCCATAGGCCAAATATTTAGTGCAAAGAAAGACGACATAACCAAAAAAATTGAATTAATAGAAAGCGTCGAAACCCAAGACTTCACAATCAAATCAAAGAACCTCTTCGGGTCACCAGACGACGAACTAGTTAGAGAATGTGAAACCCTTCTAATGGAAGCCAGCAAATTCGACAAACACAAGGACGAAGATATTGACGCAGAAGGAGCCAAGGAAATGTTCGAAAAAGTGTTTACCTCATACGGGCTCAAAGGTTGGGCAGTTAAAATAAAAGAAGAGATGGTCACCGACTGTATAGCAGGAAAAAACAACCGACTTTTTGTAAGAGAAAAAGCAACCTTCTCAAAAAACAGAATAAAGGGCCTAATAGTTCACGAAATAGAAACCCACATCCTTACAGCAGAAAACGGAAAAAACCAACCTTTCGAAATATTCAATAGGGGACTTGCAAACTACCTAATCACACAAGAAGGATTGGCAATGTACAACGTCACTCAGCAGGTAAACAAATCAATCAAAGACAGCTACAAAGCAATAGCTCTCGTAATAGCGGCGAAAAAAGCCTTGAGCTCATCATTCGTAGAAGTATTCGAAAAGATCCTCTCTCTAGGCATACCAATGGAAGACGCTTTCAGAGTTACATTAAAAGTAAAAAGAGGGATGAGTGACACTAGCCTGCCCGGCGCATTCACAAAAGACATAATTTATTACAAAGGATACAAGGAAGTCGTCGACTACGTAGAGAACGGCGGAGACATCAAAGATCTATACGTAGGAAAACTAAACGTCAAAGACGTCGAACTCGTAAAGCAAGTAGGCGGAATAGTTCCACCAAAACATCTTCCAAAGTGGCTCTAGCCTATTCGTAATCATTTTCACTTAATTTCAGGCCTTCTTTTCTACTACTATCAGGGTCATGTCATCAAGCTGAGACTCATCTCCCACAAACTTCGCAAGCTCAGTAGAGATGTGATGGTTGATACCTTTGGCAGAATATTCTCTACCATATTGAACAATAGATTTTTTGAGGTTTTCAAGGCCAAACAATTCACCTTTTTGGTTCTTTGCTTCAGTAATTCCATCAGTAAATAGTACGATTTTATCCCCATCATTCAAAGCAATCTCAGTTTCAACTGCTTTAGCAGAAACATCTGGAATAAGACCGAGAGCAGTTCCACCACTCTGGATTTCTTCCACATTTTCGGACTCACTTCTATAGATCAGGATTCTTTCATGCCCAGCTCCAACATAAGTCATTTTCTTTGTGTTCTTATTCCAACAAAGCATAACCATAGTCATATACATAGTAGGCTTCACATAATGACTAACATATTTATTCACAGCAATTAGCAAATCCTTTGCGTTGTCATGAGTATCCGCCAAAGTTCGAATCATAGCATTCACAATAGCCATCAATAGACCTGCCGACATTCCATGTCCAGTCACATCACCTATGTACATATAAGTGTTATCCTTCGCATTAACGATATCAAAACAGTCTCCACCAAGCTCAGAAGCCGGTCTGTTTTTGATAATAAAATTAAGATCCTTGTGGTCAGGTTCTTCTTTTGGGAATAATTGTTTTTGCAGTTCAGCGGCAACAGACAATTCGTCCATCAACCTTCTGTTATCCTTAATATCATCAGAAACTTTTGTAAGCCCTTCCGTAACTCTATTAAAGAAATTAGCCAAAACCCCAATCTCATCCACACGAGTAGTGTAAATCTTTTTGTAAGGCTTTCCAGTCAAGACCTTGTGAACCTGAGAAAGAACAACATGCATAGGTCTTGCAACAACAGTGTTCAAAGTAACCAAAATCAATAGAACAAATACAACCGCCCCAACTCCATACAAATAAGCAGGAGAAACAGCGTCGAATGCTCCAAGATACCAAGCCACAGCAACAGCAGCCCCAATACAAATTAGGAACAAACAAAAAGTAAGAAACCATTTAGCAAGCAAACTTTTTATTTTGAAGGCCATTAAGCTTTTAAGTAAGATGATACTGAAGCGAACACAGGAATCACGTCCAAAATTCCAATAGTTTTAAGAACGTCTTTTACATGTTTATCAGGAGCAAGTAGAACAAGTCTTTTGCCCTTAGCGTCCAACTTATTATGAATTTCCATAAGATAACCAATACTTTCACTATTAATAAATTTGAGACGAGTAAAGTCAAAAAGCAGATCTTTTTTCTTTAGTTCAGATATGATTTTCTCAAGCTCATCTCTTATATCCATATGTCCGATTTTGTCGAATTCACCTTCAAAAGCTACAGCCAAAGCATCATCGCTACCTTCTACTTCTTGTTTTGATATTTTCAGTGGGGATTTCATATAGAAATGTTTTTTAAGAATAACTTTTCGAGTAAAGAAGTTCAGAAATAAGCTCAACTTCTTCATGCTCATCCACCAAACTATACAGCATTTTCAGATATTTCAAATCCTTTGCCTCAAGGTGTTTCAAAGACTTAGCATGTGTCTTACACAAAAGCTCATCAATCTTTTTGGAAACAACCAATCGGACACTATTCTCAATACTCTTCCTAGTTTTATGAGGAAGCTTGGAAAGAGAACGTCTTATCTCAGAAGACTCACTGGCATCAGCCGTAAATAATATATCAACCAACACTTCAACAGAATTTTGAGATCCCATCTTTGCCAGAGCAAGAGCAGCATGCATTCTAACCCTGCTATCTTTAGCATGAAGATGCACAGAACATTTATGCTTGTACCTCTTCAGATTCAGCTCACCAACAACAAATAAGGCAGATTTTATCCAAATGTTTTTACGCTCCTTCAACATCTCGCTAAGCTGATGTTCAATATCGTCACGATATTCGTGAAAATGCCAAAGAGCGATCATAGCTGCAGACTTTTCATAAGATTTCTTCGAAGTTAGGTAAGGTTTTATATATTCGATAACCTCTCTACTTTTAAAACTTCCCAGAGCCAATATAACATCAGCCCTCAATTCACACTTAGATTTTTTCAATATATCCAAAAGGAAACCAAAAGTTCCCACAGGGTTCATCTTTGAAAGCAAGAAAATTACTTGAGACCGAATTTCGTCATTCTTCTCATTCAGATACAAAAGCTTCAGAGCCGTAACCAATTTATATTCATAAAAGATGTTCTTCGAAAACAACGAATGAACAGAATCAAAGCGGATCAAAGCCTCAACAGAAGCTTTTCTCAAATCAACCTTCTTAGAGTTAAAGAAGAGAATAATATCATCAAGAGTGGAAACATCCTGCAACTCACCAAATGCCTCCAAAATCTTTTCTTTAATAAAATCCGACTCCATTGGATCATGAAGAATTTTTCTTAACTCAGGAATAGACGATTTATGACCTCTCTGCGAAAGTATCTGGATAGCCTCAACTCTATCAATCTTATCATCCGATCTTCGCAAGTTATGCAAAGCCAATTTCGTGTAGCTACTCTGAAGACCATAAACAATAAAAGTCAAAAGCAACAAAACAACAATCATCACAAGGTTGATAGACAGAGTCAAATCAGACCCCGTAAACAACTTTTGTAGCCCAAGAAGCATGGAAGTACCAATTATGGCACCCAAAGGCCTAACAAACCCTTCCAGGAACTCCCTGACGTACTCACGAAAATGTTCCCGCACAGAATAGTACGCCGAATGGTAAGCATTCAGATAAAGGACATGAGTCATACTCTGATTAGTCTGAGCCAAAACAGCAGTCGGATATCCAAACCTCACAGTCAAACCAAATATACTCAAAAGCATAACTATAGGATGAATCATCATACTCCCCATAATTCCAAGTGAAGTCATCAACCTACTTCCAATAAACAGTTGAATCAACATCGCAGAAACACTGAAGACAATGAACAAAGCACCCAAGTCATGAACCAACGCATGTTCAAATCCACTTCCAGAATTCAATATAGCCTCAGACACATTTTGCGTCACAGCCTTTGTGTACTGGAACTCAATCATATTTGCAAAGATCCACTGAAGAATAACAACAACCATCAACCCCTTAATAAAGGCTACATGTCTTGCCTGAGAAAAAACTTCTCTGAATTTTTCAGTTAATCCAACATG
>Ga0307989_1000549_pt1 | contig 23878 bp, 19 predicted proteins | sample EllFjometagen185_FD_203164 | JGI IMG/M metagenome (GOLD analysis project Ga0307989, IMG submission 203164) | Marine microbial communities from Ellis Fjord, Antarctic Ocean - #185 | ecosystem: Environmental > Aquatic > Marine > Unclassified | place: Southern Ocean | collected 2014-10-08 | reverse complement strand
TTACGCAAAACTCCATGCTTTGGGTTCTGAACGGGAAACCGTTCAGCTTGGGAGTTTCGCTTACGCAAAACTCCATGCTTTGGGTTCCCAACGGGAAACCGTTCAGCTTTGGAGTTTGCTCCGCAAACTCCTGAAACAACCTTTGGTTGTTCACTCGCATCGGAAATGGAACCATCATGATGGTTCCGCTTCTCTCGCTCGTTTGAGAATGAAAGGTATCATACCCCAGGGCAAGCCCTGGACCCAGAACCGCTTTGGCGGTTCTATTCCGCCCCAAGGGACGGGGTATGGATTCTTGCGTCCTCTGGCTCTCACTCGGAAATGGAACCAACTTGTTGGTTCCGCTTCTCTCGCTCGTTTGAGAATCAATAAAATTACAGAGAAAGTATTATACTTTTTCTGTTCTTTCTTATTTTTTTTCATGAAGTAAAACCTTTTTTTGTTGTGGTTACTACCCTAATTGTGGTGTGTGGTGTGATCCCTTCTTTTTTAGAAGAGCATCTATATCATTGATAATTTCCTCCGGTTTTACTTTTGATGAAAACCTTTTATAAGGAACACCATCATGATCAACCAGAAATTTTGTAAAATTCCAGGGAATTCTTTTACCCAGCTTACCGGGCAAAGTTTCTTTTAAATACTTAAAAAGAGGATGAGTTTCTTTTCCATTTACATCTATTTTTGAAAACATGGGAAAGGTTACTCCATAATTCAGTAAACACCCTTGTTTAATAGATTCAAGATCACCAGGCTCCTGGTTCGCGAATTGATTGCAGGGGAATCCCAGAACAACCAGTCCCTGACCACGGTAGGTTTGATATAATTTTTCTAATCCGGCGTATTGCGGGGTAAAACCGCACTTGCTTGCGGTATTAACAATAAGGAGAACCTTATCCCGGTAGGTATCAAGTGATATTTCCTGTCCACTAATAGTGGTAATTTTATAATCGTATAATTTATTCATGGTCTAAAGATACTACTTAATATCAGCAATCAGCAATTAATAAAATAGTAAATATTTCTATCAGCTCATTTTACAGTAATTTCCCAGATGCCTGGCACTGGGCTTTGGGGTCCTTACAAAGGTCTCCCGATCAACAGCAATCAATCCAAATTTATGCTCGTAGCTGCCCCACTCAAAATTATCAAATGCGGTCCAGTGGAGATATCCTCTGACATCAACACCATCAGCAATGCAGCTTTGGACACCGGCAAGTGCCCTGTCGATATAACGTATCCGCTGGGTATCGTCATTGGTGCAGAGACCATTTTCGGTGACCATTAATGGGATTTTTGTTCTATCCCAAACTCTCCTCATAACCAGTTCCAGAGATTCAGGATCAAACCGTTTACCCTGTCCATCTACTTCCTCATCTGAACCGGGAAGAACCAGAACGCCCTCTTCATCAATAATATGCCGTTGATAGACCTGAATACCCATAAAATCATCATCCTTTGAGACCTCAAGATAACGATCAACCAGTTTGTCGGTTAATGAGTCTGCATGAACAGCGGCCGAATCATTTAGAGGAAGAACAGGACTGGCCGCAAGGGTCCAACCTACCGGCAGCGTTGATCGTTCAGCTTTAATAGCCAATGACGCCTCTTTATGTGCTGCTTTCACTGTCTCAAAAGAATCTATGAGCGCAAAAGGAAGAAATTGCTCACGGTTTCCACCGAACAGTGCATCCATCCCCGGAAGAACCAGATGCATAACATCCTTAATATTTGCCTCGTTTATCGTACAGAGCCATGAAATTCTATCTCCAAGAACCTTCACTACCCTCTCACAATAGCGGGCAAAGAGATCAGGAAGATCCTGCAGAACACGCTCCCCTCTTAAAGCAATCCATGAAGGATGCGTAAAATGGTGGAGAGTGACAACCGGAGTCATCCCATGTGAAATGACACAGTCTATCATTCTCTGGTAGTGATCCAGTGCCTCTTCCGAGAACTTTCCCTGTTCCGGCTCAACACGGGCCCACTCTATACTGAAACGGTAGGAGTTGTATCCCAGACCAGCCATAAGAGCAATATCATCAGAGTAGCGGTTGAAGTGGTCTATCGCCTTACCGCTGGGAACAATTACCCCGGCCAGTGCCGGATGATGTTCGAGAATCCACCAGTCACTGTTTTTATTATCGCCTTCTACCTGGTGAGCAGCAGAAGCAGCCCCCAGCAGGAAGTCTTTGGGGAAAGTCTCTATATTATGCATAATCACCTATTAGTTTTGAAATTCTTGTCATAAATGCAGGGAATGTCTCCGGTTCAGCCTGTTCAGCTGACGAAGCCCCGGCATTCTTCACCCCATCAGGAATCACAACCAGTCCAAGACCTCTGTTGCGGTCCTTGGCTGTCAGTACATGAGTAATCCAATCTGTCGCTGATTTAAAACTCCGTACAATATTCTCTTCCGAGCAGTGAGGAATAACACAGCAGGTATCTTTCAGAGTTTCCCATACCGGCTCAAACCGGGTTGCACTTACACTAAAGTTCAATCCTTTAAGACCATGGATTTTTTTAATGGAAGGGAGCTGGTGTTCAATATTTCCACAGGAATGGACAAATAGCCCTCCAAACTCTTCACTCACCTCATTCAGGTACGGCAGGGTAAACTCTTCAAATAGACCTGAAGAGAGCACGGCAAGCGTATCCTCACTCAGGGCAACTCCTTTACCGTCCGGCAAATAGACTGGTGGAAAATGGGCCGGGATAAAGTTTGCCACCCTCGAGCGCATCTCTTTTACAAAGTTGATAAACAGATCGGTACAGAGCCGCATCAGATGGTGAACAGCCTCTTTATCGGTATACATGGCAACCATGAAGTCACATGAATTCCAGACAAGATAAGCATTATCCATGGGACTCTGCAGGTCGGTAACTGCTACAGGATATTTTCCTTTTGTCTGTTTCTCGAAATATGAGGTCATCTCCAGAATATCCCCCAGCATGCCTGCATCCACTGCAGGGGTGGTAAGCTGCATCACTTTTTCAGGAGCATCATCTCCGGAAACAAGCGGCAGACTGGCCGGAAGCTGATGATCAAAATGTTCTATCTTACAGCCGAAGGCACTGGCAAAGATGGGAACTCCCTGATAAGGCTGCAGATGGTTTATTGCATCGTCAAAAGCAAAGTGCTGCTGTGCCATTTCCATGCCGGCAATATGCTCCAGGGAGGCTTTTAACTGAACTTCCTTGTTGAAAAGCAGCTCCTTTATCGACTTACCCTGCTGCAGAATTGATAACCCCTTAACAATAGTAGGAGAGTTTGGAACAAGCCAAATCGGTCTGGGCAAATCTTCCATTGCCCAGAACATCTCCCATCGTGCCTTACGTGATTCCTGTGAATTATCGTTCCATATATCCATGCTGTTATCCAATCCTTTCCTGGTTCATCATCATAACCATACCTTCCAGCTGAGCCAGTGTTATTGCACCGCCGCTGAACATCGCTACGCCCCTGACAGGCAGACCGGATATCATTTTCTGGAACATTCTGGCAGTTTTCTGCCCATCTTTATTAGCCTCATCGCCATCGCTCTCGCCATCGCCTGAGCCGAACATCTTCGTTATATTTTCCAGTATACCGGCATACAGCTGGCTCCCTACTTGAGTATTCTTAACTACATGCAAAGGAGTATCCATGGTATATTCTGGTGTGTCGGGAAGATCCTGCGGTATCGGTTTTCTATAGATTGTCTCAAAAAGTTCGTCTCCATAGGTTTTCGAATCCAAATCAGGTGCAGGATATTCACACAATACTTTTTGATCTGATTGGACAAATACCGTTTCTGTTAAGTGAATATTCTCAACAGAGCTGCCTGCAAGAATCTCAAAATCACCCTCTTCAACTACCCAATCGTTTCTTAACGGGTCAAAAAAAGCAAAAGCTCTTGAATCCAGTTCTATTTTAACAGTTTCACTCTCTCCGGGTTCAATCTCGATCTTGGCAAATCCTTTCAACTCACGGTCAGGACGATAGACAGAACTCATCTTATCCCGTACATAGAGCTGAACTACCTCTTTCCCGATAACTTTCCCAGTATTTTTGATCGTAACTGAAACCGTTACAGACTTTGCGGCATCAATTGTTTTTGCACTGACATTCATATTTGTATAGGCGAAATTGGTATAACTGAGTCCAAATCCGAAAGGATATCTTACGGGTACTTTAGCTGTGGAATAATAGCGGTACCCGACATTTAATCCTTCCCGGTACTGAACACGGTATTCTCCGCCTGGAAAGTGACCATAGCACGGAGTATCCTCAAGTTTAATCGGAAAAGTTTCAGCAAGACGGCCCGATGGATTAACTTTGCCAAAAAGAACCTCTACCGCAGCACTTCCTCCGGCCTGGCCGCCGAGATAGACCTCAAGAATTGAGGAGACCTCATTAGTCCAGGGGAGTTCGACTGGAGATCCATTACAGAGGACAACTACGATGTTTGTATTGATTTTTGCTATTTCCTGTATCAACTGGTTATGGCTTTCAGGAAGCTGCAGGTGGGTACGATCAAAACCTTCAGACTCATAGGAATCAGGAAGTCCGGCAAATACCACTACTGCGTCTGCCTGGGCAGCAATCTGACATGCCTCTTGTATGAGTGCTTTATCAACACTCTGTCCATCAGGTGTATAACCTTGGGCATAGGTAATCATTTCTTCTCCAACAAGATTTACCATTGCATCATATGCAGTATCGAGGCGGGTTGGATTCACCATTGAACTGCCTGCCCCCTGATATCTCGGGTTTTTTGCAAAATCACCAACTACTGCAATTTTTTTATTGGCTGCCAGAGGAAGCAAATTATTTTTGTTTTGAAGAAGTACAGAGCCCTCTGCAGCAATCTTCCTGGCTAGATCATGGTGTTTTTCTCTGTCATATTTAGTGGGAAAAGAAAATACATTTGATACCTGTGTTTTAAGGATCAGGCTGACAATACGCAATACTGTTTTATCCAAATCTGCAAGCGCAAGGCTGCCTGCTTCAACAGCACTAACAATTTTTTTATCATTCTCACCAAAACTGGAGGGCATTTCCAGGTCCATTCCCGCAGCTACTCCCGCGGCCCGTTCACTTACTGCTCCCCAATCGGATACAACCAGGCCCTCAAATCCCCATTCATCCCGTAGGACAGAATTCAGCAGCCATGAATCTTCGCTGCAATAGGTGCCGTTGAGTCGATTGTAAGCACACATAACAGTTTCAGGAGACCCCGCTGTTACCGCTTTTTCAAATCCAGGCAGATAGACCTCTCTAAGTGTTCGGGCATCTACCACAGAATCCATATAGAGGCGTCCCTCTTCCTGATTATTTGCAGCGAAATGCTTCAAAGAGGTTCCAACTCCCTGACTTTGCACTCCTTTTATATGAGCCAAAGCCATTTCACCAGTGAGATAGGGATCCTCGGAAAAGTACTCAAAGTTACGTCCGCATAAGGGAGAACGTTTTATATTCGCACCAGGACCTAAAACAACTGAGACCTCTTCTTCCCGGCACTCTTCACCTAAAGCGATTCCAAGTCTTGTTATTAGAGAAGTATCCCAGGTTGATGCCATAGCTGCGGCTGTAGGAAAACAAGTTGCAGAGACGCTTCCATGAAGACCTAGATTATCGGTATCAGTTACCTGCTTCCGCAACCCGTGAGGTCCGTCAGTAATCATAATTTTAGGCAGTTCCAACCGCTCAATACCCTTCAGATGCCAGAAATCTTTGCCTGAGCAGAGTCCTGCTTTTTCTTCAAGAGTCATTTGGGCAGCTAATTCTTGTGCCTGTTGTAGAATTTCTTTGTCTTTATCCATAATCTATCCTTTATTGCGAAAATTACTGCAATATTGAAAATATCTCTTTTAGTTTATTCGTCCGGCCAATCCCAGAAGATATTTCACGAAACCTCTCCGATCCTCCGGTATAGCAATATCTACAAACTTGAACAGAAGGCCTGAAGTAATCTCTTTACTGCCGACTGCGTTTACAAACTGAATGAATCCAGCTGTAAGCTGTTCCCGCATGGGTTTCGGAGTTATGCTTGTAAGTGCGGTAAATTGATTTACCGCTGATCTTTTCCAGGTAAGATCATCCAAAATAGGTACCTTCTCATTCTCAAGGAACTCCTTTCTCATATCAACCACCGTTTTGGAGGAGATATCTTCTTTGAGAGGAATTCCCAATCGGGTAAATTCATCCAGGGGAGCATCACTACGCTGCATAGCTTCTCTCAGCACCATCAGCATCGCTGCTTCCCGTTCAGGATTATCAATCGGCGACTCCTGATTTGGATCAAATTCCAGATCATACAATCTATCACCATACTGATACTGTGAAAGCACAGTATTGGCTTCTATCTTCATTACAGGGCAGCCTTTGGTAAAAGTAAAAGGTTCTGCCATCGTAGTATTCTGCAACTCATTAACTTTGAACATACTGCGCATGTGACAAGGCATTAAGGTATATTCATTAAGCGGTTTATTATCCGGAGCAATCGGTCCTTTCATAAGGAGCGTCTTTCCATCAGTTATATTTACCTGTCCCCCATGGTAACCGAAAAGGGCATAGTCTCTAACAGGTGTATCATCTTCAATAATGGGTTTTATAGAACATCCCTGCATATCATCGGGGATATCAGTTCCAAAAAATTCAAGCAGGGTCGGCGCAATATCTATAGTCTGGACCAAGGCACTCCGGTGTTCTCCCTTCTTCTCCACTCGTGGATCCCAGCAGAAAAATGGGGTATTTGCGATCTCATTATAGACAGGCATTACTGACTTACTCCACCACCCCTTTTCACCAAGAAAATATCCATGATCGGTATTTACTATGAGCATGGTATCTTTCCACATATCATTATCATCCATCATATCCAGGACTTTTCCCAGATAGTGATCGCACATACTAAGGAGTGCGGCGTACTCATACCGAATATGCTCAACAACATCTTTCTCCTCTTTCACAAAATCATACGGCGGCCAATCAACTGGAGCACCGGTATATTCATGAGGATAGAGCTTTTTGTAATGCTCCTGAGTGAAAAATGGTTCGTGCGGATCAAAGGTTTCAATCTGGAGAAACCAGTTGTCCTGATCCTTATTGGTATCTATAAATTCAAGTCCTCCGGCAAATGTTTTGGCCTGAGGCTGTTTCTCTTCAACATCCATATATTTACGGTTTATGACATCATGGCGTCCAATGTCGGAATATCCGGGAATTTTCGGCTTTTGAATGGCATCTTCGGGCATCTCAGGTTCAGCAACCTCACCTTTCCACTGATCGCCCTCCTGTCCGCGCACACAATCCCAGGAATTATACCGATTATGATAGGTCGCTCCGCCATCTTCCCAGTAGTGGTTGTGGTCCGAGACCAGATGGGTATAGACACCATTATTCTTCAGTATTTCAGGCATTGAGTCATCAAACGGTTCCAGCGGTCCCCAGCCACGGTGCATAAAATTATAGCGGCCGGTATGAAGTTCTCTCCGGGCAGGCATACAGGGCATACTTCCTACAAAACAGGTGTCAAACGTTACCGTTTTCTCTCCCAGTCTTGCAAAATTTGGAGCCTTTGTCCAATCACATCCATAATTGGGAAGCATGCGTCTGTTAAGTGAATCAAACATTACCATTATGGCTCTCATAATCTTACTCCTAACTGGTACAACTGCATAAAAATATTATTTTTATGCAGTTGTTTATTGAAGTTTTCGATCTGCTATGCAATAGATCAGACCGAAAACGTATCATTGAAAATTTTCATCTTTTTACTGTGCTGCTATATTAGCGTTTACCATATCAGCTATGGTCTGAGCACCCTTTTCATTGAGGTCTGCAACATATGCATCCCATTCATCGAAGGATCTTTCACTCATAATAAACTGCTGAATAGCCTGCATTGCAGTATCTTTTACCAGGAATACCAATCTACTGATATCTTCCTGATCATCAATGTTGAATTTTGGGGATACAAGCGGAGCCTGTAAAATTCCCATTTCACCAATCTGTTCAGTATAATCTACAATTTCCTGCGGATAAGCAGCTTTCTTCACCTCTTTAGATGTAGATACGGTAAAACTGTTATTAAATCCACCATAATATATCTGCATTGCTTTTACAATTGACAGATCTTCGTAACCAAGAATCTCTTCAGACCATTGTTTCTCTCCATCAATTTCAACATAAGAACCATTTTCAACACCCCAACCCTGAAGAGTTAGACCTTCATCAGAATAGGCATACCAGTCAATAAAAGCTATAAGTTCATCAAAATAGGGTTTCTGCTCTACGGTTGCAGGACATGCCCATTGGGTAACATCGACACGGGTATATGTCTGAGTTGCAGGATTAGAAACTGCACTGGATACTGGAGGATATATTTTCAGATCAAATGGTTCGTAATAAGGTCTTGCTGCACTTTCAACCAGCTCATTCTGATCAGTCCATGCTAATAGTACCAAGGTTGTCTGCATAACAGCTTTAGTAACAAACTGTTCAGCCGACTGTGTAAAACTCTCAGGGTCGAACAGGCCGTTTTCATAGCACTTATTCAGCCACATCAGCATCTCTTTTGTCTTGGATGAAGTATAAGGAGAAATATACTTTCCAGTCTCATAATCTGCAGCATACCCGGGATCAAAAAGTCTGATAGGAAGACCAAACCAGGGACCTACAGCATAAAGAAGTACCGGCATTCCGTAAAAGTTGCCCATCGGCAGAGCTTTAGGGAATTGTGATTTCAGTATATTCATATAATTAAAGAGTTCATCGGTGGTTGTTGGTGCCGGCATACCAAAAGCCTGAAGCAGGTCTTCACGCATGATCATTCCGAAATTTGAGAGCTGAAGCTCCTGAAATGCAGGAAATACATAGAGAGATCCATCTTCTGCTCTCAGGTTCTCAACTTCACTCCATACATCCCACTCGTCAAAGCGAGCTTTCATATAAGGAAGTTTACCATCTTCCATCAATTTCCAAACATTCAGTAATGCACCGGAATTCCGCACATTTGCTGCTATTGAACTTGCAAATGTGATAATATCAGGGGCTTCCCCGGCATTAATCAGCAACTGGGCTTTTGTTGCATAATCTGTAAGGGGAACTACCTGAATGTTCAGTTCAACATTTCCCAGCTCCTGCATTTTTTCAATTATCGGCCATTCAGGGTTGAATGGAAATCCGGCATTGTCAGAGTAGAGAAATGAGATCGGGGTTGGTCCATCCGGTGCTGCATCTTTTTCACCCTGACCAAAAACTGTTCCGGTACTAAGTATCAGTACCAGACAAATAAGCAGTAAAACTAAACCTTTTGTCTTTTTCATATATACCTCCATTGTATCAATCTGCTTATGCAGATTGTGTAAAACCATCATAAATCGCCGTGAAAGCCGTAAAAGCTAATACTTGTGAAGCTATTCCATTCTTGCGGGAAAGGCTTTAACATACTCACATACCGCACGCACCGTCTCCGGCCTGCACCCTATTGGGATTATCCCTGCTGTAGTGATTATCACCCCTCTGTGATTGTCCAGTGCATCTAATTCTGCTTTAATCCCTGCACATATCTCATCAGCACTTTTTGTCCATAACGTGGCATTAGTACCACCTATAAGGCAGGTTTCAGGGCAGTGATTCTTTCCATCAACAAGATGTGTATTGCCCATTTCCGGCGTCGTGAATGCTTCAAAAACTGATACATCCATACCAGCCAGGTCATCAAGCAGTGCATGCAGATGGCCGCACATGTGCAGTCCCATTATTTTTCCAGCTGCTTTGCATATTTCGTTATATTCCATTAGATAGGGTTTGCAATATTTTCTAAACTGATCGGGTGAGAGTATCGTAGTGGAAGTATCTTCAACCATATACATAAGATCTGCCTTGGTGTTCTCCAGAATTACGGGAATCCTTCTCACCATGTCCCCATGCAAAGCATCAAATAATGCCTCCATCTCATCGGGATAATCAGCAAGCAAATATTGAGTCTCTTCAATTCCGCCGAGAAGTTCGATAGTCTGCATAAATGGGGATCTCCCCATGGGCATAGCAAGTATCCCTTTCTCTCCAAGTACACTCCATTGATAGTTCTGCTGATTGAAGTACTTTTCACTTCTTCTATATTCAGTTCCCTTATACCACTCTGCCATAAACAGAATGTCTTCTCTATTTTTAAGCGGATAGTCTACAGGATGTGTATCACGTGTCATCGCACTGCGGCTGCCGGATGCACACATATAGACTATGGTCTCTTCAACACCAGCATCAGTATCCTTTGTGGTTACCTCAGTACGGGAAGTCCCGGAATCATCAAGTTCAACCGGCGGATATACATACTCATGAAAATCACTGCCAAAATAGTCGTGATAATCCTGCAGCGTCCAATCCTTGAAGGGCTCTTCCTTACTGTAAGCCAAATACTCTGGAAACAGTTTGGGCCAAAACGGTATTCGATCAACCGGTTCGCCCTTCAGTGCTGTCAACATTCTTTCTCGTCCTGTCATAAAAACTCCTCAATAACGCCTTCAATTTCTGCTCACTTATTCTTTGAGAGATCCGAGCATAACGCCCTTGATAAAATATTTCTGACCAATCAGATACAGTACCGTCATGGGAATTGCTGAAAAAACAATAGCCGCACTCTTCAGACTTGCAGATACAAACTGAATATTATCTCCTGATATCGCTCCGCCCTTTGTTGCCATATCACCACCCTGCACCAGGTTTCGGAGTATCAGCATAACCGGAAATTTTGTGGCTGTATCGAAATAAAGCAGTGCATGGAACCAGTTATTCCAAAGAAACAGGCTGTTAAAAAGCACTACCGTAACAAGACCCGGGATCGACAGCGGAATAATAATATGGATAAGAATCTGAAAAGGATTATAACCATCGAGTGACGCGGCCTCTTCAAGCGCTTGTGGGATTCCACGGAAAAAGGTCATAAGAATGATCATCGTAAATTGATTGACAGCAAAGGGTAAAACTAGAGCCCACATGGTATCACGCAGTCCCAGCCAGCGGGTTATAACCAGATAATTGGGAATCATTCCCCCATTGAAAAACATAGTTAACATGATAAAAACTATTACGTAAGTTCTTCCTTTGATCTTTTTTGAGAGCGGATATGCACATAAAGTGGTAAGAATCAGGCTTATAGTTCCACCTACCACCGTATAGATAATTGAATTGACAAAACTCCTCATAAAATAGGGCTGCTCTATTGCTCTCGCATAGGCTTTAAAGTTGATTCCCTTAGGAAAAAAACTGACTTTTCCGGCAATTACTGCGCTTGGAGAGGACATACTCACTGAGACAATGTTAAGGATCGGGAAGAGCAGAATCAGCATCAAAAGACTGAGTCCAACTAAGTTGAATCTCTCAAAAATCCTGTATCCTCTGCTTTTTCTATATATAGATATTGATGGCATATATTTCTCCTAGAATAAGCTGGTATTCGAAAACCTTTTAGCAATATAGTTACTTGAACCGATCAGGAAGATACCGACAAAGGCATTAAAGAGCCCCACAGCGGTCGCATAACTAAAATCCGAGTTAATAATTCCCTGCCGGTAGACTAACAAGCTTATTAAATCACTGGTTGTTGAGTTATTCGGGGTATAGAGCAGCAGAGCTTTTTCGAAGCCTACCACTAGAATTGTGCCGATACGAAGAATCAAGGTTATAATAATCATCGGAGCAAGTCCCGGAAGGGTGATATGAAAAGTTTGCTTCAGCCGGCTGCATCCATCTATCATTGCTGCCTCATAGAGGTTGTCATCTATATTGGCGAGAGCTGCCAGATAGATGATTGCATTGAATCCCAAAAATTGCCAAATTCCTGATATTACATAGATAGGTCTAAACCATTCAGGCTTGTTTACAAAAAATACCGGTTCCCCGCCTAACACTTTTACAATCTCATTCACGAACCCTGTTGAAGGCGAAAGAATCTCTTTAATCATTCCAACAATTACCACTATTGAAAGGAAGTACGGTAGAAAAGATATGGTTTGAAAAACCTTTCGTACTTTTGAGTGATGAACCTCATTTACAAAAAGCACGAATATTATGACCACCGGAAAGGTGAAAAGTATATTCAGAAAACTAAGGTATAAGGTATTACTGAAGGCTCTCCAAAAAAGTGAGTCATTCAGAAATATGTTGAAATACTTCAGCCCAACCCATGACGTACCAAAAATCGAACCTCCCGGGGTAAAGCGTCTAAAAGCCAGCACATTACCATAGAGCGGAAGATACCTGAAAACAAGAAAGTATATGATGGGCAGAGCCAGCATCATATAGTAATATTTGAGATTACTCGCGACAAATCCTCCGGATTTCCTTTTTCGTATCCGGGGTTCTCTATTCCCTTTTGTCATATCTGATATCCTCCAATAGTAGTATTATCCGACTTCAGAAATAACACAAGAAACAATATTCACCCAAAGAAACACTTTTTACCTTTGGAGCAATATGCTATCATAAAGTATGAAAAAACGGGTAAAAAATAACTATTTTTCTAAAATACTCCTCTATTCAATCATTCCATGGACAATTATTCTTTTAAGTTTCATTGGAATCTACCAATTTATGCTGATAAAATATGAGAGTGAGATAATAATGCGCTATGAGCAGACGAATCAGGCTCTCGCATCTGAACTGGATCTTATTTTCAGCGGAGCGGCACATACCGGCTATGTTCTCATAAACAGTCCCTCATTTGATAAAATTGAACGCGATAATCCCGGTCAGGATATTTTCAATAGTTCTATGGGAGAGCTGATAGAATTACGGGCACTCTTTTCAGATACAGCAATTATTAATGATATTATTGAATCTTTATTCCTGTTCTTCCCGAATGCAGGCAGAGTCCTTCACTCTATGGGAACTGAATCAGAAGAGCTCTTCTTCTCCACCACAAATCGGCTGGAGGACTATCCCGTAGAATTTTGGAGAACTATGGCTCCTGGAAATTACTCATATCGCATTTTAAATCCTACCCTAAAGAAAAAGGGGACTCCGCAGGAGACCGTGGTAATTCCGGTAATTATCCCAAAACAATCATCGGGGTATTTCATCACCATGCTTATTCGTGAGAATTTTATAAAGCAAGTACTTAAAAATCATCATATTACGGCAAATACGATAGTTTCCATAAATACTCCAGATGGTAAAAGTATCATTACCACAGACTCATCTACCTCCGCTGAGAAAAATGATGGTTGGCAATATCAGGAAACATCTCTTTTCCTTGGTGACCAGCTATTTACCTTAACAACAGCCTTCCCCCGTTCTGATATTATAGCGCTCACCTACGATATTCGCCTTATAATGATTGTCTCAACACTATTGCTTGCACTACTTAGTAGTTTTATCTCCTACCTGCTCTCCAGGAATGTCTCTAAACCCGTTGAAGGGCTTATTGAACTCATGAGAAAAAAGGCTTCCCAGGAATCTGAAGGTTCTGAAGGTATCCAGTTTCTGCAGAAAGGGGTTGAAAACTTACTTATCTCTTCTGAAACACTTAATAGAAATCTTACTGATATTACTCCCATTGCCATTGGAAATTATATGGAACGCCTTCTACTTGACCGTGAAACTGCAAATCCATGGCTTACCATGAAAAAACTAAAGACCTACGGTTTCGACTTCCCCTATCCGCAATTCCAGGTCATTCTGGTTCATCTTGATCCTTCCGAACAGCTTTTTACTAATTTGACACAGGATGATATTTCACTCTTCTATCAGGGCGCAATGGATTTAATTACGCATGGATTTCCAGATTCAGTTCGCTTATGGCAGGTTGGGTTTGAGGAACATACCATTCGCATACTCCTGAATTTGCCTCCTGAAATAGACTCAAGCAGTGTTATACCCAACTTAAAGTCATTTATATCAATATTTAATAAGGATGCACACCTGAAAAATATCACCATAGGTGTTGGGACAATCTATGAAGGGATAGAGTTCATTCATACTTCCTACACTGAAGCACATACCGCCCTGGCACAGGCATCGATAGAGCTGCCAAACAGTGTACTGCTCTATACGAATGAAAAACTGCAGCAGGAATATATTCTTCCTGAGCAGGATATGAACAAACTTTCGGATGATTTGCTGCTGGGAAAAAGTGAGCAGGTATTTCTTCAGCTTGATGAAATAGTGCTGGCAAACAAAAATATGGGGATACCTGACAAAGCTATGATGAAATTGTTTTTTAGAATCTATCTGATGATCCAGCAGGTTCTCCAGACAAAAAATCTAAAAGAAGAGCACCTTATGGGCAGCAGGTATAAAAAAATTCCGCTGCAGTTCAACAACCTCACTTCTGATGAATTTCTATCATACCTTACTAGTCTAATAACTGAGGCAACAAAAATAATTCTCCCTGTCTCCTCTCATAAAATCGAGAAGCGGGATATCGAAGATTTCCTCGAGGAAAATTTCAGCAGGGATATCTCGCTGGAAGATCTGGCTGAACGCTACAATACTACTCCGGTATATGTTTCAAAATGTATTAAAAAATTATTCGGGGTCCCTTTGACAAGCTATCTTGCTGAAAAACGCATCTCTTTTGCCTCATATCTACTTACAGAGACAAATAACCTCAGCATTGAGGAAATCGCGGTAATATGCGGATACAACAACAGGATACATTTCACGAGAAGTTTCAAACAGAGACGCGGCGTTCCTCCTACGGAGTATCGGAGAAATGCTTCTTCCTGAAACTCTTCATAGTGAGAATATTCTTCTTCTCTAATTCGAGAACAACATCCGCCTTACAAGAATCATTCATTACCAAATTGATATTAGGCTGATCTGCTTTTCGATAATGCTCCTGCACAAACTCTTCAGAAAAACCGCCCCGAAGCTTACGTTCAATCAATCGATGCTTCAATACCGGCTCGTCAGCTTCAATAATAATCGTAAAATCAGCTAATTTAGCTAGGTTGTTCCATGGTTCCTGTCTGAAAAGCACCCAATTACCTTCCACCACAACAATAGGAGCTGTTACCGATATTTGATTTTCACCTGGGTCATGAAGTTTACGGTCATATTCAGGCCAAAGAAGATTACTGTTTCTTAGTTGATGCACTGTCTGTATCAATGCCTCAACATTGTAGGTCTCCGGAGCACCTTTTATTTCATGCAAACCTATTAATTTTCCATCTTTTTTCAGTGAATGTGTATTGAGATAGGTATTGGGAAAATGGAATCCATCGATAGAGAGATGCTGTACATCCTCAAGACTAGTATCATGCAGGGACAGAAATTCCCAAAGAGCAGCAGTAGTTGATTTGCCTGACCCCGGAGGACCTGCAAAAAGGACAACAACTCTCTCTTTGCCTACTCTCACAAGATTACTGATTTTTCTCAGAATGGGTAAATGGACACTATCGATCTCATCATCATTGAAGCTGATATTATCTAAAAAACCGCTCACTGTTAGTTCAACCCGCATATTATATCCCCGTTTAAAAACTATACCATAAAAAAGTTTCACGAATGGTAATAAAACCTTTTTCTTAACGTATCACTCTTGATTTCAAGATGGATCAAGAATATCATCCCGCTCCCACAAATATTCTTTGCTATGCTCAGGATATGGATTCTTTGGATAGCTGTTATGGATGTTTGGCGGATTGCTATTGCTGATCTATTTTGAAATGGCAAATCATGTCCGTAATTTGGCTCCAGGCATGGCTATGAAGAAAGACGGGGAAATGCCGGTAAAACCAGTCAACATATTTGTAATACTGGGTATTGCAGGATCTTTAATCTCTCTGCTGGTCCTTTAATAAAAACCAAGCGAAACAAATAGCTGACTGTATCAAATAGTATTGGTACAGTCAGTTATTTAAATGACTAGTTTGCGAAAGGTTTATCTATCAGCCCAATCACTCTTTTAACTGCCTGGAGATAATTGATATTCTCGTTCCCATCCATCCCTACATCTTTCATGGTTTTCAAAATATCCTCAATCACCGTTGATTCTGAATTGATAGTGACAAGCTTGGCTCCATTGATCCAGACATTACCCACTTCACAAATGGTATCGTTTACCATATAGCCAAAGCGCTGCTTCTCAACCCTGACAGCTCTTAGCTGGTCATTCGCTCTGACCATTGTCAGAAATTCATCTAATGTATAGAGATCTTTGGTAAGAGCCGGCATATCTACTGCGAATGCAGGGAAGACCTCACTTTCAAGCACTTCCCGGGCAATAGGGAATTCACCTTTCATAAGAGGATTCCACTGTTCCAGTCCCTCTTTTTCCTGTATGAATGTTTTGATATCCATCTTTCCGTCACGAATTTTAGTGTTATTCTTGTCATTAGTTGCAGAAACGATATAGATCTCTGCCGAACGACGTTCCCACACCTTTTCCGGAACTGGTCCGGATAATCTTGCCATCCTGAATGAGGCTTCTGTAAAATCTCTTCCAAAAGTCCTGAACTCAAATCGGGGAGCTGATATAGCTCCTACTTCCAAATTAGGTTTTCCCATGATTCTCTCCTCTCTATAAAATATTGATAATGAGCCAATTTTAAAATTCAAAGAACCTTAAAATTGACTTGTGAAGTTTTTGGATAGTTGTTATTAAACTTTTATATTACAAAAGGTTACAATTATCAAAAAACTTCTGACTAATCGGTAGCTTGATCCAAATCAAAGATTTGGATTTGTCAAAATTAATAATCTTGAAATATCCTCAATTAATTAAAAAACAACTTGACTGAATACGTTCTGCACAATGTACAGAAAGACAAATGCAACAATCGCTGAAATCAATGGGGTCGCAACCCATCCAATACTGATCTTGCCCAATGTCTTCAAATTAAGATTCTTACCGCCTTTTGCAATACCGATTCCAATTACGGCTCCTACTATTGCCTGTGAGCTGGATACCGGAACAAGCGGAAATGATGGAAGATTCTGAGAAACCAGAAACTCCTTTAACCCTTTTGAAGCAAAGAGAAACAGCACTATTGAGCTTGACAATACTACTATGAAAGCAGTTATAGGTGACAGCTGATATATCTGGGACCCTACCGTAAGCATGACTTTTTTGGAGTAGGTAAAGACTCCCACTGCAATAGCTGCACCGCCGAGCAACAAGAGCTGCTGCACTCCGGTAAAGGTAAAAAAGCTCCCTATCGAAAAATCGGTGAACATGCCTGAGGCACTGTTAATAAATACACCCATGACATTTCCGATATTGTTCGCTCCAAGACTGTAGGACCCGAATATTCCTGCAGCTATGAGAGCAATCCTGGTTATTCCATCAAGACGAATAAGATGAATCTTCCAGTGCTTCATGAAAAATGAGATGATAAAATAGAGAACGACAGCAACGACAGCAGACAAGATGGGTGAAAAAACCCATGTTGAAAGTATCTTCAAAAGTGCGTTAACATCAATTTCCGATCCGGTAAAAAGATTCCAACCAATAATTGCCCCGACAATAGACTGTGACGTAGAGACCGGGAGTGCTGCCTTAGTCATCCAGAGAACAGAGAGTGCTGCCGCCAATGCCACGGTGAATGCGCCGGCCAGCTCATTGATAGCACCAAGTTTTCCAAGTGTATGGGATGCCCCGCTGCCGCTTACCACTGCACCAAGAATCACAAAGATACTGCAGAAAAAAGCGGCCTGCTTGAATTTGACCATACGAGTCCCAACAGCTGTTCCCCAGACATTTGCAGCATCATTTGCTCCCAATGACCAACCTAAAAAAAGTCCACTGGATAAGAAAATCAGTATTTGAATCATCTATCCCCTGCTTATATGCTTCTCTTGATAGTATATATATCCAACCGTTCCGCAACAGCCTCTGCCTCATCAGCGATTTGTGAAATGCGTTCAGCAAAATACCTCACATGTACTTTAAGACTAAGTTTATCGGTAAAATCTCCAGAAAAGGCCTTCCGCATAATCCTCTCTTCAATTTTATCAGCCTCATGTTCCCAAAAATGCACCTTCGTTAAAAAATTAGCTACGTTGGAAATCTCTTTGAAAAATGCTCTGGATGCACAAACAAGTTCTGAAACACACTTTGTCGATGCGGAAGTAAGTTCAATAAAATCATCCAGCAATTCATCCCAGATAAGGGGTTTTTCAATGGAAAATCGAACCATGACTTTCTCCGAAATGTCAATAACATTATCTATCGTCTCTAAAAGACCAAGCACATCGCCTCGGGCATCCGGAATCAGTAATTCTTTATAAAGTGTATATTTTATATCCCGACGCAAATCATCCGTATCGCTCTCCAATTTTTGGATCTCTTTAGTCCGCTGCTCGAATTCATCAAACTTACTCCCTAAATACTCTTTTATACCCTGCTCAAAAATGAGGCTTGCACGTAAAATATTGTCAAAGTATTTTTCGATATTGTTTTCAATAGATTTAACCCGGTTAAAAAACATCAGCACTCCTTCATAAATCCTAACTATCTCTCAATCATCATATGATCATTGAAACATTAAGTCTAATAAAATATAATTATTACTACTATAATATTACATTATACTCTGCTTATTCCAAGGAAGTGAATATGGATCTATTTAAGCTTAAATCTTTTTATACCGTTGCAGAGTTAGGAAGTTTTAGCAAAGCCGCTAAAAAACTCTATTTAACTCAACCTGCCGTAAGCACGCAGATAAAGGATCTTGAATACGTATATAAAACAAAATTATTCGATCGGGTTGGAAGAAAAATCAACCTAACACATGCCGGTGAGACACTTATGGGTTTTGTGGAAAAAATCCTTGAGACATATGAAGAATCTCACTTTGCAATCAACCTATTAAAGGATGCGAGAGAAGGATCGATTAAACTCAGTGTCAGTGTCTTACCAGGAACACGGTTACTGCCTAAGTTACTCTCAAGTTTCAGGGAATCCTATCCTGATATCACTTTTTCTATCGACATCCTCAAATCTGCTGCAATTGTTGAAGCACTGAAACAAAATAAATACGATCTGGGGTTGTTAGTCAGCAGTGATGAGCATACACAGAGACTTGAACTGGTTGAACAGGTCATCTACAGGGATCATATCGTGGTAGGCGTCAGTCCAAATCATATACTGGCACAAAAGAATAGTATAAGCATTCGGGAACTTTCAGGGCTCCCCATAATAGTCTCGTTAAAGAATACTGTTTCGCGGCAGGCATTGGATAGATTCTTCAATCACCATTCGATTCCTTTCACCATCGCATATGAGATAGATAGTAAATCTATGATGAAGACAATGGTGGAAAAAAATCTGGGGATATCTTTTTTCAGTACCCTTGAAATACAGGCAGAGATTGATCTGGGATGGATTCATTCTTTAGAGATCGAAGAAGTTCCCTTATTCAGAAATATCAAGGCTGTATATCATCGGGACCACGAACTATCACCTTCAGCAAAAGCCTTCTATCAGTTCATGATCAATCCGGAGAATAATGCTCACTTTCCCGAGAATAAGCAAAAGTGAGCCTCACCTTCTACTCTTCAAAAAAACTCTTTAACATTGGCTGCAGTTTCTTTCTGGATATCCCCAAATTCTTCTGATCATAGAAAGCACAATCTCCGCTGCTATTAAGAGCTTCCAGACCCAGATCCGAATTCTCAAGAAATTCAATAGTATTTGTACGTAACTTATTATCAGGAATGTACACCGCAATCTGTCTGGTGAAACCGGGAGAAGTGAAGGCATTCATTGCGAGTAGTACATCAAGATCTCTCTCCTTCATATAACTCTCAAAAGCTGCAGTAATATCAGGATCTTTAACGATCCAATCCTCTATGGACTGGAGGACTGAGCCAATACCGCACTTCACAGATCCCAGCTGCCACTCCTTATAATCTTTCCTCAGAAGATCATAACTCCCTAGTGAGGATACATTGAATTTCTCAAACTGCAATTTTTCAAATAGTCCATCACTATCAAGATTGGTAATTTTTATGATCTCTCCGGCTGCCCGTAAATCATCATCCGTTACTCTACCTGCTCCGGGGTCGAGGTTGACAGTATCCAGAAGTATCGTACCTAAAAGCAGTGTCCCCAGTGATTCATTAATGACTTCCCGTTTATTCTCAAAAAATGCTTCTGAAACAATTGTAGCTGCAGACCCAACTGGTTTAATAGTTGCAGGTATTCCTGATGGATACGATTTCTCATCTGCATGATGATCAAGTATTGCAATTATTGAATCAATCATCCCTTCCTGCCCGGATGCCAGTTTATTATGATCTACCAAAATAAGGTTCAGATTCCCATCTGCATAGAGTTTTTCAAGATTCACATCATCTGAGAACAAAAGCAGATCACTGCTGATCCCGGCCTCGTTAAAAAGATAGACAGCCTCTGTTCTGAGCTTGAAATCCGCTCGGGGGATATTGATAAGCGGGTAAGGATTCCCGGAAGGATCCAGTAAATGGAGATACCATGCATAGGATACAGCAGATGCCATTGAATCCAGATCCGCAGCCTCATTCCCCATAACTATCGTAACGCTCTTTTCGTCAGAATAATTAGTTCTGATTTCCTGTAAATATGAAATCAAATTCTTTTCCATAGTTTAACTCCTTATATTCATTATCATCGAAATTCCTGTTTATTTAAAGAAAAAAAACTATCAAACTTTTTAATGGGATCTATAATAATGTTTAATTGTACATATTTGTAAAAATGAATCATGGTATGTATAGGGTGTTGTATTATCTGTCAGATAACTGCCTTAAAGAAAAGTAATAATCATATGACTATAAAAAGCTTTACAAGTGAAAAACAACAAAGTAGAGTAATATTACTTATATGGTAATAAAAAAGGAGTTTAACATGAAAAAAGGTCTATTTTTTCTCGCACTGCTTATGATCATCGCACTTCCTGTATTTGCAGGTGCTGATGCAGAGGAAGCTTCTGAATTCCCAACAAAACCCATCAAACTCATTGTCTATACGGGACCTGGCGGAGCTGGTGATATCCTTTCCCGGAAATTCACCGATATTGCCAGTAAATATACCGATGCAACATTTGTAGTGGAAAATAAAGCCGGTGCCGGTGGAATCGTTGCGATGGAGTATGTTGCCACAACAAAACCTGATGGCTATACACTTATGTACATGACAAAATCAAATATATCAAAACTGGTTACCACTGAATCTGAATTGGATCCCATGACATTCGACTGGATATCTCTCATGCAGATAGATCCCGAATGTGTAATCACCAATGTGAACAGTTCAGTCAATACCTGGGAACAGATAGTCGCAGATGCTAAAGCAAAGGCTGGCGATCAGTTATGGCTTGGCCCTGCTGCAGGCGGGCTTGATAATGTAACTGCTGAAACGATCTGGGAAAAAGCCGGTATTGAAGCCAAATGGGTTCCCTATGCAAGCGGCGGTAAAGCAATTGCCGGACTTTTGGGCGAACAGGGAATAACTTATGTGGGAAATCCCGGAGAAGTAATTGGAAAACCTGATTTGAAGGTAGCTGCAATATGTGCTGACGAAAGACTTGAACAATTCCCTGATGTACCTACTTTCAAAGAATTGGGTATACCAGGATTAGAAAATGAAGTTATGTGGAGAGGTTTTGCTGTTAAGACTGGAACTCCGGACAGTATAATTGCATGGTATGATGACATCTTTGAGAAAGTGGCAAATGATCCTGAATGGATTGCTTCTTATGCACCCCAGGGAAATCTCTTAGTGCACCAGACAAGAGATGAATTCAATGCTCTCGTTGCTGCGGATTATGCTGCTTACAAAGCAGCACGTGACTAATAACTATACTATTTGAAAGTATCCTATTTAGGAGGATGGAAGCTTTTTCCGTCAATGTATTACATTGGCTCAGGTTTCCGTCCTCTTTGGTTTAATACCGCTGGATAGGATATTTTTACTACAGGCACATAATGGAAATAATAAAGTTTTTCGAAAAGGGTATCGGGTTTTGGATTTTATTGGGAGCGATGATTGTCATTTTGGCAATCATCGCTATTCTTATTTTCAGATCATCTAAACGGCGATATATTGGTAGAATACTCATTCCGGTGTTCTTTATAGAGCTGGCTCTGTTATTTGGTATACTCGCACTATCTTTTCCTGATAGAGGAGATGAGGTAGGTCCAGGGGTGGTACCATTTCTTTGGATCATTGGAATCCTTGGATTGAGCATCTTCCTCCTCATCCGCGGACTGCTTGGGAGTGAGGAGGAAGACCCTGCCTGGGGAAGTGTACTGAATGTTTCCCTGTTCATCGCAATGACTATCCTGTATCTCATTTTCATGCAGTTGATTGGCTATATGATCTCGACATTCATCTATCTTGTGATCGGTATGTACTATTTAAAATACAGAAACTGGAAAGTCATGGTGGCCATGGCCACCGGCTGGATCCTCTTTTCATACTTTGCCTTCTATCGACTTCTCTACGTTCCTCTTCCTAAAGGAAAATTGATAGAATGGATCTTCGGATAAGGAGCTGATACATGGAATTACTTACCAACCTTCTACAGGGATTTGGATATCTTGCCGGAATTCAGCCAATCACAGCGATTGTCTTAGGAGTGATTCTCGGGATTCTTGCCGGGGCAATGCCTGGCCTATCTCCCTCTATGGGAGTCGCTCTCCTTGTCCCCTTTACCTACAGTCTTTCGCCGCAGATCGCATTGATCCTGCTTGTATCAATCTATATTGCAGCAAACTACGGCGGATCAATAACTGCTGTCACCATCAACACTCCAGGAACTCCTTCAGCAGTTGTCACTTCATTTGACGGTTATCCACTCACACTACAGGGGAAAGCGGGTGTAGGACTGGGTACTTCTCTGGTTGCCTCAACGGTAGGAGGCATAATAGGGACAATAATACTGATCTTCTTTTCGGTACCTCTGGCCAGACTTGCGGTCAGACTCCATCCAGCTGAATATTTTGCTCTTGCAGTATTCGGTCTCACTACTGTTGCCTCTCTTGGTGGTAAAAATTGGCCGAAAGCCTTCCTTGCAGCAATGCTCGGACTTCTCATTAATACTATTGGGATCGATCCGATATCAGGTGTGAAAAGGTTCACCTTCGGAACCTATAGATTGTTTGATGGATTCTCATTGATTCCGGCACTTATTGGACTGTTTGCATTGAGTGAGGTTTTTTCGAGAATTGAAGAGAACAAACTGGAGAAAGGACTGGAAGCCTCCTATGAAAAGACTCACTGGCCTCATTTACTGGATTACTGGAAGTTAAGGATAACGATTCTGAGATCCTCAATTCTGGGTACATTGATAGGAATATTCCCCGGTGCCGGAGCAACCATAGCCTCATTCCTCTCCTACGACCTGGCTAAAAGGACCAGTAAACATCCTGAAACATTTGGAAAAGGTAATCCTGAAGGCGTTGCTGCTGCTGAGGCTGCAAATTCTAGTTCTGTCGGAGGAGCTCTTGTTCCTCTATTGGCTCTTGGAATTCCGGGAAGTGCCACCACTGCGGTACTTGTTGGTGCACTAATGATCCATGATATCGTTCCCGGCCCACTGCTTTTTGTGGAAAGACCTGATATGATCTATTCTCTCTTTGCAGCCCTGCTGATTGCAAATATAGTCATGCTTATCCTGGGATTATTTGGGGCAAGATTATGGATCAAAGTCACGGTTATCCCAAAAAAAATTCTTCTGCCGGCTATTCTTGCAATCTCTATCATAGGAAGTTTTTCTGTCAGCTATTCATTTTTCGATGTAGCCACCTGTATCGGATTTGGCGTCATTGGATGGATCCTGAAAAAGTATGGGTATCCTGGTGCTCCCATTGTTCTGGGCATGGTTTTGGGAAAACTTGCTGAGACAAATTTCAGAAGAGCCGTAATTATGGGTGGATACCAGGTATTCTTCACTCGCCCTGTAAGTC
>Ga0307989_1000547_pt1 | contig 23949 bp, 25 predicted proteins | sample EllFjometagen185_FD_203164 | JGI IMG/M metagenome (GOLD analysis project Ga0307989, IMG submission 203164) | Marine microbial communities from Ellis Fjord, Antarctic Ocean - #185 | ecosystem: Environmental > Aquatic > Marine > Unclassified | place: Southern Ocean | collected 2014-10-08 | reverse complement strand
TTTGTTAAATATGAATACTGAAGAAGAAATTCCCAAGTAATAGGTAGCGGAAATTTAGGAGCTCTATTAAAACCTCCTTTTTGAAAATCAATTTGTGATTCCCATTTTAAAAATAATCTGTCGTATTCTTTTTTATCAAATTCAGTCTCAATATTAGTTAAATTATCTGATAAAGGATTTACACTAAGTCCTTGAGTTAGCTGATTAGCATATGCAATAATTTTGCTGTTATCATTTTTATACAAGTTATCAATTTTGCTAAGTAAGCTCATCCATTGTGCTTTATTGTAATATGTTCCTACAAAAAAGGGTTTCCCATTTGGTAGTGCAAATGCATTAAGGGGCCATCCACCATTCCCTTTTATTAGCTGAACAGCGTCCATATAAATACGGTCGATATCAGGTCGTTCTTCCCGGTCTACTTTTATACATATAAAATTTTTATTCATATATGCAGCAACTTCCTCATCCGAAAAACTCTCATGTTCCATAACATGACACCAGTGGCAAGCCGCATATCCTATACTTATTAAAATAGGTTTATTCTCATTTTTTGCTCTCTGTAAAGCTTCGTCACCCCATTCTTGCCAATGTACAGGATTATCGGCATGTTGCTGAAGGTAAGGGCTTGACGAGTATTTTAGTTTGTTCATGGTTTTGTTTTTTGCAATATTCGAATCTTGTCCACTACACGAATTAGTAAAAAGTAAAATGAAAAAAATAAATATTAGATTTTGCATTTTGCAAACATATGCATAAATTCACATATAAAATCAAATAATTAAATAATGATTTTTTATGAAGAAATAATGCGTGTTTTATTACACCATAAAAATATATATAAAATAATTTAGAACGATTAATAATTTAGCCCTTATCCTCAGTTGGTGTCCTCACCAATTGTTTATGTTACTATGAAACAATATGTGATAAAGCTACAATATTGGAGGGGGCATCAACAACGGTAGAGAATAATATCAATGGATGGGAAAACAATTAAGACATGTAACTATTTAGCAGGGTTGAACACCTAATTTACTATCCAACATTACTTATTTTTTGAAGTAACTTTTTATTCAAGATTTTAATATTTCTTCCATCTGCCTCAATTATACGATCTGTTGTAAAATCATGAATAATTTTAGTAATAGTTTCCCTTGTAGTTCCAATATATTCTCCAAATTCTACTCTTGTAATTGGGATTTGAAATTCATCATTTTCAAAAATAGTATCAGCAAAATATAATAACGCCTCTGCAAAAGAAGCTACCTTTTGTTTTTGCATTTTATTTACGCAATGTTGATAGTGGGATACAATACCTTGACTTAAAGTTTTTATTAACTCAAGAGCAAACTTACCATTGTTTTGAACCAAATATTTATATCCTGTGTATTCGATAAAACAAGCTACGGTTTTATCCAAAGCAGTTATGGAATAACTGTGGACTTTATTAGCAAACACATCAGGTGCACCTACAAATATAGGCCCTTTATTTATTTTTAGTATCTCATCTTTATTTAGAGGTCCGGTTAGATGTAGTTTAAATATTCCTGATTTAACGAATATAATATTTTGTGTAAATGTACCTTGTTTAATAACTCTTTCACCTTTATCGAAGCTGATTTCTGTACTGTTATTACATAGTATCATTATCTCTTCATCATTAAGGTTGAAAACTGTGTTCGATTTTACTACGCAGTCTTTACACGGATTCTTTTTAATGATTTCTCTCATTTTTTAACTATTGAATTGGTGCTAAACTACAATATTAATACTAGTCAATTATATCTTTAATGTAAGATAACATATGTATTTATGTTAAGTAAAATTCACTTTCATATAATAATTTTATCATCACTAATAATTTTATCACACATCGTTTTTTTTGGTAAAAAGCAAATATACGATTTACTTTGTTAAATAATTAACAATACTTATAAAAACAATTTTAAACACCTAGATCATGGACACAATAATTAATGAAACTTTAGATTGTAAAGGACTTTCATGCCCAATGCCAATGATGAAATTAGCAAAAACAATAAAAGGTATGAAATCGGGAGAAGTACTTGAAATGTTAGGAACTGATCCGGGAACAAAATCTGATTTACCAAGATGGTGTGATAAAAGTGGTAATACTTTTTTAGATGAAAGTGAATTATCAGGTGGGGTAAGTCGTTTTCTTATAAAGAAGAAATAGGAGGTTCATATGGCCGAAAAAATAAAAGATTCTGGCATATTAAGTCAGCTGCATAATACATTTTTTGCAAAGCATTGGCCTGTGTGGGTTGGTGGAACAGTTCTCGGAACATTGAATATCCTACTCTTTGCAATAAAAAGCCCTTGGGGAGCAAGTGGAGGAATAAATAACTGGGGTGAAAATGTATATAAATATATAGGAGTATTTGGCTTGGGGAATGCCACACCAACAAATGCCAGTTACTATGGTATGTTATGCCTTTTTCTTGTAATAGGTTCATTTATAGCTGCTTTGTTATCAAAGGAGTTTGCTTTACGGATTCCCCCAATAGGGGAATTGATTAAAGGTTTTATTGGTGGAAGCTTGATGGCACTGGGGGCAACTTTTGGCATTGGATGTACAATTGGTGCCTTTTTTAGCGGAATGCCAGCTATGTCGGGTGGCGCAATAATATTTACCATTGGTTTGTTTATTGGAGTTATCGTAGCTTTAAAATATCTTATGTGGGAAATGGAAAAATTTCCCAGATTCAGCAGCGGTAAAAGTTATAATTTTTTATCAGCTACATCTAAAAGTGGTAACTGGCAAAAATGGATGGGTTGGATAGTGCTAATAATAACTTTTGTAGTAGCATATCAATATTCAGGTGGTAATAAGATAATGACGTGGTTTGTAATAATAGGGATGCTCATGGGATTAATAAGTCAGCGCTCTCGATTTTGCATTGTAAAAGCTTTTCGCGATCCGTTTATGACTGGCGAAGCAGATGGTTCTGTAGGAGTAATGGCAGGTTTGATGATTGGATTATTCGGGTTTACTATCATAAAATATTTTGGAATAGGAGTAGGTGATATTGCACTACGAACCAGAGAAATGACATGGGTATTCCCGCATTTTTTCTTTAGAGCCATTGTTGGTGGTTTTGTATTTGGGCTTGGTATGACAATAGCCGGAGGTTGTGCTGTTGGTACACTTTGGCGGGTTGGTGAAGGACAAGTTAAACTATGGGCTTCTGCACTTGGCTTTCTTCTTATTTCTCCAGTATCAAAGTTATTTATTGTTCCTCCAATTGTAAAATTACTTCCTCCAAGCTGGGATTTTAAAAGTTTCCTTCCAGATTATCTTGGATATCCAGGGGCATTTGCTCTTGTTACATTAATAATCTTAATCTGGTATGTATTTGTAAAGTGGAATGAGAAAACTGGAAAATTTAGTGCTTATTAATTTAATGCGAAGACCATGAAAAATTTAAGAACCTATCAAACGGTAGCAGCCTTTTTTATTTTATTGTTATTGTCAGGTTGTGTCGGCATTTATGAAAATGGAAAGGAATTAGCTGCAGATACTAAACCATATATTGAAGAAATTACTGTTGATGAACTGAATGCTAAGATTGAAAATTCAGAAGAGTTTTTTCTCATAGATGTTCGTCAGCCAGCTGAGTTTGAAAAAGGTAATCTGCCTTATTCAACACTAATTCCCCGAGGAATAATTGAGTTTAAGATTGTAAATAGAGCCTTCTGGGAAGATGATCAACAATGGATTGTTCCTGAAAAAGATGCAGAAATAGTAATTTATTGTAAAAAAGGTGATCGTGGCATATTAGCCACCAAAGCTTTAATGGAATTGGGTTATACGAATGTGCGAAACTTAGCAGGTGGAATTGTAGCCTGGGATCCTGAATTTGATTCAGGTAGCGAAGCCGTTGAAGAAGGTGGCTGCGGAGGATGATCCTCTCTGGAAAGCATATTCAAATTTAGTTAATATTTAAACGATTTAATAATGAAAATATTTAAACTCTTTTTCCTACTGTCACTAGTTGTAATTCTAAGTAGTTGCGGTTCAGAAAAAAATAATAGTTACGAAAATGTTGATCAGTTAGTTAGTGAAGCTCAACCAGGGATAGTAAAAGTAACGGTTGCTGAATTGAAAGAAATTATTGATCATAATACTGAATATAAAATTATTGATTGCCGGGAAAAAGAAGAATATACGGAAGGTCATATACCAGGAGCAATTAATATTCCAAGAGGAGTATTAGAATTTTCTCATAAAATCTCAAATAGAAGAAAAACAATATTTGTTTATTCTTTAAATAATGATAGATCTTCTTTAGCCTACCAGTCGTTAAAACTACTCAAATACAACAAGGTTTTTCTTATTGATGGAGGCTGGCAGGAATGGAATAATAAGTTCCCAGAAATAATTGAAAAAGGTGATGGTAATGCTGGAGCTAAAATTGCGCCAAAGGTAGAAGAATCAGGTGGTTGCGGTGGCTGATAGGATGAATGATAGAATGATGAAATGGGAAAATATATTTAAGCATTGTTTAATAACAATTTAAAATAAAAATTATGGCAAAGTTATGTATGGGACTTTTTTCGGGAAGCCTGGATAAGTTAACAGCAGCAGGCGTAATCCTTAGTGGTGCTGCTGCAGATGATATGGATGTTGAAGTTTTTGTCTTGCTTCAGGGTGCTCGTGCTTTTATTAAAGGCAACGAAAATAAAATTGACAACCTGTCCGAAGCTTCTCATTTAAAAGAAGAATTCATCAGTGCATTAGATACTTTAAATGTTCCTACTTGGTATGAATTTTTCGAAATGTCTAAGGAGATGACAAATGTCAAAGTATATATCTGTAGTCTTGCCGGAAAAATTTGGGGAGGCGAAAAACTCGAAGATTTTAATGATCTTACAGATGAAATATGTGGTATTGGTGAATATTTAACCGCTGCCGAAGAAGCTGATATTCATATGTTTATATAGTTGGATGCCAAAAATCGTTGACAGTTTTAGCATAAATAATAATAGGATAGTAATAAATAAGTAATCATTATAAAATCTCAAAATTAGAATATTATGACACAAGTAGAATTAATTGATGTAGCAGTTAAAAAATCTGTTGATGCAAGGGGAACAGCTTGTCCCGGTCCTTTATTGGAAGCAAAAAAAGCCATTGGAACTATCAGTTCAGGTGATATTATGGAAGTATTATCTGCTGACGAAGGAACAAAAAGAGATATTCCAAAGTGGGCGAATAAGAAGGGCCACGAATATCTTGGCACAGTTGAAGAATCAGGTTTTTTTAAAATCTATTTGAGAAAAGGATAATCATCATGGAAGCGATAAAAACAGTTCCAAAAATTCTGGTGTTTTCCACGGAAAAAATTTCAGACCCTGCTATTGATTTAGCAGGGCTTCTAAAAAAACATTATCCACCAACGGTTTATACTATAAATGTGCCGTGCTCAAGTGCTATCAAATCGAGATGGATATTGCATGCGTTTGAGAAAGGCTTTGATGGTGTATTTATTGCTGCCGACGGAACTGATTGTTCATACAGTGAAACTTGTACTAAAAGAACAGGAGAAGTTGTTCAGCGAACACATGAATTAATGAAAGAAAAAGGTATAGATCCTGCTAAATTAAGAATGGCAGCTATATGTTCTGTTTGCACTGACCCATTTGTTAAGCACATGAAAAACTTTGTTATTGCATTAGCTAGTTAACTGGCTGACTGGCTGTTTGGGATTTGTAATCCCGAACTAATTAATAAAAGGATTTGTAATCCGCTGTTGTTTAGCTATTAATGGGGATAAAAAATCCCCAGATATTAACTTTCGGATTGCAAATCCGAAAGAGCATTAGGATCTTTCTTAAAGCCATTTGAAAACAATGTAGTTTTCTTAGAAGCACTAATTAAGGATTGTTTAGAAAGTATAAAAGTAAATAACAAATGATAATTACCAAATTTCAAATAAATATCAATGTTCAAAAATTGAAAAACCAAACCAGTTTCGGTCATTTGAAAATTGCTTTTTGGAATTTATTTGTGATTTGCTTTTTGTGATTTGATGCTTTAATGATTAGGTATAAAACAGAGCTGTCAAATAGAAAAAAATTAATCACAATAAAAAATGTCGATAAGCATGGCACAATCAAACGAATATGATGTTCTTGTAGTTGGAGGTGGAATAGCCGGTGCTGAAGCGGCATTGAACCTTGCCAACATTGGCCACAAAGTAATACTTGTAGAAAAAGACCTTTCCATAGGAGGGAAAATGATTCATCTCAGCAAAGTTTTTCCGACTCTCGACTGTGGTGCATGTATTACAACACCAAAGGTTTCAGAAACAGCAAGACACCCGAATATTTCAATTTTTACCAATTGTATGATTGAAGATATTGAAAAACATTCTGAAAATTCTTTTTCAGCAATTCTTTTGGAAAAACCAAGATATGTTACGGATGATTGTACAGGTTGCCAGATATGTGAAGAAAAATGTCCGGTAGTAGTTGAAGACCAATATCAATGGGATATGGTGGGTAGAAAAGCAATTTATGTACCATTCAGTATTGCGAATCCACGAATAGCTGCAATAGATATTGAAAATTGTAGTCTTTGCGGATTATGCGAGAAAGTTTGTCCTGCAAATGCAATTGATTTTAGTCAGGTTGAAGAAAGAAGTACAATTAAGATTAAAACTGTAATTATTGCTACAGGGTTCGAATTATTTGATCCATTAAATATCCCAAGATACGGGTTTGGAAAGTTTAAAAATGTTGTTACATCCATGCAAATGGAAAGGCAGCTGGTTCCAACAAGGCCTTTTAATAATGTTTTGCGCCCTAAAGATGGGAAAATGCCAGATAATATTGCTTATGTGTTGTGCACAGGCTCGCGCGACGAAACCGTTGGAAACCCAATTTGTTCGCAAGTATGTTGTATGTATTCTATTAAACAGGCTCAGTTGCTTATGGGAGCATTACCCATGGCAGATGTAACTATTTATTATATAAATATTAGGGCATTTGGCAAAGGCTTTTGTGAGTTTTTTCAGCAGGCCAAAGGTATGGGTGTTGAATTTATAAAAGGAAAAGCAGGTTTGATTAAAGAAAAGGAAAATGGGAATCTGATTATTAGATACGAAGATATTCAGGAAGGAATTGTTAAGGAAGCAGAGCACGACCTGGTTGTACTGTCGGTGGGGATACTTCCAAATACTGATTTTTCTACAATGTTTAAGAATATAAAAGTTGAGCAGGATGCTTTTAACTATGTTAACAAAGTTGATGAACTATGTTGCCCGGCAAAAACAAATATTGATGGTGTTTTTGTGGCTGGTACTTCAACAGGTCCATTGGATATTCCCGACTCAATATTATCTGCCGGAGCGGCCTCAGCCGAAGCAGCCGGTTATTTGAAAGGAGGTGTAAAATGAGAAACAGAATAGGAGTATATATTTGTTATTGCGGTTCAAACATAAGTGATTATGTTGATTGTGAGAAAGTAAAGGAAATTGTTGGAGAAGAAAAAGATGTTATTCTTTCAAAAACAACAATGTTTGCTTGCTCCGATTCAGCACAAAATGAAATAGCTGATGATATTAAAGAGCAAAATCTTGATGGAATTGTTGTAGCTTCATGTTCACCAAAACTTCATCTAAATACTTTCAGGAATGTTGCTCAAAGAGCAGGGTTAAATCAGTATAATTATGTACAGGTTAATATCCGAGAACAGTGTTCATGGGCACATTCCAATACACCACCACAAGCAACTGAAAAGGCAATAAAACTTGTGAAGGCAGGTATTGCCAGAGCAAAACAATCACAGGCATTAAACCCAATGTCTATTCCATCTATTAATGCGGCTCTTGTAGTAGGCGCAGGAGTTGCCGGAATGCGTGCTGCTATCGAACTTGCCAAAATGGGTACCAACGTAACTATAATAGAAAGAGAATACTTTGTTGGAGGAAGAGCATCTCAATGGAATGAATTGTTTACTACCAATGAAACTGGTCGTGAAGTAGTTTCCAGACTGTATAATAAAATAAAGGAAACAAAAAATATTACACTGTTTACTGGTGCTGATATTGATTCGAAAGCAGGTAGTGTTGGTGACTTTGATGTTAAAATTAAAATAAGGCCAAGGCATATAAAACCTGATTGTAAAATAGATTGGGAAGAATTTAAAAAAGCTGTTGAAGTATGTCCGGTTGAGTTTGATGATCCATTTAATTTTGGCTTGACTAAACAAAAGGCTATTTATAAAAATTTCCCAAGTGAATTTCCTGAGATACCTACAATTGATATAGAGCATTGTACAAAATGTAGCAAATGTGTTAATATTTGTGATGATATCGACCTTGATCAAAAAGAAGAAATCCTAAACATTAATGTAGGAGCAATTTTATTAACAACGGGGGCGAGTCCGTATGAACCTAAAAAAGGTGAATATGAATATAAAGAAATTGATAATGTTGTTACTCTTCAACAACTAAAGCGTTTGATTGAACTTAACGATAATGAGCTAGTTTATCATGATAAAAAAATTAAAAATATTGCATATATCTATTGTGTAGGAAGTCGTCAGGTTGATGGTGAAAATAAGTATTGCTCTAGATATTGCTGCACCTCGGCAATTCATACTGCAATAATGGTAAAAGAAAAATATAAAGTGATTAATAATTTTCACTTTACCAGAGGGATAAGGACTTATGGGAAACAAGAATTATTATTCAATAAAGCATCTGAACAAGGAGATATCTTTTTACAATCTTTTTACGAATCACCAACTGAAGTTTATAAGGAAAATGGCCATACTGTTGTAAAAATTAAAGATATTCTAACTGCAGACAAGGAATTAGAGGTTAATGCCGACTTGGTTGTATTGGTTACAGGCTTGATCCCAAGAAAAAACGATTCGATAAATAATATTCTTAAAGTACCAATTGGAAGAGATAAATTTTACAACGAAATTCATCCCAAACTCAGACCTGTTGAAACAGTAATTGATGGAGTACTTATTGCTGGAGCATGCCAGGCTCCTTTAAATATTACCGAATCAGTAAAGTCATCATTATCTGCAGCTGTAAAAGTTAACTCCCTGATAAGCAAAGGTGAAATCGAATTAGAGCCAATGCTTGCTCAAATTGACAAATCAACTTGTACTTGGTGTGACAAGTGTGTTGAAGTTTGCCCCTATAACGCAATTGTACAAGAAGATCATGAAGGCAGAATAGTAGCGCTTGTTAATGAATCAAGCTGCAAAGGTTGTGGAATGTGTTTACCTGTTTGCCCTTCTAATTCAATCCAACTTATTGGATATACTGATGTGGAAATTGAAAGTATGGTAGATGCTTTAATTGATTAAAAATCGTAAAAAATAATACGCGATGAAGAAGACAATTGATGTAATGAAAGCAAAACGCAAAGTTTCTCAAAGAGTAAAAGATAACATTAAGGCGTTTAATAAACTCAAAAAAAAGATATTAAAGTCACTGGAGACTGGTGAAAAGACAATTCCTGAAATAGCTAAGGAAATGGAAGATGATATTGATGTTATCACATATAATCTGATGACCTTGTTGAAGTATGGCTTTATTGAAGCGGGTGAAATAGATGATAATGATGAGTATTATTATTACAAACTTAAGAACAAGAAATAAGATGGCACAGATAAATCCTGATTTTGCGACAGAGTTAAAAGAATACGGTGCATTCGATTTCAATGCGTGCTATAATTGTGGAAATTGTACTGCAGTTTGTTCATTGTCCGATGAAAATAATTCATTCCCCAGAAAAATGATAAGATTTAGCGTTCTGGGATTGGAGGATGAAATACAGTCATCCGTTGATCCCTGGTTATGCTATTATTGTGGCGAGTGTAGCACAACCTGCCCTCAAAAAACAGATCCCGGTGAATTAATGATGTCATTAAGACGATACCTTACAGCTAAATATGATTGGACAGGTTTAGCTAGCAAATTATACACTTCCAAAGTTTGGGAATTCGGTACAATTGTTTTTCTCGCCGCTGTTATACTTGTACTGTTTATATTTTTTCATGGACCAATGACAACTGAGTTAACAGCTGATGGAGGTGTTAAACTAAATACTTTCGCCCCATGGAGGCAAATTGAAATTGGCGACTGGATTATGGCCGGATTTCTTGCATTCTTCCTGTTAAGCAACATCTTTAATATGTATTTAAAGATTGTTGTAAGCCGAAAGGATGTTAAGGTTCCTTTTAAGTTATATTTTATACAATTATGGGATCTTATTTTACATTTTTTTACTCAAAAACAATTTTCAAAATGTGATACAGAATTAACCGGCAAAAAATATGAATTTAGTACTTATTGGATAATCCATTTTTTCCTAATGACAAGCTATGTTATTATGTTGATAATGATTATGGGATTCCTACCCTGGTTTCAAACCGATAATATATATGAATGGTGGCATCCACAGCGGTTATTGGGTTATTATGCCACAATTGGGTTAACTGTAGGGATAGTATATTTCTTTGTTGAGCGTATTAAAAAGACATCGGAAAAGAGTAAACATTCTCATATTACCGATTGGACTTTTCTAGTACTATTATTCTTAACAACAATATCAGGAATATTAGTCCATTTTTTCAGAATTTATGGCTTGCCTTATGCAACATATTATATGTATGTATTTCACCTTATGGTTCTTTTCCCAATGTTAATGATCGAAGTGCCATTTTCAAAATGGTCGCATTTAGCTTACCGTCCGTTTGCTATTTATTTTAATAATGTAATTAAAGTAGCACAGAATTCAACTAAATAATGTTTACTAAATAAATATAGTCTAATAGATTTTATAATAACATTTAAAACTACTAATCATGAATACAGAGAAAATATTATGTAATTGCGGATCGTTTTGTATGATTTTGGTATTAAGTGTAGTAGCTCTGGGTTTTTTGTCCAGCTTTATTGCACTAATTGTCATTTTTTGTAAGTGTATTGGTTAATGTGGACGACAATAATTGGTTTGACTGATGCATAGTTGTTAAAGGAATTAATTAACACCCTCCTGCAGTAGCTGCACCTTTTTTCTTGCGTCTTACAACAGTATGTTTTTTTGCAGGCTTGTTATTATCATCAGCACCTAAGGATCTGGGTTTAGCAACTTCGGCATAATTATAATTAGCTTTTCCGGCTTCAAAAACGGGTATTGTTACAGTGTTCTTCTTGGCATTTTTAAACTCTATATAATAATTATAACCGCCCTTTAGGAAAGTAATATTATCAAACCCTAGTTGTTGGAATACCATCCATGGGCCATTGGCCTGCAATGGTGTGTCACCATAAATAACTACAGTAGTTTTTCTATCCTTTAGTTCATTCAACCACTTAATGTTATCTTTACTGAGTAATTCAACAGCCGAGATATTGGTAGCTGATGCAATATGACTACGTGCATAATCGTAGTTATTACGAATATCTATTAATATGGTTGGATTATTTGATGAAATCAGCATATTGTCGATTTTTGAAGCATCAACACCCTGGTTAGCAACCATAACTATGCCGATAGCCTCATTAGGACTAAGCTTATATTTTAATCTGGGACTAGTTAATGTAAGCAATCCAACAATAATTATAATAACAAATATTACCATTGTAATTACTGTTCTTTTTGGGTTTAGTTCATGTACATGCATATTCTTTATTTTATTTGATTGCAACAAAACGCCAATATCATCGTCACTCTCGTTTTACTAATCAGTCATTTACAAAAGTAAACTCCTGAATATTTAAACTTGTGCGCCTCGACCTTAACGTTTTTTTATCAGCCTTAATTCATTTTATCAGTTTTAATACTACACTAACTTATAATCAATACATTATTAAATTCTCTACTTTGCTACCAATGACAATGTTTTGTAATAGACTGCAAATTAGAGTTATAAAATTTTAATTTTTTAATGTTGAATTGAGTTCAGAGCTTCATTCAATATTCGATATTCAGCATTCATTATTCGATATTTATTTAGTTTTTGTCATTTCACTATGTGCGCCTATTTCCCCATGGGCGTTGGGTCTCAGAATGACAGGGATTTGCTAGTTATGTTTGTAAATTAACCTAAAATCTCAAACCTCAAACCTCAAACCTGAAACCTCAAACCCCAAACCATTAACAACCTCCGGCAACAGCTGATCCTTTTTTTCTTCTAACAACTTTAACTGAAGATTTATTATTAGATGTTTCCAGCTGAGAACCAGTAAAATATATACTAGCACCTTTACGGAACTCATATTGCTCAAAAGCAGTTAAAGGGTTGTCTTCACTTGGCTTTTGAGGATTAATAATACAATCAATCCACGAGTTTAATCCACCTTGCATTATATATAAATTTTGATATCCCATTCTGCGTCCAATAATCCTTGCCTGATCTGCCTTTATGTTATCATTTGCATAGAATACTACATTCATATCTTCAATACCCAAATAGCCTTCATAATTAGGGCTTAGCAAACTATCTAGCGGTATATTAATGGCATTTTTTAACGAAAAGGCATCATAATCCTTAACGCTTCTAACATCAATTAGCTCAAGGGTTGGGTCGCCATCAATTATCATTGCAGCTACCTTATCAACAGTAAAATATTTTGTTGGCTGAACGGCATCCCACATTAAATCTTCAGGATTAATTTGTACATAATTTTCTTTCTCAGGAAGAACCAAAAGTCCTGCTGCCAAACCTATCATAACTATCGCAAGAAATATATAGTTTTTATTCATCTAATTTAAATTTAGAACCAATATGTAAAAACCAGAAAGCAAGATAAAAATCAATATCTTGTAATAATTTATACAATCATGGTTGTTTCAATTCTATTCAAATTTATACTCTGTCATATTTTTTCTAACTTTTTTTTCGATGAGCCAAGTTAAATAAAATGCGATTACTGCAACTATTACAAAGGCAAATGTTACAATCTCATTACTAACTCCCAACATCTCTCCAATGGTTATATTACCTAAATAATTTTCGGTGTAAAAACCTTCATAAAGCGGAAAAAACTCAGAAAATAGAAATATTCCAACAAAAACACCTCCAGCAAACACAAACCCGTCAATTTTACCAATGGCTGCAGCAGTATAGCTTGTACCTGGGCAAAACCCTCCAATTACAAACCCAAGACCCATAATAAAGCCTCCAAGTAACATCGAATTTAAATATGTTGGTAACACAAACACGAGGTTCATATCAACCCAGCCCATGTACGAAAAATACAAATAACCTACCATTGCAACAATCATGGCAGTAAAAAACACACGCAACACTACAAAGTTATAACCATAAAAAACACCGGCTATATTTCGTGATGAGGAGAAGCCCGAAGCTTCAAGAATAAATCCAAATGCACCTCCTATTAAAAGTGCTATAACAAAGTCCCATTGCCCTGTTATTATTTCTAGCGGAATTAAAGGTCCCATAATATCTATTTTATTAAATCCATAATTTTCTAAATAAATAGGCAAAAGCGTATCCAACACCAAACATAAGTGCCATTACAATTAAGCCTCCAAACGAAAAAGCCGATGTTCCACTTAGTGCGGCACCACTCGAACATCCACGCCCGAACTGGCTACCAATACCAAATAGTATTCCTCCAGCACCGGCAGCAATTAACCTTGTTCTGTTACTAATTTTCGGACTCTTTTCTATTCTAAGTTTTCCTAACCTGCCATAAACAGCACCAGAAAGCATTCCACCAAAAAAGGTGCCGATTGCTCCAAATATTAACCAGTTAAAAAGTGGAGAGCTTCCGTCTTCAGGTAAAAACTTACTGTAGTACGCATTATTTTCGGCATGTTCAGGAGCAACTAAGTGTACTACTTCAACTACTGCCAACTTTGCCGACCCAGATGCGCTAAGACCTCTACCTGCAATGTAGAAAGAAGCCAAAATTAACAACCCTAACAATAATCCTCCAAAATATGGATTAATATAGACAGGTCTCTTTTTTGCACCAATTTTTGTATCCATTTTTAATATTTTTTATCAATATAAATATCTGGTAATTTGGCCTGCTTCAACCATTACATATCTAAAAACCAGACCTCCAATTAAAATTAACAACGAAGGAATCCATATTGGAATATGAAATCCTCTGAGTTCAAGTATTTCGAGTATGGCAGGGAAGATAAGACCAAGTATTATTACAAACACCCAGAAAATTACTGTAAACTCACCACCTAAAAATAATTGAGCTGCTTCAATTTGTACTTGAGATGCAGCAAGAAATCCCATCAACAAGTGAATTATTAAAAATAACTCAACTGCAATAAAAATCAAATCAAGACGACTTAACACTTTGCGTTCGTATTTACTTTTCGACATCCAGATTATTGTTGCCAAACCTGTTGACATTCCTGAAACTAAAAACAGTACTCCAAGTATTGAAGTATTCCATAAAGGACGGGCATTAAATGCAGATAGTAATATTCCGGTATAAACTCCAAGAATAACAGCTAATATCATTAATGCCCAAGCCATTGCCTTGCGATATTCAATGAAAAAATCAATAATCTGATCTATAAATTTAAATTTCCAATCCCACTTAGGAAAAACTTCCTTCATGTAACTAGCAGCCCATACCATTGACAATGGTGTTACAAACATTAATGTCCATGCACCCCACGACATGGGTGATTCAAGCCTGATAGTTGTATACAATCGCCAAAAATACAGCTGATGTTTAAGGTCTAAAAATAATGCAATAAGTCCTAATACTAATGCAAATGGCACTAACATTGGAGCATATTTAACAGTTGCCTGCATTTCTTTTTCTTTACGCATTATGGTAAAATACCCTGCAAAAAACATAATTCCGGCTGCTAATCCGCCAAGGAATAAATACACGGGAATTTCCCAATGCCAAATGTTAAGATATGGATCTATATTTGGTATATCACGTCCACTTATAAATAATTCTTCTTTCATCTCTATTTATGATTAAGTAAGAAAATATAATTGAGGTTTAGTACCAGCCTCAGGAGCCAACACTTTCCATGCTCTATTTTTCAATGCTTTCGAAACATCACTATTTGGATCTTCGATGTCGCCAAAATATAAACATGAAGTAGGGCAAACATCAACACAAGCAGTATTTTGACCTTTTTCAAGTCGATGTTGGCAAAAAGTACATTTATCCACATAACCATCAGGATGCGAATATCTTGCATCATAGGGGCATGATTGAATACATGCACCACAACCAATACATTCATCATGTGTAACCATAACAATACCACCTTCTACAATATGACTAGCCCCTGTTGGGCAGCATCTTACACATGGTGCATCATCACAATGATTACATCTTTCTGATTTCAGTTCAATTTCAACATTTGGGTAACTGCCCGATACATTTTCCACAATCCAATCGCGGCAATATCCATTTGGAACATTATTTTCTGTTTGACAAGCGACAACACAGTCGCTACATCCTACACACTTTTTAGTGTCGATGGCCATTGCATATCTCATACCTCAACCTCCTTTTTTGGATCCTCAGTTAAAAATGTTACGAAATTACCTCTCATACCAGTTCCTCCCATAATTGGATCAATCATAATATTTGTAATTAATTCTGAATCGTTGGCACCATGACCATAGGCACGTTTTAATTGTTTTTTCGAATGTCCAAAACCATGAACCATATAAACAGAGTCCCATCTAATTCTTTCGGTTACCCTCACCTTTATTGGGAAAGAAGAAACTGCACCATCTTGATTTTTCAGCCATATTTCCTGATCTTTTTTAAGATTCCATAATTCGGCTACCTTCGGATTTATCCAAACGGCATTTTCTTTCATTAAATCCCAAAGGTTCTGATTATTAGCTGTTCTGCTAAAAGTATGCATTGGTGCTCTACCATAAATTAAACGATAAAAACCAGCTTCAGGTTCGGGGTGCGCAGTATAAACCGGCATTGGGTCGAAACCTTCGGATGCAATATCATTTGAGAAAAGTTCAATTTTTCCTGTTGGGGTATTAAATTCAATGTCTTCACCTTTTTGGAAATACAAACTTCCATTTTTGCGATCAAATTTTTTAACGCCAATCCTCTGCATTTCTTCCAGAGAAGATCCAACTTGTTTAAGCTGCCAATCAAGTAAATCAGTTATATCATCATATGGAAAATATGCACCTAATCCCATTTTTTCAGCAAGTTGTTTTGCAATCCACCATGCTGGTTTAGTATCATATTTTGGTGGTGTAGCAGGCATACGTAAAGCTATATGAGGTTCACGCTGTGGCGAAGTACGAATAAGGTCATATCTTTCCAAATATGTACATTCGGGCAGTATAACATCAGCATAACCAGTAACCTCCATGGGCATTGTATCAATAACAACCATAAAATCAAGAGCTTCCATTGCCTTTTTTGTATTCTCCATATCAGGCAAAGTAAGAGGCAGATTAGTACCTGATACTATCCATGCTTTAAACGAACAGTTTCTGTCGTCAGTTGGAATTGTGGCATCACAAATACCCGATGATAATGCAAGACTAGCTAATCTATACTTACCGGGAAATGCATCACGCCATGTTTTTTTTGGCTTAGGATATGCAGGAATTTTAGGTTTAGGTAAATGAAAGCTCTCTTTCAAATAAAAGCCACCTCTGTTTCCCCACGATCCAAACAATGCATTTAGTATTGCAACAGCTCTAATTCGCTGAGTATCGTCTCCGTACCATGTAACATGTCTTCCAGGATGAATAATAACAGCAGGAGCTGCATTTGCCATTTCACGGGCAGTTTTTCTAATAACATCAGGCTTAATTGTTGTAATACCATATGCCCACTCAGGAGTCATATTTTTTACATGCTCTTTTAGCTCATCAAAACCATATGTATATTGCTCAACGTACTCTTTATTGTAAATATCTTCATAAATTGCAACATGAATCCAAGCGAGTAATAGTGCAAGGTCGGTAGCCGGTTTAATTGGAAGCCAATATTTTGACTTACTGGCAACAGTACTCAATCGTGGATCTACTGTAATAATTGTTGCTCCTCTATCAATTACTTGCGACATTTCTTGCACTTGCCCGTTGTGCATATTCTCGCCTAAGTGCGAACCAATTAGCACAAGACAATCAGTATCACGAATATCAGTAGGCTCGGGTGAGCCAACAGCTTCGCCAAAAGTTGCAATCCAAGCTGTTTCGCGAGGACCACGACACTGAGCAAAAGAAGGTGCCGCAATGTTATTGGAACCAAAGGCTTTTAAAAACGTACCAAAGTATTTACCACCTGAGCCATGATTAAACAATGCAACACACTCAGGACCATATTTATCTGAAGCAGCTTGAAGTTTTTTAGCAGTATATTCCAATGCCTCATCCCACGATGCTTTTCTAAAATATGCTTCTCCGTTCTTTTTATATTCACGAATTAGCGGTGTTTTTAATCTATCTTCATCATAGTACATTCCAATGCCACCAGTACCTCTGGGGCATAGCTTACCATTACAATGTGGATCACTCTTATTTCCAATTATTTTTTTAATGTCTCCTTTTTTGTCAACATATGTCCATCCGGCACATTTCCAAAAACAAACCTCGCAATAGGTTGGATAAGGTGTCATTTCCTCATCACTTACAGGAGTTTGATCATTATTAGCAGCATTAAGGGTACCAATGCCTTTTAAAGCACTTGCCCCAATTACCGCAGCTCCCGCACCTGCTGCCGAGATTTTAATAAAATCCCTTCTTGTCTTCATTTATATCGTATTCAATTAATAAATTATATCATGTATATATGTACATTACTACATATTATGTAGTGCAAAGATATAATCATTAGTATAAAATACTGTATGCAGTAACCAATTTACAATTAATTCATAATAAACTGATTATGTGTTATTTAATTAATTTATAATGTATTATGATATTTATCACAAATTATAATAATCACTATTACAGACAAATAGGTGGGTTATTTGAAATAGTTATAAATAGACTTGCTATCATTACCAATTTGTATTAAACAGCTGGTTATCTAGGTTTTAAGTATCCTATGTAGATTTTTTATAAATAGAGTACTGTGTAAAGAATAAGATTTATTATTTGGGTGGACTACGGGCTTTACGCTTGTAGTTGTTTTTTGTCTGATGTGTTTTTATAAGTAATCCGGGGGCTTCCTCACGTCAGCCTCCGTTTAACAATAAAAACTACAGCAGTCAATTCAACAATCTAACGCTGCAATCCCTGCCACAAACTACGTATTATCAATACAGGCGTGCCAAGTAATTATAGTGATCATCTTCAAAAATATTATCACAACTAAAACCTGCTTGCTCAGCATACAGTGATAGGTTATGAAAATCTACATAAAGCCATCTAAAAGGTTTAGCCTTATTGCCCTTATATTCAATTTGATATTCTACTTCACCATAGTACTCTTCGTTTAAATTTATGGTATACGACCCATCTTCATCTTCGTAAAGAAATAATAAGTCTGAAGAGTCCAAAATTATCTGGCCACCGGGTTTGAGTAACTTATGAGCAGACTTAAAGAAAGTTAATAATCCATCAAAGTTTTTAGTAAAGCCAATACCATTCATCAGCATCAATAAAGTATCAAATTTACCCTCATTAAAATCAAAAATATCAGAATGAACAACATTTTTAAGTCCACGTTTTTTCATTATGTCAACAAAGCCCTTTTGAATATCTAGCGCTGTAACATCATTATCCTTTTCTTGAAGATAAAGTGAGTGAATCCCAGATCCTGCACCAATATCCAATATACTACCTGAACAGAGACTCAATGCTTTTTGCTCAAGTTCTGGCATCTCCTCATATTTTCTGAAGAAATATGAAATGGGAATATCATTGGCTTCAAACTTATTAATATTAACAATTATTTTGGCTTCTTTGTCGCCTTCAAAATAATCGTAAAAAGCTTTTTCGAATGGATCTTGCATGGGGGTGTTTTTACGAAAAAATATAAGGGTAAACTTTATGCTTAGCGTAAGTACTAAAAAGATTCTCCTATAATCGGCACTACTGCAATTTTAGTGGTATAATAAAAACGATAATTGTAATATGTATATTATATTAAAATATTTGCTAGAAGTCAGAAGATAGAAGTCCGAAGTTCAAATACTTCCGTCTTCGGACTTCCAGCTTCTGACAAATAAACAAATATAATAAGAAATACTGATTATTCAAATTACCCATTAAAATCACAGTAGAACCCTATAATCTATATGTTTCTATTAAAAAATAGATAATCAAAGAATAACCCAATAGTTATTATGGACAAACCCAAATGTAAGTATGTACCTATAATTGTATATCTGGTGTGGGGCTAGTCATCCCATCTAAATCTTTATCAATATGAAACATTCCAGCCTTATCTGTACCAACAAGCTTTATTTTATCAAGTATTGTGTTAAATAAATTTTCTTCTTCCAGTTGCTCAGTAATATACCATTGTAAAAAGTTCATGGTGGTATAATCCTTTTCTTTAACAGTAACCTCATAAAGATTGTTTATTGATTCGGTGATAAATTTTTCATGAATCATTACTTCTTCAAATATATTTTGAAGTGAGTCAAACTTATTATTTGGCTTATTAATATCTTCCAACTGTGCATTTCCACCTCTATCGTTTAGATAATGTACTAACTTTAACATGTGAGTACGTTCTTCTTCAGCATGAGAAAAAAGAAATTTAGCAGATCCAGGATATCCTTTTTGTTGACACCAAATTGCCATAGCAAGATATAAGCGAGAGGAATATTCTTCTTCTTTAATTTGATCGTTTAAGGCAGACTGTACTTTTAAATTTATCATTATTTTGTATTTTAAAATATATTACAAAAATAAATATTAATATTTGAAAGACTGCATAATTTCATTTTTTTTTGTAACAATTATCCGTAAATGATAATCTTTTCCATTATAGGGAATAAAGTTTTTATATAATAAACTTTGTAACTTGTGTAGAAAGAATATTTCGATGAGTTTCTAATTATTTTTAGATTTGCACTTTATTAGCATGTAAACAATATTATAACTCATGAATATAATAATAGCAGGTGATGGTGAAGTTGGTTTTTATTTAGCCGAAGCATTAGTTGATTCCAATCATAATATCACCATTGTTGATCCACACGAAGAGTTATTGAAATTAGTTGACTCACATACCGATTTATTAACAATTGTTGGCGAATCAAACTCAGTTGCTGTACTTAAAAAGGCCAATGTAGCAAAGGCCGATTTAGTTATTTCGGTACTTCATAGCGAACCTATTAATATTCTTACAGCAATACTAGCAAAAAAACTTGGCGCAAAATATACAATTGCCAGAGTAAATACTCTTCAAAATTTAAAAATTGAGAATAAGAATATTTATACTGATTTAGGTATTGATTTATTATTATCACCGGAGGATATTGCAGGTCATGAAGTTGTGAAATTACTTCAGCAACCGGCTGCAATTGAGATGTTTGAATTATCCGATGGCAAATTGCTTGTTATTTTAATCAAAATTAGCCCTGATGCTTCAGTTGTAAATAAATCATTAAATGATATTGCTAAAATTTATAAAAACCTAGACTTCAGGGCTGTTGCAATTCATCGCGGTGATCAAACATTTATTCCCGATGGTGACTCAGCATTTTTACCTAACGATTTTGTTTATGTTATTACAAAACCCGAAAAGTTAGATCAACTACTTGAAATGGGAGGTAATAAAGATGTTGAAATAAATAACATTATGCTTATTGGCGGAGGAAGAGTAGGTAAAGTTATTGCCAAGGAACTTGAAACTGAAGTAAATATAAAGCTCATTGAACAAAGCAGAGAGCGATCCATCAGTCTTACCGATTTATTGGGAGAAACGCTAATTGTAAACGGCGATGCACGCGACATTAATCTATTGGAGGAAGAGGGTATTGAAGGTATTGATGCTTTTATTGCAGTTACAAACAGTTCTGAAACAAATATTATTACATGTCTTCATGCCAAAAAATTTGGAGTTAAAAAAACCATTGCCTTGGTAGAAAACCTCGACTACATTGAAATATCTCAAAATATTGGCATTGATACTATTATTAATAAAAAACTAAGTGCGGCTAGTTATATAATTAAACATTCGATGGGCGATGAAGTTACCTCGTTAAAATGTTTGAGTGGTATAAATTCTGATGTGGCCGAATTTGTGGCAAAAAATGGATCGCCTGTTACAAAAAAACCAATAATGGAATTACGGATGCCTGAAGGTGCACTAATTGGTGGAATTATTAGAGGCGATGAATCTTACATTGCTGTTGGTAATTTTCAAATACAAGAAAACGACAAAGTTGTTGTGTTTGCTTTGCCAGGCATATCCAGTAAAATCGAAAAAATGTTTCTTAAATCTGGTTTTGGGTTTTAAAGCTTATTTATGCCTTACAAAAAATTAATAAACATACCAATAGTACTTCGTGTACTAAGCTTTTTGCTTATTGTAGAAGCTGCATTTATGCTTAGCGGACTTGGTTTTGCTGTTTATTACAACGAATCCATATGGCCTCTTTTGCTGGCTGCTATAATAACAGGATCTGTTGGGTCAACAACTTGGTTTATAACGCGAAAAAACGACAAAAAGAATATTGGCAAACGAGAGGGATATTTAATTGTATCGTTAACATGGGTAATAATTTCATTATTTGGATCATTACCTTTTATTTTTAGTGGTTCGATAACAAACTTTTCGGATGCCTTTTTTGAAACAATTTCTGGGTTTACAACAACTGGAGCAACAATATTAACCGACATTGAAGCCCTACCAAGAAACATACTTTATTGGCGTGCTATGACCCATTGGATTGGTGGAATGGGTATTATAGTTTTAACAGTTGCAATACTACCATTTTTGGGAATTGGAGGTTTACAGTTGATGATTGCCGAAATGCCCGGAATAACTCCAGATAAACTTCATCCACGAATAACAGAAACCGCAAAACGATTTTGGGCAATTTATGTAATATTTACGATTGCAGAAGTATTGTTATTATGGCTTGGTGAAATGGACTTTTTTGAATCGGTATGCCATTCATTTGCAACAATGGCTACAGGTGGGTTTTCAACACAAAATGATAGCATAGCCGGATTTATGCCTTACACTCAATACATTATCATAATTTTCATGTTTATAGCAGGTACAAATTTTACTCTCCACTATTTTGTAATGCATCGTCAATTCAACAAAATTAAGTCGAATGAAGAATTCAGAATGTATTTTTGGATTATTGCTGTTATATCAGCTTTCATAACTTTTGGGCTTTTTATTGTAGTAGGATTTGATCTCGAAAGTTCGTTTAGAGATGCTCTTTTTACGGTTGTCTCAATAATTACAACAACAGGCTTTGTAACAGCTGATTATTTATTGTGGCCATCATTTTTATGGATGATGATATTTGCATTAATGTTTATTGGTGGTAGTGCCGGATCAACTGGTGGTGGTGTAAAAATTATTCGTCATTTATTACTTATTAAAAACTCATTTCTGGAGATGAAGCGATCTATTCATCCTCAGGCAATAATCCCTGTTAAATACAATGGAAAATCTGTTACCCAGCAAATAATTTTTAATGTAATGGCATTTTTTCTAATTTATATCCTAATTTTTTCCTTTGGCACACTAACACTATCATTACTTGGATATAATTTCGAAACCTCAATTGGAGCTACTATTGCATCACTTGGTAATATTGGTCCTGGTATTGGAGATGTTGGTCCCGTAAATAATTATTCATTTTTCTCACCTGTGGCAAAATGGCTTTTATCGTTTTTAATGCTACTTGGCAGACTCGAATTATTTACAGTTTTAATTGTTATTTCTCCCGCTTTCTGGAGGCGGTAAATCTATTACCTAGATTGTATGCAGATTTCCGTCTGTTTAAAACATTAAGTTGTAGATCGCATTTATGGACACTTCTGACTGAAAAGAAAATTCAAGATAATTAAATAATGAGCAAAGTAAAAATACTTGTTGTTTAAGATGAAATAATTATTGCTGATGATATTTGCGATATACTTTCTGCCTTGGGATATGAAACCCTCGAACCCGTAATAAATTATAGCTAGGCAATAGAAGCTATTGAGAAATACAAACCTGATTTAGCCATACTCGATATTCAACTTGCAGGAAGCAAAGATGGTATTGATTTGGCATGGAAAATAAAGGAAGATTATCAATTACCATATATTTTTCTAACATCAAATGCTGATCCGTCAACAGTTGAACGCGCAAAAAAAGTAACTCCTCCAGCATATTTGGTAAAGCCTTTTAATAAAGATGATTTATACACATCTATTGAGATGGCTTTGTATAATTATTCTAACAATTTGGAATTGTCTGATTCTGCGAAAGTACTTGATAGAGATGTGATTATAAAAGATGCTTTTTTTATCAAGGATAAAAATCTATTTCATAAAGTAAAATTTACTGATATCACTTATGTAAAAGCCGAACATGTTTATGTTGAAATTTACACCAATTCAAATAAAATGTTTTTATCAAGATGCAGTTTGACTAAATTCTCACAAAAACTACCCGGTAACTTTTTCCGTACCCACCGAAGTTATATTGTAAATCTTGATTATTTAGATGCTATTAATTATTTGATTGTAATTGTTAATGGAATAGAAGTGCCAATTGGCAAAAATTATAGGGATGAGCTACTTAAAAGGGTTAATGTTGAGTAGTTTATTTTATTGCGAAGCCTTAATCAATTTCTCAATTTGGTCTATAAGCTCTCTAATATCATTTACAACAATAGTCCAAACAATTTCCTCCGTCCGTGCGAGCTTGTAGCCCAATACTGGCGCGCATTTGCAATGCGTGACATTAATAACTTTCTCAATCATATCATTCTCAAATATACAAAAATATGATTTTTTTATTGTTGAAC
>Ga0307989_1000546_pt1 | contig 23978 bp, 24 predicted proteins | sample EllFjometagen185_FD_203164 | JGI IMG/M metagenome (GOLD analysis project Ga0307989, IMG submission 203164) | Marine microbial communities from Ellis Fjord, Antarctic Ocean - #185 | ecosystem: Environmental > Aquatic > Marine > Unclassified | place: Southern Ocean | collected 2014-10-08 | reverse complement strand
GAAGGTAAATAGAATCAATAAAGATAATACTTATCAAACGACACATATATACTACCACAAATTCGCAAAAAACACAATACCCGAAACACGAAAAAACAACACAATTTCCCCAACGTTATTATTAGGAATAAATAAAGATTTAAAAATACGGGGACATAAAAAAACAGGTCCAAACGTCAATAGAATTGAAATGAGAACCTGCTTTCGTGATCGGAAGGTAAATAGAATCAATAAAGATAATACTTATCAAACGACACATATATACTACCACAAATTTGCCAAAAACACAATACCCAAAATACCAAAAAACCATATAATCTACCCAATGTTAATTTTAGGAATAAATACAGCTTTGAAGGAAACCGAAATTTGTTTGGTCGATGGAACTAAAACCATCGCCCAAGAATCTTGGGTGTCCCAAAACGACGAAGCAGAGAAGCTGATGCCATCAATAAAGAAGCTTCTAAAAGCCTCAAAGAAAACATTCGAAGACTTAGAGGCAATCTTTGTCATCAAAGGCCCAGGCTCCTTTACGGGGCTCAGGATAGGAGTGACCGCAGCTAATGCCCTCTCGTACATGCTTCAAATTCCTTTGTACACAATGGATACTTTCCAATACCTGTGGGCGCTTCACGGAGCACACGGCTCACTAATCCTCTACGCAGGTCGAAAAGAAATCTACTTACAAAAGGATCCAGACTCAAGACCAATCTTGCTCAAAATAGAGGAGTCAAAAAAAGAGATCAAAAAAGCCAACAACTTATTCGGAATGCTTCACGAATTTCAAGAGCCCGAATTTGAATACAAAAAAGCAAAACAAGATCTCTCAAAGATTCTAACAAAACTTGACATCAAAAAACTCAAGAAAGAAAAAATAGTAAAACCAAACTACGTCAAAGGCCCAGGCATCTCAGCCCCTAAACCAATCAAATAATGCTGTACATCGTTTCAACACCAATAGGGAATCTCGAAGACATAACTCTCAGAGCAATTCGTACTTTGAAAGAAGTCGACTACATTGCGGCAGAAGACACTCGCCACACAAAAATCCTTCTCAACAAATACGAGATCAAGACACAGATGCTGAGCTACCATTCATACTCTTCAGAAAACAAGGAAGACAAAATAATAGGACTTCTAAAAGAAGGAAAAGATGTAGCCCTAGTAACAGACGCAGGAACCCCAGGGATATCCGACCCAGCCTACACATTGATAAAAAAATCTATAGAAGAAGACATAAGGATAGTCCCAATCCCAGGCGCATCCAGCATGCTCGCAGCATTAGTTACAAGCGGACTACCAATGGACAAATTCCTATACCTAGGATTCCTTCCACTCAAAAAAGGACGCCAAACTTTACTAACTTCTCTCAAAGAAGAAAAACGTACAATCATAATTTTCGAAGCCCCACACCGAATTCAAAAAACTCTAAGCAACCTATTGGAATATCTAGGAGATAGAGAAATAGCAGTTTGTCGTGAAATCACAAAATTGCACGAAGAGATTCTCAGGGCAAACACAACAGACTTAATACAACACTTTGAAGCACGTAAACCAAAAGGAGAATTCGTGCTTGTTGTTAGAGGGAGTAAATAATATAATCGACAACATGGACTCTCATTCCAAAACCAATCCCAAGAACAAGGGCTTTACGCTTGTAGAAGTTCTCCTGACGACATTTATCATGGCGATAATAGGTGTGCTTGTTGTAACAAGTTATTTCCGGTCTCAGGAAACTTTGAGGTATCTGGGTGCAGTTAAAGACACAGCAAACATATTGAGAGACGTGAGGAGCCTAGCCCTTTCCAATAAAACAGTGGAGGTAGACGGAGTTCTCGAAATCCCAGATAGATATGGTGTGTGTGTGACTTCTGGAACAGGAGATGACAGCGTGACTATATTTGCAGACATGGGAACGGCCAAAGAGTTTGATGAAGATGAAGATATCTTATTAAAAACTCCATACAAAGTTAAAACTCTAAGTCCAAAATTTGAATACATCACGGCAGCAGCAGCATCTCCAGACAATTGCCAACTATTGATGTTTTATCAGCCAACAAACGCCAGGTTCTCAGTCGTTGGCATACCAGAGGGAAATTCATACACTTATATAGAAATAGTGGAAAAGGAAGGAGATGAAAAAATCAGAAGCCAATACGTAGTAATGTTCAACATCTCAGGTAGCCCTGAACTATTGAGGGAATTGCCAGGGACAGCAAATGAATAAAGAACTTAAACCCACACGCCCTTGTTCTCAAAATTCAAAAAAAGAGGAGAAACCCTTGTGGAAGTGATAACAGCAATCACGGTTATTGCCATAGCAGGAACAGCTTCAGTCTCTGTGATCATCTCAACATTCAGAACAACTGCAATCTCACAAGAATACCTAGTCGCCCAAAACCTAGCCAGAGAAGCAATGGAATCTGTAATAAACAAGCGCGACACAAACTGGCTAAAATACCCATCAAACAAAGGGGAGTGCTGGTTGAGGATAACAGACCCAGAACCAGCTGCAGCAGAGAATTGTCTAACAGAAGACGCAGATGAGATATTCGCGAAAGACAACTACTATTACATATTACGTGATTTTGAAGACGGGGACGGAGAACTTTCTATATCTAAAACAATTAACGGCATCGATCTGCTAAACGAGGAAGGTCTTGAAATTGGACTGAATTTAGACACAGACGAAAATCTATATGTTTCAGCTGACCCAGACGAAGCAAAATGGTTCCGTGAAGTATACATAGATGAAGTAGACGAAGATACCCCCCTCTCAGAAAAAGTAAAAGTTAACGTAAAAGTTCAATGGAGAGGGGTCCATAAACTTGGAACCTACGAAGCCTCAACAATATTAACGAATTATGCAAACTAAATACTCAAACAAAAAAGGATTCACTCTAATGGAAGCACTGATCGCAGCCTCAATATTCGCGATGGTTTCATCAATAGCAGTCGCATTTTTCATGAACATAACCAGAACAGAAAAGAAAACAGAACTAACAAACGCAATCTACGAAGACGCCAGAGTCATAATGGAAATGCTTTCAAACGAGATTCGACAGGGGACAGTAGATTACGAAGAATATTACAGTATGAAGGTTAAGCAGGACAATGTAGATGCAACAGAAGCAAAATACGGCATCAACAGAGGGCTTTATGGAAGTAAGTTCTACCACCCAGGATACACAATAGATCCAGACTCACAAACAACAGTTTTAGGAGACAACCCGGGAAACTTAGGTGTAGAGTGCGTTTTGAATTTGGGAGGGAATAGATACGAAAAAATTCCATGCGACGGAGGAGGTAGCATATTCACCTTATCAGTAGACTTAGACATGGGCAAAAACCCATACGATGGAGCAGATAATGATGCGGAGTCAGCATTTTGTGAAACAAGCCCCTGCCCAAATTTGGCGGAAGTAACAGAACTTTACCTCATATCAAAAGACGGTAGAACCAAAACAATAATAGGAAAGAAAACACTAAACGGAGATGGGGATTCAATCCTTGGAATGCTCCAAATGGTTGGAGAAGACACGGATGGTAATGGAGTAATAGATAGCTTCACTTGCAAACCAGAATACGGATGTGGAGGAACACAGCCAACAAAAAGCGATCTGACACACGTAGCGAAAGTATACCAACCATTCGTACCAATCTCTCCACTTCGCAGCTCTGTGAAGGACTTGAAATTCATCATCACCCCAACAGAAGATCCATACAAAGCCTTCGCAGAAATAGATGCACAAGTCCAACCAAGTATCACAATGATCCTCACCCTAGAACCATCTGAAGACCAAAAAGAAAACTACAGAGAAGAACCTCCGGTAGTAACAGTTCAGACTTCGGTGTCGGCAGGCGTGAAAAACAAAATCACAACATACCCACCAAAGCGCGACCTTAGCGAAATAAACGACTAGTTAGTCCAATCAACTCTAAACCTTCACAACGAAACCAACGATTTTTCCAGGAACAAAAATCTCTTTCACGACTGTCCCTTCACTCAAGTGTTTGGCTACATTTGATTCAGCAGCAGCTGCTTTCAAAACTTCATCCTTTCCAGCATCCACAGGACAATCAATAGTCCCACGCATCTTTCCATTCACCTGAATAGCATAAGTCACATTAGATACAGCCAAATATTTCTCATTGTGCTTTGGCCAACCACCATCCATAACGCTACCTTTTTCTCCCAGCATCTCCCAACATTCTTCTGCCATATGCGGAGCCATCGGCGCAATCAATTGCACAGCTTTTTTTGCAGAAGCCTTGTCTATTCCAGTAATTACAGCAACATTCACAAACTCCATCAAACTACTCAAAACAGTGTTGAAATGGAAATCTTCAGTATCCTTAGTCACTTTCTTGATAGTTTTATGTAGCACAGTTCGTAGATTCTCTTTGTCGCTAACACTCTTGTTATCAGCACTTTCGATCAATCCCCAAAACTTCTCGACAAATCGAGCAATTCCTTTAATTCCTTTATCATTCCAGGCACCTCCTTGTGTGAAAGGTCCCATAAACATCAAATACATTCGGAAAACATCACTACCATATCTCTCAACAAAAGCATCCGGACTCACAACATTCCCTTTCGACTTTGACATCTTTGCCCCGTCCTTCGTGATCATTCCTTGATGGATCAGTTTTTTGAAAGGCTCATCGAAATTTATATGTCCAAGATCATGCAAAACTTTCGTAAAGAAACGTGCATAAAGCAAATGCATACACGCATGCTCAGGCCCTCCGACGTACATATCTACAGGCAACCATTTCTTTGTAACCTCAGGGTCGAAAGCCTTTTTAGAACTCCCAGCAGCGCCCACAGAAGGATATCTCAAATAATACCAACTAGAACAAACAAAAGTATCCATCGTGTCACTCTCGCGTTTAGCCGCGCCCTTACACTTTGGACACACAGCATTCATAAACTTCCTGCTATGCGCGAGAGGAGACAGTCCATCACCTCTTAGCTCAAATTTAACATCCAATGGTAACTCAACAGGCAAATCTTTTTCTGGCACAGGCACTTCTCCACATTTCGGACAATAAACAATTGGGATCGGCGCTCCCCAATATCTCTGACGGGAGATAAGCCAATCACGGAGTTTGTAGTTGGTAACCCTTTCGCCAATTCCATTTTTTTCAAGATAGTCGATGATATCCTCACGAGCTTCACCCCATCCACGACCTTTGAATTTTTCGGGTGCGGCCAAAACACCATCTTCAGCATGGTGATAACAATATTCCAAATTTTCAACCTTCTTTGCTTCCTTTGGATCTTTAGGGAACATCACAGGTCGAAGTGGAATGCTATATTTCTTTGCAAAATCAAAATCCCTCTCATCGTGAGCACTACAATTAACAATCCCAGAGCCATAATCCATAACTACAAAAGACGCTACCCACAAAGGTAAGTCGCCAGTCCCATAAGGATCTTCTATATAACACCCCGTAAAGGCACCATCCATGTCTTTATCTATATCGAACTTATTCGCCATTTTTTTCTTTTCAATCCTCTTCATGCAGGCCAACACAGCCTTTTCCTCTTTCTTGCCCTTGATCAATTTAGGCAAAAGAGGATGTCCAGCAGCAATTACAGCAAAAGTCTGAGCCATATGTGTTTGAGGCACAGAATCATAAATATCAAATTTGTGGTCGAAGCCCTTTATTTTACATTTAAAGTTCACACCCTTACTCTTCCCAATCCAATTCGATTGCATAGCCTTCGTATTCTCAGGCCAATCCAGCCCCTTATAATCCAAAAGCTTCTCAGCATAATCACTTATTTTGAAAAACCATTGTTTCAAATCTTTTTTCTCAACCTCATGCTTGCATCGGTCACAAGCTCCTTCAATAACTTGCTCATTGGCAAGTACAGTTTGGCAAGAAGGACACCAATTCACGGCCTGTTTCTTTTTGTAAGCAAGCCCAGCCTTATAAAGCTGCAAAAACACCCATTGAGTCCATTTGTAATATTCTGGATCAGAAGTTTTCAAAGTCTTGTCCCAATCATACATCGTTCCCATCTTTGACAATTGCTCAACCATTTTACCAGCATTCTGAGCAATACTTTTTTGTGGATGAACGCCAGTCTTTATCGCATAATTTTCCGCAGGTAACCCGAAACTATCGAATCCCATCGGCTCAAAAACAGTCTTCCCGTTCATTCTCATAAATCGCCCATGACTATCTGCAGGTGCGAAGTTATACCAATGTCCAATATGAAGTTTGTCCCCAGAAGGGTAGGGGAACATCGACAAATTATAGTACTTATCTTTAGGTGCAGTTTTCTTGATATCAACATTGTATAGTTTGGACGCAGACCATTTTTTTTGCCATTTCTTCTCGACCTCTGGAGCATTGTATTTTTTTGGCATCTTTTTAAAGTTAAAAAAAAGGGAGCAAATTTTTGCTCCCAAATACTAACTTTTTAATTACTTAAGCACAAGATTACTTAAAACCTTCAATAGTTTCAGTAATATCTTTAATAGAACCAATCACGTCAGTAACCTTTCCTGTCTCCTCATTAACCACAGGCAACAAAGATACCAAATGAACAGACTGAGTGCCATCTTCATTCACAAATCTATAAGGACCAACACGATCAACACTCTTACCGTTTTGAATCACAGATGTGTATTCCGTAACAAATGCAGGCAAATCTTCAGAGTTGATATATGAGAAGAAAGACTTCCCTCCAATTTCAGTTATCACATAACCATAAAGCTCACCGAAATCACGACTAACAAAATCCACATTCCCTTTTGGTTGCAACACAAACACCGGATCAGAAAAATTATTGATCAAAACTCTATAAAGATCCTCAAGCTCTTTCATAGTCATCTCAGACCCTTCATCTGAACCATGTCCAGCAGGTTCACCATGACCTCCGCCGTCCTCAAGTCCATCACTGAAATACGAGTGACTTCCACTAGAAGGGACACCATTTTCCATAGCAGATTTCAATACGTCAGACTTCAAATAGTCTGGAGAAGAATCCTGAGTTCCCATAAAGACCAGCATCGCCGTAAAAGATACGAAGAAGATTGAAACCGCAACGACCGCAATCTTGTTGGTTTGGGTGATTTGTGGCATAGAGATAGGTTTTTATTTTATACATCATTATAAAACAAAAAGGCCCAAAAGTCAACACCCTAATCCAATAAACTAACCTGGGAACCGATCATTCCTCACGAATATCCGTTTTCGGCGCTGTATCAAGCTCTCCATCAACACTTTGCTCAATAACGTCCTTCCCAACGATCTCCCTAGCAGATACCACTTCCCGTGCCGAAACTTCTTTCTCCGCAGTTAATTCCAAGAAAGTAAAGGTCCAAACAGCATAAGCAAAAATATCAACAACACCATTCAAATAAGCTCCAATCAAAATGCCCAACACCCCAAGTCCAGCAAAAACCACTAACAACGGTGTTCCAATAGCTATGGTGGTCAGGTAACCCGCCACAAACAGCCCAATCGCAGGAATCAAAAGAATAATCAAAGCCTGGACAATAATCCTCACACCAATAATCATCATCAAAATCGCAATTAACAGGGTATGTTGCCAATTCATAATCACAAGCTTGGCACTCTTTCTCATAGAAGAAAGAACCCCTTCATCATCAATAACAATATACAAATCCGAAAAAGTGAAAAGAAGAGTCAAAAACAAAGAAAGAATGAAAATCACAATAAAAACAGGTACCAGCATTTGAAAAAGCCCCATACCCAAATTTCTGATAACAAAACTACTCTCAGTGAGCATAGATACCCAGCTAAAGGTCTTGGTCAAAAGGTGGTATTCCAAAAGAGGCAAAAAAGCCATCAACCCATATTTCAGCCCAATTCCCACACCTGACTTCTGGCCATTTTTGGATCTAGCGATCGCCTGTATAGCAGCAGCCTTGAACAAAGTCGGCATCAAAAAATACAATATCAAAAGAGTAACCGCAGTAATAACAAGAGGAACACTCCAAGAAGCATTGGCCTGCATGAAAGCCCACGCATACTTCAGAACATCATAAGAGAAGCTATGTTCAGCATTATCAAAAAGATCCGAGCTCTTGAAAGCGAAAATTTGATACGCAATATACCCGATCCCAACAGTAGTGGTGATCAATGAAGGCGGAAACCCAAACCAGTAAATAAGTTTCTTATTATTTTGGGTGAAACGCCAGGAGTCTGAAATTATCTGCTTATAATTCATAGATAAAGGGATTATAAGAAAAATTACACTTTTCAACAACCTTGAGGGGCCTCCATTCTGGTTGACAATAAGGAGGAAAAATAGTAAAGAAGATACATGCACAGAGAAGAAAAATCATCAATTATCAAACACAAATCGATATCTTGGCAGGTTGTAAGCAATCCAACCCAGGATATTTTAGAAAAGTTGCAAAAAAAGCATCGTTTTCATGATTTGGATATTGAAGACTGTTTGTCCACTATTCAGCGTCCAAAAATCGACGAATATGACAAATATCTGTTCATAGTCCTTCAAGTACCAGAATTTAAAGGAAGAGGTGAGAGAAGAGAGGTTGTTACACGAGAAGTTCTGCTCTTTATAGGTAAAAGCTACCTAATAACATTGCACAACGACAACAAAACGATAGAAAAAATAATGGAGAATGTTAATACTAAAATGAAGACAAAGAAGGAGTACATGACAAACGGAACAGGTTATCTGCTTTATATGATTGTGGACGACCTTTTTGAGGCCTGTTTCCCCATCCTTGATGACTTGAGTGAACAGGTGGACGAACTAGAAAAAGAAGTCTTCAACATGGACTACACTAGAGACAGACTGAAAGATATTTTGATCCTAAAGAACGACTTGATTAACTTCCGAAGAATAATAATGCCTCAACGTGCAGTAATTGCCCAACTTGAGCACAAAAACAAGAAGTTTATACCTGAAGACCTCGACGTGTATTTCGATGACATAGTCGATAAAATTGAGAAAATATGGAATAACATCGGTAATTTGCAAGAATTGGCGAACTCAATTCATGAAACAAACGAATCAATCATCTCTCACAATACAAATAAGGTTATTAAAACACTGACAATACTATCTGTAATCATGCTTCCTCTGACATTTATTACAGGTTTTTACGGTATGAATATCTCACATCTCCCATATGCAGAAGCAAAAGAGAGTTTGATCTTCATAGTGGGACTTTTGGTATCAGTAATAGTCGTAATGATAGGGTATTTCAAGTACAAGAAATGGATGTAGCCCAGGCTTTCCCCTTGTCAAAAATAGCAAAAATTGGTAAACTCCGGGAAGCAAACCCCGAGAGGGTACTTTTTCACTCAAAACAACTAATATTACTAAAGAAACCACAAAATGCAAAGAACTGAAAAAAAGAAAATCATCCAAAAGTATGCTGCACACGGAAAAGATACCGGATCAGCACAAGTACAAGTGGCTGTAATTACAGAGAGAATTAATCAACTTCAACAACATTTAGTTGACCACCCAAAAGACAATCACTCAAGAAGAGGATTGCTAGGATTGGTAGGAAAAAGAAGACGACATTTGAATTATTTGAAATTACACGACAAAGACGGATACGAAGAAATAATCAAGAAATTGAAACTTAAGAAAATTACAGTAAAAGCTGTAAGACAAACAGTAAAGAAAGTTATTAAGAAAAAAGGAGAAATAGACCCAAAGAAAGCGACAAAGAAAGCGCCAGCAAAGAAAAAAGCGACAAAGAAAGCGCCCGAGGCAGCAAAGAAAGCAGTGAAAAAGCCGGCAGCAAAGAAAACGGCGGAAAAGAAACCAGCGGCAAAGAAGGCAGAAAAAAAGTAAGCACATTAACATATAGAAATAGCATCCCTACAAAAGACCACAGAGAAGGGCATTAAGCGGCAGGATTGAGATCGCTAAAGTTATTTCAATCTTGTTACTTAAGTCTTCCATCGGTTCCAAATAGGGTGTTACAAATCTAACCCAATTAAAATGGAATCAAAGGATTTTACAATGGACCTCGCTGGCAGGGAGTTTAAACTTGTCACAAACCCGGTCCACACCATGGCTTCAGGATACGTTCTAGCATATTTAGGCGACACTGTAGTTATGGCCAACACCAGTGTTTCCCAAGAAGGGAAAGAAGGAGCCGCATGGTTCCCAATGGTCGTTGATTATCAAGAAAACATGTATGCTGCCGGAAAAATCAAAGGTAGTAGATTCGTCAAACGTGAAGGTCGTCCTTCCGAGAGCGCGATCCTTACAGCAAGATTGATTGATAGACCAATCAGACCACTTTTTCCAAAAGGAACTATTAATGAAGTTCAGATCATTTGTTCTGTCCTTTCTGCAGACCTAGAGGTTTCTCCGGGTACTACAGCTATAAACGCAGCTTCAGCTGCTCTAATGTGTACTGGAGCACCATTCTCAGGGCCTGTAGGAGCTGTACGAATGGGATATATAGATGACAAACTAGTTATCAACCCAACATACGAACAATGCGCAGAAGGGAAAATGAATCTAGTAGTAGCAGGAACATTGGACGCTATCACTATGGTAGAAGCTGCCATGAACGAAGTCTCTGAAGAAATCGTATTGGAAGCATTGCAAATGGCTCACGTAGAAATCAAAAGAATTTGTGAACTTCAAATTCAATTCTCAGAACAATTCAAAAAAGATCACGATGTACAACCTATCGAAGCAACTCTTTCAGTTCCTTCAGCAGAAGCAATTGCTGCAGTAGAAGAAGTGCTAACAGACGACATGTTGGACACAATCAAAGGTGTTCTTAAAAAAGAAGTAAAGACAAGAATTCACGAAGTAGAAGAACAAGTTTTCGAAAAACTCGGAGACAAAGTTACAAAAGATAGCCGAGAAGCTGAAGCTGAAGGTAAATTCCTCAAAGGAGACATAAAAGAAATCATCAACAGCAAATTTGAAAAGAGAATGAGAAAGAAAATTCTAGAAACAGAAGAACGTCTCGACGGAAGAAAACCTAATGAAGTAAGACCACTTTTGTCACAAGTTGGAATCCTTCCACGAACTCACGGTACAGGATTGTTCAACAGAGGAGAAACTCAAGCTTTAACAATCGCAACTCTAGGATCTCCTGGAGCCGCACAAGTGATCGATACAATGGACACAGATGAAGAAAGAAGATACATGCACCACTACAACTTCCCTCCTTACGCAGTAGGGGATATAAAGATGCTTCGCGGAGCTTCAAGGCGTGATATCGGACACGGAGACTTAGCAGAACGTGCTTTGAAACCAGTTCTTCCTGCAAAAGAAGACTTCCCATACACAATGTGGCTTGTATCAGAAATCACAAGTTGTAACGGTTCAAGCTCAATGGCTTCAGTTTGTGGATCAACATTGGCATTGATGGACGCAGGTGTTCCTATTACAAGACCCGTTTCAGGTGTTGCGATGGGATTGGTTGTAGACAAAGAGAACTTCAAAGGTGGAAATAACGGAGATGATGACTCATACAAGATCCTTACAGATATCCAAGGAATGGAGGACTTCGCAGGAGACATGGACTTCAAAGTCACAGGTACAACAGCCGGACTCACAGCCCTACAAATGGATATCAAAGTTGCAGGACTTTCAGTTGAGCTTTTACAAAAAGCACTCGGACGTGCAAAAGAAGCTCGTCAAGAAATCCTAGACTCAATGTTGAAAGCAATTCCAGAATCACGAACAGAACTTTCTAAGTACGCACCATTGATTATGAACATCCAAATCGATACAGACGATATCCGTATAGTTATCGGTAAGGGTGGAGAAACAATTCAAGCAATCACAAAAGAATGTGAAGTTGAAATGGATCTAGATGACGATGGTAACGTTACAATCACAGCTCCAGACCAAGAAAAAGGTCAAAAAGCAATCGATTGGATCAAAAAGATTACATACAAACCTCAAGTAGGAGACATCATCGACGGTAAGGTTGTCCGAGTTATGGACTTCGGAGCATTCGTAGAACTTTCTCCAGGCAAAGATGGTTTGGTTCACATCTCACAACTTGCTCCAGAAAGAGTTGAGAAAGTTACAGACAAAGTAAACCTTGGAGATATTGTTAAGGTGAAATTGATGGAGATTGACGACCAAGGTCGATACAACCTATCAATGAAAGTGTTGATGGAGAATTCAGCACCAAAAGCTGAACCAAAGCCAGAAGAACAGAACTAGAACAGCGAAAATTATTGCAAAATAGAAGCGGTGGTATTAATATACTGCCGCTTTTTATATGCGGGTATCGTATAATGGCTATTACATTACCTTGCCAAGGTAGAGATACGAGTTCGATTCTCGTTACCCGCTCCATAGACATAGTGCTAATTTTGGTGTACAATAAGCTATTGTTAAGAATATTTCAATGGTAGATAACGCTGAATATACAGGCCCCGATGTAGTTGAGAGCCCTCAACCTGCTCCAACTGCAACTGATACACAAACAAGTCATTCAACTTTTGAACTTGATGATTTAGTTGAAACTGGGAGTGGAGGTGGGTCCTCAAAACTCTACTATTTGGGCACGGACCTTGTTGTCAAAGAAAAACTTTCTGATTCAGCAAAGGAAGCTGAACATGGAGGAAAAAATAAAATTGCAGCACATATACCCGGAGTTAGGAGAATAGCTGAAAGATTGACTCAACGAAGAATAGAAGTATTAGAAAAATCAATGTCAGAAGAAGAGAAAGTGATATCCAGAGCTGAATTAGAGAGAAGAGCCTATAAATTAAATAATAATTCTGCTGTACTCAAGGAATACTTTGGAGATGCTTTCATGCAAGCACAATTCATAGTTAGAGATAATAAAAATGAAATACCAGCAATTTTCTGCATTCAAAAAAGATTGCCAAAGGGTTTTAAATTCCTAAACAAGAAAATGGCAGAATCATTACCTGCGGAAGCAAAAGAAAATCTTAAAAAGTTACTTGAGCAAACAGATAGGTTAAGAGGAGAAAAGAAGTTGATGTTTGACATTCTTATACTTGAAAATATTGCATACGATGAATCCACACAGCAATTTTTCTTATTTGATGTAGATCCAATGTTCGCAGTAGACAATAGTCCTGACCATGCAAAATACGAGCTTGAAGAAGGCGATACGATTGATAATAAAAATTTCAAAACTGTCAGGGGGAAACAAAGCAACAGCATAAGGGAAGTTACAGATGAGAATTTGGCATTCCTTCAGAGTTGTGCAGCGTGAATCCTCCAAAAAGTTCTAACGTCTGTGAGTACGGAGCTCCAAAACGGGAGGTTCTAATTTTTCCGGCTATTTAATTGTAATAGAAAGGTTATGCTAGTAGACTCAAAAATAATTTAACCCCTCTCTCATGCTAAAGAATATCATTCTAGCAATCTCTATTGTACTGAACATAACAGTTATAGCATTTACAATCTGGGCTTATGTAATGTTCAACCAAGGTCTTTTTAGTTATGTGATGATAGCAGAGGGAGTGAATCAATTTTGCACAATAGAATTCGAAGACGAGCACGATAATGAATTTACAAAGAATTTCTGTGGAAAAATGACTACATGCATGGAAGAAGCAGGTCGAGAATTAGCGGAAGAATACAACCAAGAAGAAGAAATTATAAAATAGAACCTGCGTTGAGAGTTTACTGACGAGCAAAAGGCCCATACCCGCTCCAAACCATCAACTTTTTTCAACTTGGTTTTAACAAACTTCACAAGTAGAATGAACAGCAAAGACCACAAAAATACATATAAAATTTTATGAACAGAAAGGCTTACATAATTGGAAGTGGCATCGCAGGGTTATCAACTGCGGTTTTTCTTATAAAAGACGGAGGCATGAAAGGAAGCGACATAGAAATCTTGGATAGGAGGAGCCCAGGAAATGGCGGTAGTTTCGATGGAAAAGGTTCACCAAAAAAGGGGTACGTATGTAGTGGGTACAGAATGTTTGAGAGATCAATATATTTATCTACATACGATCTATTATCAGAAATCCCGTCCTTAACAAATCCGAAAAAAACTCTAAAAGATGACTTCTTTAAATTTAATAAGAAAGTGAAAATCAATGACAAAGCAAGATTGGTGGAGAATGGGGAAATCATAAATGCAGGGGTATTCGAATTGAATTGGCGTGACAGATTTGATTTGGTAAAGATTCTATTTCTGCCAGAAAAATTTTTCAGAAAATCTCAAATCAAAGATTATTTCACAAAAGATTTCTTTACTACAAATTTTTGGTTCGAATGGTCAACAACCTTTGCCTTTGAGAAATGGCACAGTCTAGTCGAAATGAAGCGATATCTCAACCGGTTCGTACACGACGCTCCACGATATGGTTCGATGTCTTGCACATTAAGTGCTCCTTACTCTGAACATGATTTTTTTATCTCACCTATAACAAATTGGCTGAAAGAAAAAGGAGTAAACTTCAAACATAATTGCACAGTAACAGATCTGGGTTTTGCACCAAAAGCCTCAAACAAAAACAAGAAAACAGTCACAGGGATATCTTTGAAAAACAGCAAGAAATACAAAATTGATGTGGATAAAAAAGATCTGGTTTTTGTAACGAACGGATCGATGACAGCAGATATGAGTATGGGATCAAACACAAAACCACCAAGGCCAAAAACGAAGAAAACAAACTCCTGGGATCTCTGGAAAAACATATCAAAGAAATCAGAAGACTTGGGAAATCCAGCTGTGTTTTGCAATTCAATAAATAAGTCCAAGTGGGAATCATTCACAGTAACCTTCGACAATTCAAAATTCTTTAAACTCTTAGAAAAATTCACAGGTAACAAGGCGGGGACAGGAGGGGCCCACACTCTCAAGAGTTCAAGTTGGCTCATGACTATTGGCGTGCCACATCAACCATATTTTACGAATCAACCAAAAAATACGTTCGTTTGCTGGGGCTACGGACTCTTGCCTGACAATCGCGGGAATTACGTGAAGAAAAAAATGTCGGACTGTAGTGGAAAAGAAATCTTAGAAGAACTATGCGGACATCTAGGATTCACAAAAGACACTCAAGCAATACTAAAATCAGCAATCTGCATCCCGGTCTTCATGCCATACATTACAAGTCAATTCATGCCCCGGGAAAAAACAGACAGACCCCTCGTTGTGCCAAAAGGATCAAAAAACTTAGCCTTTATTGGACAGTACGTCGAAATCCCAAATGAGATAGTTTTTACCGTCGAATGTTCAGTAAGATCGGCCAAAATCGCAGTAAAAAAACTATTAAAACTTAACAGTAAAATCCTTCCACTCCACCAGAAAAAGTACAAGTTCAAATGCTTCTACAACTTAATGAAGACGATGTTGAGGTAACACACTGAACCCCCCCCCTCACCTCATGAAAAAAGTAATTCTATATATCGCAGAAAGTTTGGATGGATTTGTAGCAACAAAAGACATGGGTGTTCAATGGCTCGATCCATACTTTGGAGAAGATTATGGGATGGATGAGTTTATGAAAACTATTGATACTGTGGTTCAAGGAAATACTACCTATCAACAATTCAAACCTAAGTATGAAGGAAAGTCTTCTTTTGTATTTACTAAGAATCCAGAAAAATACTCTGAAGATGGTGTGCAATTTGTAAAAGGAAGCCCACGTGAATTTATAGAAAACCTTGATAAAGACAAGCATCACAACATATGGCTGGTAGGAGGCCCCACTCTATTATCAGAATTTCTGAATGAAGGACTCGTAGATGAATTGATAATATTTGTAATGCCAACTTTACTTGGGGAAGGAATCCCACTATTTCAACAACTCAAAAAACCACCAGTACTATCATTAGGGAGTACAAAGAAATACGAAAATGGAGTAGTTGAACTTAATTATTCTGTTAAATAACAGCAAATTCCAATTTTCATTTGCCAAAGCTCTTAAATTGTGCAAGAATCTTCCCGTCTAAGCTCATTGTTGTCGGAGGAGGTATTCTAATTCCCAGACATTCAAGGTTCGGGAAGACGAATATTACTTAACACCTTACAACATGCAAGAAGGAGTTATCGCAAGACTCATGGAGAAAGGATTTGGTTTTATCTCTCGAGAGGGAGAAGAAAAAGACCTATTCTTCCACATGAACGAACTTGTAGATGTAGAGTTTGATACCCTAAAAGAAGGGGACAAAGTGGCTTTTGAAGTCGCTGAAGGTCCAAAGGGTCCAAATGCTACAAAGGTTACACTAGCTGTAGCTGCATAGTTCAAATTTTAAATTTGAAAAATTAAAAGCCCCCTTTTATTAGGGGGTTTTTATTTGGGATAGGCATTCCAAACATCCTAATCAAAGGCGCAAGCCAACTAATCTACAAAAACAACCTCCAAAGTTCCGCTACCTCCACGGTCAAATCTGCCCTCATAGACTCTTTTTACAAATGGTTTGCTCTCTAGGTACTTTTTGACAAATGGCTTCACCACAGGGGCTCCATTGCGTGAATGTAGGCCTTTCCCTGTAATGATTAGAACTTTTGAAAGCTTGCGATCACGACATTCTGCAATAAATTCATCTACGATGTCTTTCATACGATTTGGAGTCAGCATTCCGCGATCATGAAAGTCCAATTCAGCCTGAGGCTTACTCAAATTATCATACTTATTAACTTTATTGTTGCGCTGTTTTTTTGAAGTCTTTGCCATACAGAGATAGTGTCAAAAAATATAATTACCCCAATGCCACATCCAAAGTCATCATGATAGCGAATCCGAGTATAGCTCCAACAGTAGCTAGATCTCCATTCTTATGATACTGAGACTCAGGAATTAATTCCTCAATTACCACAAAAATCATAGCACCTGCAGCAAAAGAAAGGGCATAAGGCAAGATGGCTCTCATATGAGTTACCGCAAGAAATCCAATAACTCCAGCGATTGGCTCAACGGCACCAGACAACTGGCCATACCAAAAACTCTTAAATCTAGAAAGACCTTCTCTTCTAAGTGGTACTGAAACAGCTGTTCCCTCTGGAAAATTCTGGATTCCTATCCCGATAGCAAGAGCTATGGCCCCAGCAAGTGTTGCAGAAGGTAAGCCTGCAGAAACAGCACCAAATGCAACTCCGACAGCGAGCCCTTCAGGGATATTGTGAAGTGTAATTGAAGATACAAGCAAAATAGACCTATGCCAGCTCGTCTTTATTCCTTCTGCCTCACTCTTTGGAAGTCCAAGATGTAAATGTGGAATGATTTTGTCGAGTAACCAAAGGAATCCTGCTCCCAACAAAAAACCTACTGTCGCAGGAATCCATGGTTGAGAACTAGTTTCTCCAGCCATTTCTATTGCCGGAGCAAGAAGTGACCAAAAACTTGCAGCGATCATTACACCAGCAGCAAGCCCCAACATCCCATCCAGGATTTTTCGATTAATTGTCTTGAAGAAAAACACTAAACTTGCTCCCAACGCAGTAACTCCCCAAGTAAACATAGTAGCGATTAACACTTGAGACAGAGGAGCAATATCTTTAAACCACTCAATCATAGTAATTTCAAATTAACTAAATATTTGCAAAAAGATAATACACGAAACAAGGCCCAATATCACTAAACGTATCTAAACCTGGATTATTGTATCAAGTGCTCTTGGACAAGAGTCTGATGTGAAGAAAGGAATGGATATGGGAGCAGTCGATTATTTAACAAAAACAGACTCTACAGTGAGCCTTATTATAGAAAAAGTCGAAGAACACTTAGGAAAAAGTCCAGCACCAGTAGCTACTCCGACGGCACCCACAGTGCCCCCAGCAGCCCCTCAGAAGCCCGTAGCGCCACAAGTCAAAACTACTGCGACTCCAGCGCCTATTCCAACTCCAGCGCTGCCAGCGGCCCCTGCGCCCACTCCTGTTAAAACAGACTCAAAGTTCTGTGCCAACTGTGGGAAACCAATTCCTCAAGACGCCAAATTTTGTCCTTCTTGTGGAGGTGCAGTCGTTTAAATACTCTTCAGTCCCAGAAATGGCTTCAGATAAATAAACTTGACAAACCCCCAAATTAACAGGTTAGGGTCTTTACAACAAACCTGTTATCAGGTAGGATTTTTTACAGGTATTTTATAACCCCACTTTTTATGGCTTACAGTCACACAAACAGTAAGGGACAAACCTATTTCCTGCACACTAAAGAAGTTACACTTCGAGGTGGAAGGAAACAACGAATCTATTATTTCGCTAGAGAGGAGAAAGCTCCTGATACTCTAGATGACATGCCAGAAGGGTATGAAGTAGTAGAGAACAAAAGAACAGGACTCCCAATGCTTAAAAAAAGCGCTAAGTAAACAAGACGATAAATTAAAACCTCTCTATAAACGGGAGGTTTTTTTGTGCCAAAAAACAAGTTGCAATTAAAATAGATAGGCTTTAGAATCTCGAACGTAAATCTCATACCACATGACGATTACGCCGGGGTAGCTCAGTGGTAGAGCACTGGATTGAAAATCCAGGTGTCGGCAGTTCAATCCTGCCCCCCGGCACCACAGACAAAACAGAACGCAGTTATGCTTTTGTCCTTTTATACTTACCTTTTTGCATTGAAAATAAATAAGGGATATAATGGTAATCCTAACCATCTTCCTAACCCAAAAATTCTATGCAAGTACAACGACAGTACAAAAACCTCTCCAAAAGCGAGCAAGGTATTTTTGACAAATATCTTTCCTCAAAGCTGAAACAAATAGAAACGCTGCTCCAGAAGCTGGAAGACGATACTGCTACTCTAGATGTAAGGGTTGAAAAATTTGAGAAACATGATGCCTATGAGGTTGAATGTATACTCAAAATCCCAATGAAAACAATGAAATCAAAAGAGGCAAGCCACATGATCACAAAGGCCGTGGACTTAGCAAAGGACAGAATGGTTATTCAATTAAAGAAATTCCAAGAACACCTTAGAACAGAGCAATTGGCGGCAAGACAACATGCTTCCATCAGAAAACCAGACATTCATGAGATAGAAGATATCTCAAAAGAAGAGCGTGCATTCATGAAAGCCTAAAACTACAGACAACAAAAAAGCGAAGGGTTTAAACCTCTTCGCTTTTTAGCATCGATGCTAAAAATCGTTAAATTATTCAGCAACTGGTTCTTCGGCAGCTGGTTCTTCAGCAGCTGGTTCTTCAGCAACTGGTTCTTCAACAACTGGCTCAACAACAGTTGGTTCTTCAACTGCAGTGTCATCCATTGGTTCTTCAGCTTCTTCAGCAGGTACGCAACCAGCCATTACAGCTGTCATACTTAGAACCGCTAGACCAAGTAGAAATTTCTTCATGGTTTAACTTGTTAGGGAATATTTTTTACTTAACGAAATTATAGGTATTAATCTGAAAAAGTAAATCGCCAAACCTTAAAACGGTTGCCAAACGGACAGGAAGTGGTTTGGTTACAGGTTAAACAAATTCTCGTGAAAATATTTAATATTAATGTTAATATAATTTTTGATGAAAGGATCAAAAAACTTAATCGTAGGAGAGAGGATTGCAAGAAGTAGCCTCTTAACATTAGTAGGGCTAACAATAGTCAAAGCTTTTGCTGCATACTTCACAGGGATGGTCGTATTGGTCGCAGATATGCTTAGCTCTATCACGGATATTATAAGCCTTTTCGCAAGTTATATAGGGCTCAAACTTTCTAGAAAAACTGCAGACAACAAATTTGAATACGGATATTATAAAGTAGAAACCTTTGGATCACTATTGGTTTCATTATTGATAGTTTATTTCGGATACAAGGTGTTTGGAGATGCTGCCGAGAGTTTTTGGGCAGCCCCAACAGGGCTGTTCCATGCAGTAGGTTTTGCCACAACATTCATTTCAATAATATTTTCAGTTCGGTTGGCAAGAAAGCTTGCAGATGCAGCAAGAAGAACCAACTCAATATCCTTGATGAACAACGCTATTGATAAGAAGCTCGACATAGTCGCAAGTTTCGCAGTATTGGCCAGCATCCTTTCTAATATGTATTCAATACAATACGTAGAGAGCGTGATCAGTATGGTTATGGCCGTGATGATAATAAAAGTTGGAATTGATAGCACAAAAGAATCTTTATTTTATTTATTAGACTATTGGGATAACCCTAAGCTACTGAGAAAGATCAAAAAAATAATCCTGAAAAACACAGAAATAGTTCTCAAAATTAAAAAGATAAGGATGAGAAGAGCCGGAACATTTATTTTTGGAGAAGCTTTTATAGAAGTAAACCCATTCGCAGATATGGTGGACCTTCGTGAAGAGATAGACCTTATGACAAAGCAAATACAGGAAGCGAATCCGTATATAAAGGACTTTACAATATTCACTCATCTCACAAAGTTCAAACGAATAAGGATAGCAATGCCAGTGCAAGAGGGGTACGGCCTAAAGGCAAAACTAGCAAAATCACTCAAGAAAACAGTCGCATACGAATTCGTAGATATTAAAGGGCAAAAAGTGTCAAAGAAATATCGAAAGAGAATAAAGGCTCCATCAAAAGACGCAAAGGATCTAATAAACTTCCTGAAAAAAGAAAAGATCAACGTGGTCATAGACAACGGACTGAACTCACTTGTCTACTACAACTTGAGAAGATATAGCCACATACAAGTCTATCCAAATTTTTCCAATATCAAAACAGTAGGGGATGCAGTAAAGCTACTAACGATAGACCTCTAATAAACACAAGATGTACAAAGTAATCCCATTCCAAACAAAGGATGTAGAGAACGTAAGAGGGGCTGACTGGCTTGAGGTTTGGTTTGATCGTATTCAGCCCAAATTTCACGAATCGATTTTAAAGAAAATCAAAAAACCATTCATTTATAAGGTAGAAGAAAAAGGCCTAAAAAAACTCAACAAAGAAGTTGTCAAAAAAGCATCAGCAATAGATCTAGACGTTTCGACATCCAAATCAAAGATAAAGGAATTCAAAACCTTAAACAAAAAAGCAGAGATAATAATCTCATATCACAACTTCAAAGAGACCCCACAGCCAAAAAAAATGGGAGAGATCCTCGAAGAAATGCTCAAGAAAGAAGCGGACATTGTGAAGTTTGCAACCCATGCAAAAGACCTGAATGACGCAATAGTTATTCTTGACTTCCTCTCAAAAACCAGTAAAAAGGATCAGAAAGCAATCTGTATAGGGATGGGGGAGTTCGGGATCTTGACCAGAACAACAGGACATTTATTTGGAAGTCACATGATGTACTTTGCACAGGATGAGAAGACAAGGACAGCTCCCGGACAGATAACACTCAAAGAATATAAAAACCATATAATATGAGTCTCAAAATAGGAATAGTTGGATTACCCAACGTAGGCAAATCAACGATATTTAACGCACTAGTCGGCGCAAAGAGTGCCCAGGCAGCAAATTACCCATTCTGCACCATAGACCCCAACGTAGGCGTTGTGGAGGTGCCTGATACACGACTTGAGGTTCTCAAAGAAATGGTTCAACCAGAAAAAGTAATCCCAACAACAATAGAGTTCGTAGACATCGCAGGATTGGTAGAAGGAGCGAGCAAAGGAGAAGGTCTTGGAAACCAATTTCTGTCACATATCAGAGAATGTACAGCTATAGTGCAAGTCTTGAGAAACTTTGACGATCCAAACATAGTTCACGTATACGGAGACATAGATCCAAAAAGAGACAGAGAAGTAATAGACACAGAATTACAGTTAGCAGATCTTCAAACAGTAGAGAAAAGACTCGCAAAAGCTCAGTCAGAAGCCAAATCAAACGACAAAACCAAAGTGATATACGCAGCCTTGGTACAAAGAGTTAACGACACACTTATAGAAGGAAAGTCAGTCTCAGAAATGGATTTGTCACTAGACGAAAGACTTTTGTTGAAAGACCTACACCTTCTCACAATCAAACCACACCTCTTCATAGTAAACACAAAGGAAGACCAAATCACATCAACAAACAGAGAAGAATTTGCAGAAAAACTAGGCATCGATCCAAGTAAAGTAATTCCGATCTCAGCGAAAATAGAAGAAGAGCTAGAAGGGTTTACAAAAGAAGAAGCCTTGGAGTTCCTAAAAGATTACGGGCTATCTAGCTCGGGCTTGGATGAAGTGATTCGGTCAGCATACAAGTCACTCGACCTAATAACATACTTCACAGCCGGTCCAAAAGAAGTCCGTGCATGGACAGTCAGCAAAGGATCATCAGCACCAGAAGCCGCTGGCGTCATCCACACAGATTTTCAAAAAGGATTTGTGAAAGCTGAGGTTATCGCATACGCAGACTTCACAGAGTCAGGTGGGGAAACAAAGGCAAAAGAAAAAGGACTCCTCCGAATAGAAGGAAAAGAATACATTGTCCAGGACGGAGACCTAATGCACTTCAGATTTGCGAACTAGAAAACGCCACCCGAGACTACCTACGCCATCTACGACTTAGCCTCAAAACGCATACTGAAATATTGGTACGCTAGATAAGCATACATGACGATTATTCCGCCAAAGACAAGGAACCAATTAAAATGAATATTGAAGAAGTATAGTTCAAACAGCATAACGAAAACTGCGAGAGTAGCTGCAAAGAACGTCGATCGCCACAACCAAATAACATCTCTGGCACCAGGGAAACTTTTTTGTACGATCTTTTTCAGATATATGATAGTAAAGAACAACATAAAGAATCCAACATACAAAATGAATGGAGACAAGAATGAAAATCTCTTCAAGAAACTTAAATGCAAGATTGCATTAATGAAGAATGGATGAGTTGCCCATATCAATATTGTAGTCAACGCAATCAACTTAAAAGTGAACTGAGCCGACTTGAATAGCCGATTAACTCTGAGCACTCCGTCTACTTGTTCAATCTGCTGACACACTTCGCTAAAATCCGATAAAGACTCAAAATCAATACAATTTGTAAGGACAGCCTGTCCAGAAAGCATGGAGACACAAGAGTGAGATGATACGATATTTAGATTGTACTGAACCAAAATAGAAGTAACATCTTTCAGTAAGCCCTTGCGGTCTTTCCCTATGATCTTGAAATGGATTCTATTGACAGTCTCAATGTCCTTTTGATCTTTTTTGCTGTTTTTAACACATTCAACGATTTCAGTTGGATCTATATCTCCTTCTCCGATAGCAGTTAGGAGATGTTTTTTTGTGTCGATATTGATTCCCATTTTTTCATTGATGATTTTCTTGAATTTTTTGAAACTAAAATCCTCAACAAGCCCAAGCCCATTTCTATCAAACTCTTTTTGTATCATGTATGAACCAGATGCCAATTTGTCTTTTTCAGATTCCTTCTTTAAGTGAAGTTTGATTCTGTATCGTGCATTGGAAGTTTTTGCAAAAGAAAGCCAATACAATTCTGGTAATTGTTTATTAGAAGTAACGATATTTACCAAATCTCCGGTATGGAGAGTACTTGTTATAGGTTTGATCTCATTGTTAAGTTCAACCTTTGAGGCGTGATTTCCAACCTCAGTATGAATAGCATATGCGAAATCGATAGCAGTTGCATGTTTGGGAAGATCTATTGTCTCTCCTGCAGGCGTGAATACAAATATTCTATCCTGGAAAAGATCAAATTTCAGGTCAGTAATAAAATCTTCATTCCCTGACTGGGATTTCTGAAGATCCAAAACATTATTCATCCATGTAGTTCTCTGATCAGTCAGCAATTTTGATTTATCAGTTTTTCCTTTGTCATAAAAGTAATGAGCGGCAATACCATACTCAGCTTCTATGTGCATATCACGAGTCCTTATTTGAATTTCTGTTAACACTCCACTCACACCAAATACAGTAGTGTGAATACTCTGATAACCATTCACTTTTGGAACAGCTATATAGTCTTTGAAGTGACCCGGCTTTGGATTGAAAATATCATGAATGATTCCAAGAGCTGTATAACAATCAGATTTATCATTTGTAATAACTCTCAAGGCAAGTCGATCATGAATATCCGAAATAGATTTATGTTGAGAGCTGATTTTTTTATAAACACTATAAAGACTCTTTTCACGGCCATACACTCTCGCAT
>Ga0307989_1000545_pt1 | contig 23979 bp, 25 predicted proteins | sample EllFjometagen185_FD_203164 | JGI IMG/M metagenome (GOLD analysis project Ga0307989, IMG submission 203164) | Marine microbial communities from Ellis Fjord, Antarctic Ocean - #185 | ecosystem: Environmental > Aquatic > Marine > Unclassified | place: Southern Ocean | collected 2014-10-08 | reverse complement strand
AACGTGGATGTCGTTCGGGCCGGTTATGCTATTGAATATGATTATATTATCCCAACTCAGTTAAAAAATACCTTGGAATTAAAAGATATCAATGGATTATATTGCGGTGGCCAGATTAATGGTACCTCCGGTTATGAAGAAGCGGCTGCACAGGGGTTAATGGCTGGTATCAACGCTGCTTTAAAAATCAAATCTGAAGCGCCTTTTATATTACTACGAAATGAAGCCTACACAGGTGTTTTGTTAGATGACCTGGTATCCAAAGGTACTGAAGAGCCCTACCGAATGTTTACTTCCAGAGCTGAATACCGTTTGATTTTAAGAGAAGATAACGCAGACCAGAGACTCTCGCAAAAAGGCTATGATATCGGATTGCTGGATGCTGAAAAACATCGCCTGTTTTCTGAGAAAAATAATCAGATCCATTCATTAACAGAATACGTCAAGAAAACTCGGGTGAAACCAGATACCGTTATCAATACATTATTGGAAAAAAATCAGGCACAAACCATCGAAAGCCGGATATTTGTTCGGAACATTCTTAAAAAACCAAATGTAACACTAGAACTATTGGAAACAGTTGAGAGTCAGGAAGATCTGCTACCAATAAAAAATTGGAATAGCATCGTTAAAAAATATGTCGAAACTGAAATCAAATATGAAGGGTATATCATCCGCCAGGAAAGCCAGATGAAAAAGTATTTAAAAATTGAGGCAATCCGAATACCTGATCAAATTGACTATGACTCAATCAATGGTCTATCGACTGAAGTCATCCAAAAATTAAAAAGTCACCGCCCTCAAACACTTGGGCAGGCCAGTAAAATCAGCGGTGTGACTCCTGCCGCGATTACAATATTAATGGTAGCATTTCAAAAAAAGAGGTACAACAAACAATGAGCGCCACCCAATTAAATAATATCTATCAAAAAATTAAAGAAAACAGTCGTATCAGTGAATCAGAAGGTGTCTTTCTCTTAAAAAATGCCCACTGGCTGGATATTGCTAAACTGGCAAATAATAGAAAAATCCAGCAGGTTGGTGAAAAAATTGCCAGTTATACGGTGTTTGCTATTATCAACTATACCAATATTTGTGATATTGAGTGCTCCTTTTGCAGCTATAAAAAATGTCTTTCAGACAAGTCTGCTTATGTTTTAAGTAAAGATGAAATCTTTCAAAAAGTTGAATATGCGCTCAGTCAAAACGCTGATCAGATTTTTTTTCAGGGTGGTGTTCATCCCGAATTGAAGATTGATTATTACACTGATATTATAAAATCAATTAAAGAACGTTATCCCATTCATATTCGTGGCTTTTCCCCTGTGGAGATTAAAAACATTGCCGAAGTCAGTCGTTTATCGATCACAGAAACGATACAGGAATTAAAAAAGGCCGGCCTGGATTCTGTTCCCGGGGCTGGTGCAGAGATACTATCTGACAGGGTGCGAAATATTCTATCGCCTAAAAAGTGTACTACCCAGGAGTGGTGTGATATTTTAAAAGAGTGTCATTTTCAGGATCTTTATGGTTCTGCCAATATCGTGTTCGGGTCGATTGAAACCGATGAAGAAATCATCAGGCACCTGGATTTGGTGCGATCAATCCAAAATGAAACCGATGGCTTTAATTCCTTTATCCCCTGGACCTTTCAGCAGCAGACCAAAGGTTTTAAAACGCGATTGGTAGCTTCCCATGAATATCTGAAAATTCTGGGAATCTGCAGACTCTATCTGGATAATATTAAAAATATCGAAGTTTCGGTGATGGTGCTCGGGGAGAAAATTGGCGGATTAGCACTCCATATGGGAGCCAATGATATCAGTTCGCCTGTTATTGAGGAGAATGTACTAAGATCCTTTGGAGTCAAAGATGAAGCAGAAGCAAAGGCACTGATTTCTGAAGCGGGATTTGATCCCTATCGGCGAGATTTCAATTATGAATCTCTAATTCTTCAATCTTAATAATCTGCCAGTTACCCACTTCAGGTGAAAAGGAAACCGGCAGCTTATTATTCCAAATAGCGATTATTCTTTCCAGTGAATACATTCACCTGGGCAAGCGTCAATTTCTTCCTGAATATCATCTTCGCTTCCAGCATGTCCTTCAACTACAATAGCGATATCATCGTCATCCATTGCAAAAACATCTGGCAGATCGTCAGCGCATTGTCCACAACTTGTACATTCATCTCTATCGATTGTTATTACTTTAGCCATATTTCCTCTTAATATTAAACAACGTTGTCATTAGTGACATAACTTCAAATGTTGAAATCCTAAAAAAAACAAAATAAAAAGTAAATAAGGAATTAACACTTTCTACTTTTTATCATTTCAGAAACCAAAATTCCTGATTTGGTTTCTATGGACCTGTGGTTTTTAAACCATTCCACATGCCCATTCTCCCCTACCTTATTGGTGATTCCCAAAATACTATTCCATTTCAAATTCAGCAACTTAGAAACACTGGCAATACCGTACAACTCCATATTTTCAAATTCGGAATTTGTATTTTGTGCCATATTAACAGCAACTTCATCAGATTTGGTTAAGGTCAAGGCTGTCAAAACTTTGCCCGAAGGTAGATCTAAATCAAGTTTTAAAGTTGGCTGTAGCGCTCCCCGCTCTAAAATAGGTGCATAAAGACTTAATTTTTGCTCCGCTGCTGCATCTGCCAATACTGTAGACTGACATCCTACAAGCTGACCAATATGATTTCTATCTTGATATGAACCAGCAGTACCGCAAAATAAAACAGAGTTGATTTCCGGGTGTTGATAACAAAATTGTTGTAGTTTAATCGCAACAGCCAAAAAACCAACACCTAAAGGTAGAATATAAACACTATTTTCCTTAGATATCCAGGCCTCTGTATTGGGGAGTTTTTCTGCTTGCAGTTCTTTGATTATAGTTAAAACTTCGTCTTTAATGGCTGAAACAATAGCTAGCATAATAAAATATCCCAGTTTAAATTTCCAAACGATAAATTAGGGCATCACACATCGGATTTTGATAATAATTTTTCCGACGATTGATTAATTTAAAATGGAAATTAGAATAAAGTTTAATGGCATTTTGATTATCAGACCGGACTTCGAGAAACACCTTATCAGTATTTTGATTTTGTAATAAATCGATCATTGTTTGAATCAATTGACTGCCAGTCGACAAATTACGTTCCGTCTGTTTTACCCCGATTTTAAACAGCTCCGACTCATTTTCAATATTAGAAAACGCTACAAAACCCAATACTATTTCTTCACGAAGGGCGAGTAAAACCTTTAACTGATAATTTTGAAACAAAGTTAACCACTGGTCCAGGTCCCAATTGCTGGTCGAAAAACATTCAAGATCCAGTTGAGTAATTTCTTTTTCAAATATATGAAAAGAGTCCTTTGATAAAACCTTAAAATGGTTCACGATTTACCAAATTGTTTACTATAATTAATTTCTGCTTCTGATAAACGAATATAGAGTGGTTCTAAAGGCACAATGGATGGCTCAGTCACCTCTTTTTCTAAAAAGTGTTCAATCACATTAATTCCTGATACTTGTCTACTGAAGCTTAGATCCAAACAAACATTTTTACTTTGTAAATCATAACCATTTGCTTGCAATATAAGAACACCATCTCCTAACAGTAAGTCATTTTCCTGCAGGTTTTCAAAAAACAGTTCCGGCTTAATCAGAACTAAATCTGAATCCTGGACAGCTTTTCCTGAAATGGCATGAAATTCCGCCAGATACAATTCACCCTTATAGGCGTTTTTAATTACTTTGATAGGATATTCATAAAAAGGAACGGTGGCCGCCATTAAGGTTAATACATCTGCACCATAAAGAGGGATATTCAATGCCAGTCCGATACTTTCCGCAACTGCCAGACTTATTCTCATCGAGGTAAAGGATCCGGGACCTAAAGTAACACAAATACCATTGAGTTTTTCTTTATCGATTTGACAGTTTTTCAATAGTTCATCGATTGATTTTAACAATACGGAGGAACCCGGTAATCCTGCATTAATAAATATGCAGCCCTTAACGATTCCCCGATCCATGATACCCACTGAAATTGAGCGACCAGTACCTTCAATGCCTAAAATACATTGTTCTTTAATTAACATTTTATTTTCTATGACTAGTGTTGTGTCAACAAGCAAGCGTCGGATCAATTCCGCTGAAATCAGGGTACACGTAACAGCTTAATACTGTTATTTTAATGAGGTACCAGGTGTGTACATGTCCCCAAATTTCAACTAGATCAATTGCAACCGTTCATAGTTGCCATGACACTAGTGTTGTTTCATATCCAAGATGACGGTTTAGATCCGCTGAAATTGATTACAAGCTTTCAAAGTTGATAAGACACAAGTACTTAAATTTTCGAAATATTTAAAACCATAGATAATCCGAAATACAGAATCTGGCCAGTTGATTCTGGTTTTTGAAATAGACGGTTCTACCAGTTTGCTGGATAGTATTTATTCTTATTGAATTTTCCCATTGAAGATCTCAGGAATAATGATTTTGGAATTGTCACAGAAGCCATTTATCGAATGCGACAGGGTAAAGTCATAAAAACAGCAGGATTCGACGGACGTTATGGAACCGTTAAGTTATTTAGTCAGAATGAAATTTACAAAATCAGATCCGGAAAATTTTAAATATCATCACCATGAATATTTATCAGGCTTTTGAATATACGATTATTGAGTTATCAGGCTATCGGGCACTCAAGGAAATTGAATTGCTCCTCTGGTCTCAAAATATTCCCTATTCGAAGCAGGTTAAAGGGACACCGACACTTATTTTCCATAATTCCCAGGCTGAACAGGCATTATCAGAAATACACTTTTATTATCAGGAAAATAGAAACTGGCCACCACCTAAAATACGGCCCATCGCCAATCACTTACCAACCCATGCCTTATTTGTTAATTCGCTGGTACTGTTCCTATTGATTCTATTTCATTTTCAATCAATGGCTATTTTCCTCCGACAAACCATTTTGAAATATGGGCGGTTTTCTGCAGCTGATGTTTTAGCCGGAGACTGGTATCGTTTATTTACAGCTCAGACCCTTCACAGTGATGATGCACATTTATTCAGTAATGTGGTCAGCCTTTTTTTGTTTTTAGCTTTAACAACCCCAGCCTTAGGCTATGGGTTAACATGGTTGACGATACTATTGGGTGGTGCTTTGGGCAATCTGTTGAATGCCGTTTTTTATCAAACCGGACATTATTCTATTGGTGCATCAACTGCCGTTTTCAGCGCCATTGGTATTTTTAGTGTCATCGGTATCAAAGAAAAAATTATGGTTCATAAAGGCTTAAAGAGCATTTATGTTCCCTTAGTTGGAGCGTTGGGTTTATTTGCCATGTTGGGCTCAAACCCAAACAGCGATGTCTTTGCACATTTATTTGGATTAATCAGTGGCATATTCATTGGGGTTTTATGTTTGCCCGTCATCCACTCCAAAATTAAAAACAACCATCTCCTTCAATTAATTCTCCTCTTCGGGGTTCTGATAATAATCTTTTTAAGCTGGGCTTCCCTTCCTATCAAATAAAATATAGTATTCAATCATCAAACAGATTATTTTAGGTTTTTTATATGAATGAAACACAAAAATTAAGCCCAGAAGAGAAAGAAGCGATCAAGCTTCTTGGACAAGTATTAAATGTAGGAATTAACGGGCTAGCAACGTTTTCCAGTTCTAAAAAAATAGCAGATCAATATTTAAAAAATAAAAAATACCCCACTCAGCTGGATAAAATCAATGCCTTGGTCAGAACTGAAGTATCTAAAAATTTTACCACAGGGTTTTTAACCAGCCTGGGGGGTATCTTTACCTTGCCTTTTACCATACCGGCCTCACTGGCTGCCAACTGGATCATTCAAACCCGAATGGTAGCAGCAATGGCTTATATCGGTGGCTTTAACATTGATGATCCACCCGTGCGGGTTTCAATCGCCTTATGTTTACTTGGGAAAAAAGGAAAACAGGCAATGCATGGAGATTATAAGGACTTTCAAAAATTGTTGCGCAAAGACCATATTGCCAAATTATCCAAACAAACGATCCAAATGTTAAATCTCGTCATAGCTAATCGATTAATGAAACTATCTGCTCAAAAAGGTTTAACCAGACTGGGAAAGGCAATACCGATAGTAGGAGGGGCTCTGGGGGGTGTTTTGGATTACTATTCATGCAAAAATTCTTCAGAGTTTGCGATGGAGTTATTTGATCTGAAAACAAAAAACGATATTATCAATTAATAATCCACTCTATTACTAAGCTGTGACAGAAAAAATACTTTGCATTCAGTTAAAACAAATTGGTGATGTATTAATGAATACACCTGCCATCAGAGGATTATCAGGTCATTTTCCTGATGCTGACATTCATTTTTTAACAATACCACCGGCACATCAGATTTTTGAGTTTAGTCCCTTTATCCAAAAAATCCATTATTACCCTAAAGATAATGATTTACTAAAAATAATTTCATTAATCAGACAACTCAAAAAAGAAAAATATTCCCATATCATTGATTTTCACGGGATTCCAAAAACAGCCCTACTTTCCTGGTTAACAGGGGCACCCAAAAGAATCGGCCATCGATTAAGGGGCAGATCCTTATTTTATACCCATCCGGTTTCATCTTCAAATCATTTGCCTTATTCTGGTCAAAAAAAAAGCCACCTTCTGTCAGCTTTAGGAATCGAGGTAAAAAATTTTCAATTGGATTTTTTTACCAGTGACCAGGATCATCAAAAAGCAGATTCAATTTTTAAGCAATTGAAAGTGAACCAGGATCGTTTTTTAATATCGGTTTCACCGGTTTCAAGAAGGGACTATAAAATTTGGCCGGCCAATCGTTTTTCAGCCATGTGTGATTTTCTAATAGAAAACTATCAGGCACAAATATTGTTTTTATGGGGTCCCGGAGAATATCATTTTATTGAAGCCGTCAGAAAAAATATGAAGAATCGGGATTTAGGTGATTATGAAATACCTACTTTAAGAGAAACGGTGGCACTCTTAAAAAAAGTAGATTTACATATCGGAAATGATAACGGACCCATGCATTTTGCCAATGCTGCTGGTAGGCCCTCTATCGCTATCTTTGGCCGACCTTGGATGGAAAACTGGCTGGAACCGGACAGTCTAATCCACCTGGGGATAGAATTTGATCCTGGTTGCAAAAAACAGTGTTTTTATCCAAAATGCCAATTGGAATGCCTCACAGGAATTGAGACAAAAGCTGTTACAAAAACGATTCAATCCTTGTTAAATCATTTAAAAGATAAATCCTAAATTGATTTTAAAACTATCGATATTTTCTTCATAGATTTCTTTATGCACAAAGCTTTTAAAGGCAAACCCCAGTATCATGCCTTCTTCAGGAATCCATTGTACTGAACCTTCATTAATTGATGTTTCAGATTTATCAACAGATTCACCGGTACTGGAATTAGTTATTTCCTGAGAGGTTATTTGACTAATATTGGCATAGGAAAACAGTAGACCGTTTATCATTAAATCTAAATTGATACGATTTGTTCTACTATTTGGATGATAAGCAGAACTTTTAGTATCATCCGGATCAGCTGCTTTTTCGGCTTTAGGTGACTCTGTTACAGAAGCCTCCACCCGAAACTGGGAATCCGTTTCCTGGCCAAACCAAAAAGCAATTCCTGCCGTCGCATTTGTCCATTCATTATCAAGTGTCAGGGAACTCGTTTCTGAGATTCTTTCAACACCACCACCTAAAAATACAGATTCAAATACTTTAACTGAAAAACTACCGATGAGACCAGACTGTTTAATGCGGACATCTTCATCTCCGTTTGAAGCAGAAAAGATACTTTTCGTTAATTCATGAATCGCTGCACCAACTATTACGTCTCCTTCACCAGTTAAGGATAAAGATATATAGGTTTCAGAATAATCATTTATATAGTCACCATCACTGGTGGCATCGCTGGTAGCATCATTTTTGGTATCAAATCTGGCCTCATCAATATATGCATCAATATCTACATTTCCCATGGATAAGCCCACGATACCTGTGCTGCCCTCAACTTCCAAGTTGTAAATGTCATCCCCATCAAGCTTTCTCTTACCATTACCGTCTTTATACTCGCCACCCACCGAATTTATTTTTGACCAGCCACTGGCTGCAGGCATTATTGGCTTAGCGATAATATTTAAACCTGGAGTAACAACTTGTCCAAAAAGTTGAAAGGTCAATAAACTATAGATAAAGGCAAAACCTAAAATTATTTGCATTAGCCTATTATGAATCATCTCTTTTCTCTCCACCCATATTACATAAAACTAAAGGAAACATTAAAACCCAAATATTGGGTTTCATATTTATTACTATCTTCCTTTTCTATTCTGGTTTCGCCATATAGTACAGCAGTAAGAACGGTTGATCGATATCCAAGTCCGATACGATTTCTGGTTACTTCTCTTTCTTTATCTAAGACAATGTCATCTATCGCTTCATATAAAATTCTCCGGTATCGATAGGATAACAAATAGCCACCTAAAATTGTTTCGATACTGCCTTGTGTCGTTACGGTCTTGGGTCGGTAAAAGGATAATGTACTATTACTAAGATTTACATTGGCTTCATCTTCAATTTTTATAGCCCCTTCCACCTTAAACATCTTCTGATCAGGAGAACCAAATTGAAAAGCAATTCCAGCAATTAACTCCTGCCATTTCATATCGGATTCAAATTCATCTGCTTTCAAGGTTTTTTTATTCAACCCACCAGCAATAAAAATATTATCTAAAAATCGCATTCCAAAACTTCCACCATAAGCTGTGAGTTTGGTATCCGATGACGCATCTTTATAGTTTTCAGACTGATATTCAATTCCAACCGAAACCTGATTATTACCCCGAATAGCAATTTTAACATGGATTTCATTACTTTCATATTCAGATAAATTGTCAGAGGTAGTATCAGAGCTGCTATCACTGCCATCCCATTGATAGTCCGTTTCATTCACAATACCGGATATTTCGAAAGTAACTGACGTGGGTTGGTATGCGAAAATATATGAACTGTTAACAAATGCCACACCAGAAAGATTTGATAGTGTATTAGAGTCAAGTTGTTCGCTATCGGATTTTTGCGTTCCAAATTTTCCACCACCACCAACAGTAGACCCAAATCTCCAACTAGCAGCGGCAGCAATTTCCACCGGATTCGTCGGGTCTAAGGAAGGGGTAGCGACTTGTGCGGATGCAACATTAATGCTGCCGAAAACAAGTATGGATAGGAGTATTAGTATATTTTTCATTTTTATTATCGACTATTTTGTCTGTTTTTATTCTTTTTATAAACAACTTTGGGAATAAAACCTCAATATTTAAGCCACTTTAAGCCACTTGGTTTTACCTGTGCAAAAAAAATGCATTTATGGTATATTTGCTTTAAAATATCTAAAACAATCAGGTTATCTGTTTTTACATAATTATATCTGATTTTTTTTTAACAGGATAGCCAACAATGTATACAATTTGCAATTTAAGAAATATAACGACGATACGAGATATGATAAAGCCCCTAGGTTATTTCACTCATTTCAATCAGGATCACTCATGAAAAACAGTCAGTTTTTAATCAATCTTTTCCTTCTTTTTACTTTGACAGGTATGGGAACATCACAGGTTTTTGCGCTTAACGCAGTCGCTAGCCTCAAAAGAGTTGACGGTCATGTTCAAGTTGAACGAGGAGCCCCGGATAAAAAACTTATCGGAAGAATTGGTTTGGTCCTTAAAGATCAGGACACAATTATAACCGGCAATCGTTCAAAAGCAACTATCCTGTTTAGAGATGGATCTGAGATTCGTATATTTCAAAAAACCCGTTTTACCATATCCAATTCAAAAGAATCTGAAACCGGTGGCTCCAGATTATTTATTAATAAATTAATACTAAAATTAGGTTCTTTCTGGGGAAAATTTTCCAAAGGCAATCAAAATACTTATATAGAAACACCAACAGCTACAGCAGGTATTAAAGGAACCATCGTCAGTTTCAAGGAACAAGACGGCAAATTTTCCGCCAGCCTGGCAACAGGGTCTGTCAGCATCAAAAACGACGATACTTCTGTAATATTAACTCCTGGAAAAATGGTTAATGCAATTTCAAAAACTGGCAATATCGAGGATAAAATTGTTAATCTACCTTATCAGATTCAAATCAGTCCTGACCAACAGAAAATTTATGTACCTCCGACAGGCGAAGAATCAAGCGTATATTTAAGTCTGCAATTAATTGATATAAAATCAAATAAAAATGTTAATCAGAAAGGCCCTATTTATTTAAGTGTCAACTCCGATAAACTAATATTTCCTGATAAAATTTCCTTAAACAATAGAGGTTATGCGCGTATAAAAGCGACAATTAAACCTTTTTTAAGTAAGGATTATAAAGATGGGAGAATTGAGATTATTGCCATAATGGATGGCGAAAAATTCATTAATGTTTCTTCAGGTTTTACAATGATGACCTATGACATGCCCAAATCCTCCATTAAAACAATAAAAATAGACAGCCAGTCCGGGGAAATTGAACAATAAAATTTTCTGCTCACCATTAACCTGCTTTATTGATTGTCAAGTAAAGCAGGTTAACCATTAAGCCACAACCCATTCTAGAAAGGATCAACGTCTATTGTAATTCGACAATTGCCTTTAATTTTAAAACCATCAAGCCCATCTAATAATAGCTTTAGGAGCGCTTTCGTTTTTTGTAGCACTTTTCCTTTGATCAAAATCTGCCAATAAAACCGTCGATTAACTTTTTGAATCGGGGATTCTATCGGACCCAATATTTCAAATTGTAATTTTTCGGTGTAATGACGCATTTTTTGCACCAGATGTTTTGCTGTTTCTTCAACATGAGAAAGGTTTTCATCACTAAGTTTAATTAAGATCAAACGCGTATAAGGCGGGTTGTTTAGCAATTTTCGAATTTCTCTTTCCTGTTCGTAAAATTGAACATAATTATGGGAAATTGCTGATTGGATCGCATAGTGTTCCGGATTATAGGTTTGAATCAAAGCTGTTCCACCACCAGAATCACTGCGACCCGCCCTGCCTGAAACCTGGGACATCAATTGAAAACCTCTTTCTGAGGACCTAAAATCCGGAATATTGATGGTCATGTCCGCCAAAACAATACAAACCAGTCCAATATTTTTAAAATCGTGTCCTTTACTGATTAACTGGGTTCCAATGATGAAATCGACCTGATTTTCATTAATCAGTTTAATATTATTTTCCAGTGCGCCTTTTTTAGAAATGGTATCTCTATCCATTCTTAAAAAACGCGCCTTTGGAAACAGGACCTTAAGGTCTCGTTCAACACGCTGGGTACCAATACCTTCCTGACGGAATTTTAAATTGTCACAAAATTGACAGCTTTTTGGATAATATTGCTTATCTCCGCAATGATGACATCTTAATTGCTGAACCGATTTATGCCAGGTCATAGCAATTGAGCAATTCTTGCAGATCACTGGTGTCTCACAGCCGGTGCAGGCTAAAAATGCAGCATATCCCCTTCTATTAAGAAAAATCAGCGCTTGTTTTTGATTTTGAAGATTTTGTTTGAGCAAAGCCACCAGATAACTCGACAAATAAAAAACCCCTTTTTGCCGAATATTATCTTTTAAACTGATGATTTCAGTTTTGGGTAAGTCTTGTTGATTAGCTCTGGATTTGATCGTTAGCAGTTTATATTTACCGCTTTCAGCATTAAAATAGGATTCCTGAGCCGGAGTCGCTGTCCCTAAGATAACCACCGCCTTTTCTCTGGCACCAATCATCACTGCTGCATCTCTGGCATTGTAGTAAGGTGATTCCTGTTGTTTATATGATCCATCATGTTCTTCATCAACAACGATCAGTCCAATGTTTTTCAAAGGTGCAAATATGGCTGATCGAGCCCCAACCACAATTGGGCAATATCCGTGTTTAATCTTCCACCATTCTTTACAGCGCGCCTTTTCAGCCAGTCCACTATGTAGGACCGATACTGTTTCTCCAAATCGATCTTTAAAGCGTTTTACTGTTTGTGGTGTCAGCGATATTTCAGGTAGCAATATTAAAGCAGTTTTCTGAAGCTGAAGTATTTTACGGACAGCGTGCAAATATATTTCAGTCTTTCCACTACCTGTCACCCCGTGTAATAAAAATGTTTTAAACTGGTTTTGTTCAATCGGTTCAATAATTTCCCGATGAACTTGTTCCTGTTCCTGATTTAATATTAGGAATCGTTCCTGGATTATATAGGGACCAAAATGATTGGGTGGTAAGGTCTTTTTTTGAAAAGATCGAACTACTTTTTCTTTTTTTAAACGGTTTAATACCACTTGGCTGTTATCAACCCGGGAAGCGATCTCCTGTTTTAACATCTGTTTTTCAGCAATTAGCAGATTGATAATCAGATCCGCCTTGGAATTTTTACGAAATGTTTTATCACCGATTTCATTTAGCTCAAACACCTCTTCTGAAAAATCAAAATTATAATACCCTCTGGTTTGATAATTTCGCTGTACTATTTTATTTCGATAATATTTTTTTAAATATTGAAGGCCTTTTTCCTTATTAATATCCTTTTCCAGTGATCCATCTAAAGTACGTAAGGTGGATTGTTCTTCAACTGAAAGCTTAGAAAATTTCTCATTGGATGTAATCAGTTTAACTGTTTTTTCGAGCTTTGGTTTTAAACCTGTCGGAAGGGCAGAATCTAATACAATACCCCATGAACAAACATAATAGTCCGCCATCCATTTCGTAAAATCCAGCATTCTTTGATCATACACCGGTAAGTGATCAATCTGAAATTCAATGGATTTTAATTTATTAAATTGAGATGTTTTTTTCAATTTGACAACAATTCCGATGATTCTTCGTTGATTTACCGATACTAAAACCCTAACCCCCGGAATTACCGTATCATCTAAATGATTTGGAATCAGATAATCAAAAGGTTCATTATGGGGGATATTCAGCGCAACTTCAGCAATCATATATTTATTGGGATTAGTTTATTGAGTTTCAGTCAGCTATCAAATTATTCAAAGTAGATGATAAAAACCAGCTAAAAATCAACTAATTTTGATTCTTAATTTATCATTGCTATCTATGATTTATATTAAATTGTCTGAAAGAGCCTATTTAAAAGAAATGCATGCAGGGCTAATACCTAAAGCCCTGATAATATTATGGCGATTATAGACTCAGTGATTACCGGAACTGCCATCTCCGGTCAGAGCCCGACAGTTATTGCCAAATCACCACTAACTGATTGTATCGGGATTCTCAAAGTGGCGTAAAGTGTGAGTATTTGGATCCAGGGTTAATTTTCTTGAACAGAAAAAGGATTTAAAAACTGCCGTTTCCAAAGTAACATACGATCTACCTCACTGAGTTCCACTTCGTCGCAAATGGATTCCCAATTATCTTCAATTACTGATTTTTGTTTTTTAAATATTTTGCGCGCGGCATTTTCAGAAAGCAGGAAATGATGGGCGGTTTCCATACAGGTTTTAAGCTGACTAAGGTTATTGTTACTTGATATCAACATCCCTTGTGACGCCTCATTACCAGTTCTCCCTTGTGGACAAATATCATATGCAGGTGTCAGGCTCAACATTTTTCCATCCCAAAAGGCAGCGTGATTTCTGGCATGATCATCCGTGTTGCCGCAAAGAATATTAAAAACCAGACGAGAGAATAGCTCTTTCAAGCTTTCCTTTGGGTTAGAAAAACGATGCCGAATTATTTCAGCAAACATTTCGTAGCTGGCGTACCTTGCCATCATCTCATCCAATCCAAACAATGTCAGTGATGAAACCATACACTTTCGAGACCATCCTTTTGATTCCGGAATGCGATCAAACCTTTCTATCAGCAACACATCTTTATTTGCAGCCTTTGTCATTTTTACCGACGCAACTGATAAGCCTGCTAATTTAGCAATTCGCATGGCAATATACTCCGCTTTCACAACACTATAAAGATCAGTACTAGAGGAAAACTTGGCTATATATTTTTTCCCCATATCCTCAATGAGTGCTTTAGGACGGGCACCACCAATAGAACTTCCATGAAAAAGCGCCTGATCAAGATCTGGTGATAATGCAATTCCTTTTTCCACACGTTCAGCAGAGTCAACTAATTCTTCTAGTGTCACATTTCCTGAAGATCTTGAAACATACTCGGTCGGTGATAACTGAAAGTCAAGCGCCCCTATGCGATCGGATCCTGACTCAAGCAGATAAGTAAGCTCACTTAAACTCGCTGTTTCAATCTCGGTACCTTTCAGTCCACTTAACCTATTCAAGATGACACGCCTTCCCCAGGCATCTGGAGCGGCATCACGAATACAACCCGGCATTGATAATCCGTTTAATAACGGTAATTGGCCTGCTATTAAGGGTAATTCCGGCCTATATATGGATATGGCCGGTTTCGTGTCGTTTATTCTTTCAAGATAGCTTCTTCCGTAGTTGAATAGAATTTTATCACCTTCGATTTCTAACTTTCCTGAGACAATAGGAGCTGTTTCACCTGACAACCATATCCAAACAATAGCCTCACTATAACGCTTATCAGAAGTCATCATCAACATCCTTTGTTTGTTTACGAACGGACTTAGGTAAAAGTGCTAGTTTTTCTTCGGCCTGTCTCGCATGTTTTCGCAACACAGACAGATCTGTTTCAAAAAGAGTGACGCCAACAATCGTTGCAACTTCGAATACTGTTCCGATTTCACATTTGGGATCACCTTTTTCAATACGTTGAACTAACCCCCGCGACACACCGGCACGATTCGCAATTTCCTGTACTGTATGTTTTTGTTCGATTCGCGCAGCACGGATCAACTTACTTAACAAATTGAAAGCTTCTTGAGAATATAAAGAATATGTCCGTTTAGCTGGTCTAACCATAAAGTTCCTATAGATCTATGTATGGATTATAAAGTAGTTATATGATCTATACATAACCCAATAAAGCGGCATAAGTCAAGTTTTCAAAAAAAACCACCGTAATCGTATTGATATGGCAGACTAGAAAAATTTTGGGTTATATCACCGGCCTTCTCTTGCCAAGGAAAGTGGCTCTGTCCTTCTTGCCAGGCTAAAAAAGTGATTATGTTCGGTAATCATCTGGAAAATAATGGGCTATATCCTGTTCCTCATCGACAATATGTGTTCAGTCTCCCCATCATGTTGTGCAGTTATTTTAAGTACGACCGTAAACTTTTGTCGACGTTATACCGTTGCGCCTATGATAGCCTGCATCTCTTTTTTAAGACCCATATCAAGCTTGAAAAAGGCGTTCCCGGCGCGACCATGGTTATTCATACCTTCGGCAATGCTCCCGATAAATACCATCCCCATGTCCATCTGATCTTTAAGATGCTGCAAAAGGAAGGAAAAATCGATCAAGAAATGATTAGAAAACTACTGAAATGGAAGCACTCCGGTTTTGGGATCGATAATGGTGTCCAAAATGTCCAAAGGCAAAAACAAAAAGAATTTTGGGGTGTATGATGCTGAAGCGTTTATCGCTGCTTTAACCCAACATATTCCGGATCGATCGTTCCAAATGGTTTGCTACTACGGTTTCTATTCAAATAAATCTCGCGGATTAAGGGAAAAAGAACGAAAACTGGAAAAAAAGGAAAGTGACCTGGATAAGGCTGACGCGATTGAACTGATCGACATATCCACCCATCAATCAAAAAAAATCCCCAGTTTAACCTGGCGGACGTGCATTAAAAGTCACAACTTGTAGATTGTCCCTCACGCTCCACAAGTATACCATTTTTTCCAGCACCTTTTCTCGATCCTAATCATTTGATATGGTAAACATATGTTCGTAATTAACGATCTGGATGGATAAAAGTTCATCAAAAATTTCAAAATATTGAAGAAGCCTTTTCATTTTGAACGTTCATTCTGGGATTTCATTTCCGACCCATTTAAAACCTCCCTGAATTAGATCCAAAACTCAGTAAAAAAGTACTGGTATTTATGAAAAATCATCTCAAGATTGGTCATCACTCATTCCAGAAAAAAGGAAATACTTATCATTTATCATTTGTAATTCCTTTTGCAATATTATTAAATCTGGAGGAGTGAAGCCACTAAAATTGCCTCCACGCAGCCCAAATTTGAATGCGATTTGTGAGCGGTGGGTCTTATCAGTAAAATCTGAAGTTATTTCTGGACTAATATTCTTTAGTAAGGAAAGCCTTCGACAGACTTTGAAGGAATACATCATCTACTATCATGAGGAAAGAAACCATCAAGGCAAAGGTAATCGACTTTTGTTTCCATTGAGCAAAGGTGATTCCAAGGACTTAGATAGTGAAATCCAATGTCGTTCTCGTTTGGGAGGATTATTAAAATACTATCATAGAGAAGCTGCTTGAGAGTTACGGATGAAAAACCGGGGCAATTTCCACCGCTAAGTATTACCAATCAAGATTTAACAGTGAAAATACTTTTTTTACCCCACGGGATTAAAACCTTAAATCTGCCTCCTCAGATCCTGAATTTGAATAAATTTAGTGAAACATGGCACTGTCAAAGAAACCTGAATGTATACCAGGGTTGATTTTCTTTGGAGAGAAAACTATTTATGCTGCCCTCTTGATTTATGTATGCAAAATCAACAATTGATATTATTCATAACCCAGGGCTTTTCCCTAATATGATATTAGTTTTATATTTCATTATGTTAACAAGGTGCCTTAATACACCCCATATGACATTTTAGAGAGGTATCAGCTAGATTTATTATGGTTTCCCAACTAGATTAATTTCCATATCTTCAAAGTCTTCTTTAAAATCCTCTCCAGCTTCCTCTGCACTGACATTTTCAGGATCATACTCCCAGTTAACCGTAATGGATTTATTATTGGATCTGGCGTCTTCCAATAGATCAAAAAGATCATAAAAAACCTTGGAAGTTGAGCTGTTAAAATATTGTATTTCAAATGTTAGTTTTAGTTTTGTTTGATCCGTTTTAAAAAAAGCTTCAACCCAGTCCATTAATGGTTGATAAAATTCAAAAGTATTTTCAGGATAAGATTTTCCGCGAATTTCAATGCTGTTATCTGAAAAACTAGTTCGTATTTCTGGTGTTGAATTGGTGGCTTCTAATGCTAAATTTTCCATCTATTGTGTTCCTTATTTTATGTGACGTTTATTTTATAAGAAGACTTGTAATGAGAATAGTAGACCTTCTTTCTCTATCTCATCAAATTGATATTGAATAGGTTCAGATGCTTTCCGTTGAATTTCTAAAAATCCTAGACCTGCTCCTTTAGCTGTCTTGTCCCTTCCTGATTTTCTAAGTTCTCGATATCTTGACTTTAGTTCTTTTTTACTTAAATTAGCAATACTGTCAATGCGTTCAGTTATCTTATCAGCATCTTCCGGATGGATTAAATTGCCACCACTAACATATACTCTATTTTTTTCAATATCTATACCCATAGATAAAATTCCGTGACAATGCAAAACTGTTCTAGCATCAGTTTTTTGCATGGCATAATAATTAAGCATATTTTGTGTCAGTTCTATCAATATTGTAAAAACATCCTGGGCCGAGTGATTCAATACTTTCCAGTTACTCATTTTTTCATCTAAAGCTTGAATAATATTTGTTAACAGAGTGTGGGAAATAAACCCCTCATACGCGAATATAGTCCCATTTTTCCGAAAATATTTTTTTAATTCAACTATATCTAACATTTTCCCTCTATTTTAATTTATTAAGTGTTCAAATAGTTGGCCGGCATCTTTTTTAATTTCCCTGAAATTTTATATTCCTGAAAATCACAAACAATTCGTTTTTTCATGATATTAACTAATTCCCCAATTTGAGCAAGTTCGAAGCCAAGTAATCGTCCTATTTGGTATATAGCTTTCTCTTCGGATTCTTTTATTCCTTTTTTTGATACTTGAAATAAAAGGATATGTTTAAATATTGAAAAAGCTTTATCTCGGTCTGTTCTTAAATGACCGATGACAGGGTTTAAGTTGTTTTTCAACTTTTCCAAATGTGCCTTAACTACTTCTTCCCTGCGATCCTCTTTTAAAATGATCTTAATATAATCCATTTCCTTTTTACTAATTGAATCATCAGCGAGTGTAAGAAGTATTAGTGCCTCCGCGACCCATTTTTTTTCATTTGTTGTTAAACATTGGAAAAAATAGCGAAAGTAGGTTTGGTCATAGAATTTTTCAAAATTATCTTCATTGACAGACTCACCTTCTGAAATATCTGTTTTTAGTCGAGCACCCAAGTCAGAAATGAGTTTTTCCTGTTGCTCTAAAACTCGATCAGACTGATACTTATTAACTGCTGACTTTAAAGTTAAATGAAGATCTTGTTTATCCCAAGGTTTTTCAATGAAACGGTATAATCCGGCTTCGTTGATCGCCCGGGTGACACCTGTTATTTGACTTTGTCCCGTTAACATAATTGTCTGCGTAGAGGGTAACAATTGATGTATTTTTATCAGTAGTTCATCTCCTTTCATTAATGGCATAATAAAATCAGAAACAACCGCTGCAATTTCAACCTTTTCGGCATGAAGTTCCTTGATTAATTCCAAGGCTTCAACACCTCCTAATGCTGTTTCAATAGTGCATTCATCGAAAATACCTGCCAGTTCATTCTCTAAAGCATTCAAAATTATTTCTTCATCATCTACACATAATATGACTAATTCACTCATTATTTTCCTGGGGTTCATCAGTTGTTGGTAATTTTACCATAAACGTTGTTCCTTCGCCTGGTTTTGTCTGTAATGATATGGTTCCCTTATGTTTATCAATGATCTGACGGACAATAGCTAAACCCAATCCACTTCCTTCTCCAGTATTTTTGGTCGTAAAAAAGGGTTCGAATATCTTCTCCTGGATTTCCTTAGGAATTCCAGGTCCGTTATCTTTTATTCTCACAACAACAGATTCATTTTTTTGAAAAACAGAGAGCTCAAGTGTTCCGTTAAAAGCCATAGCTTGAAGGGAATTGTATATTAGATTCAACCAAACCTGGGCCAATTCCTCCTTGTTTCCCAATATCTGGCCTACTGGTTGATAATCTTCAATCAGAGTAACTCCAATCTCAAACAAATGTGCGTAAAGTATCACTACATCTCTTATACCTTCCTCCAGGTTCAGCAGTTGTTGTTGATTGCCGGTTCCAAAATTAGAATAGTTTTTAAGGGCAAAGACGATTTTAGACATTCTTTCAACAGCAGTATCAATATTTTGAATTTTACTTTTTTGCAAAACCAAATGGCTTAATAAATCCAGAGCCGCATCACAATTATTATGAGACAGTAAATCAGCTATATTGTCCAAGTTTTCATAAATTTCCAACCTGATTAACTTATTAACAACTTGCAAGTTTGGTTGGATACCAAGTTGACTCAAACTCTTATTAAGTTGTTTTTTACTTGATCTTTTTTCTTTGGCAGTTTGCCTTGTTCCTGACACTGTTGATCGTTGAAGGCAACAAAAAAACGATTGATAAGCTTTTTGATCAAGTCTCGACAATATATGATGTAAATTTTTTGTAATAAAATCCAAAGACTCCAGAGAATTATCCACTGTCGATTTTATAGCGCCAATGGGAGTGTTGATTTCATGAGCAACACTGGCCACAAGTTTACCTAATGATGCTAATTTTTCGGATTGGATCAATTGGTCCTGAGATTTTTTCAGCTGATCCAAAGTAGCTTGTAGTTGATCTTTTTGTTCAATGATCGTGGTACTCATTTTATCACTTTGTTTGAGTATTCGATCAAATCGTTTTTCAGTTTTTTGGAATAAAGCTATTAATTCAGAAACAGCAGCTCCGGATTCAGGAGAAGTCTTTACAAGCTGATTAACCGTTTGTTGAGCCTCAAGGAGTATTTGAAATGATTTTTTCATGATTATAGACTTATTAGTCTTAAAAAAGGTTAATACCACCGCCTTTAGGCGGTCAGATTTCATCGTTTACTAAATGACCAATCTGGTTTCATAATTTCTCACCTAACCTTTTTGGAGAAATTATGGAATATCGTCATGGGAATCACACAATTTTCAAAATTGAATATCATTTTGTGTGGGTAACAAAGTATCGATATCAAATCTTAGCCGGTGATATTGGTCACAGGTTAGTAGAATTAGTTTGTTAGACCTGTGAAATGTTCGATATCGCTATTAAAAAAGGTGTTGTGAGTAAAGACCATGTTCACATAATGGTGTCAGCTCCACCTAAATATGCCACCAAGTGAAATAATGCGACGTATCAAAAGACGATCATCAAGTAAACTGTTGGCAAAGCCATTGGCCTCTGACCATCCTCAAAGGGGATGGTTTTTATTGTTAGAATAAATCCATCAAAGTGACAACCCTGGTGAAAATATTCTCCCGAAACCTTTCATCCGGAATGGTATAGTAAAACTGTTTAATGAGCAAATGAAAATTAGTACAGTTGACATTTCAAGTATCGAAATCGATAAAAATCCAGATACCAAAGCCATTACTGGGGTTACAATTAATATTTACAGATAGGAAAATTATCGGATCATATAATTCATTTTCTTTGATGCTTCTAGTTCTGGAAAAAAGTTTGGGGTCAAACTCTGTAAAATACTTTTCTACTATACGGTATAATGTCAAAAATTTAAATTACAAGGTTTAACTCCCTTTTTTCTCTTCTGGATCGGCCGAGTTTATGTATTTTTTGATGCAATAGAAAGTCAGTCAAAATAGCAAGTGAGTGTGATTGGCAGATACGGAGCCTGCCAACTCTTTTTGAAGTTTGTAATGAAGTAGCTACTTAATCTTTAAGCCCAAAAAGGTCATATCATCATTTTTCTCTTCAGAACCGTGATACTTTCTTATTGCTTTAAGATAAGCTTTCTTTTGTGCTGCAAAGTCATTTTGATAATGATCTAACAACAATTGCTTAAATTGTTTTTTACCAAATGGAAATCCTTTTTTACCACCATTTTGATCAAGAAAACCATCAGTTGTTATGTAAAGGAATGTTTCTGTATCTAAATTGATTGTATGATCCGTAAATTTATAGTTTCTATCCGATTTTTTGTAACCAATAGATTGCCGATTTCCTTTGATTATTTTCATTTTTTGATCTTGAATCAAAAATAAAGGTGTTTCAGCCCCTGCAAATTTCATAATATTGTTATTCTTATTATAATATAGTACACCACCATCAAAACCAGCGTTAGAAATTGAATCTTTGCTCTCCTGTTTAAGTAAACGTTTTAAATTTTGATTGAAAAAACCAAGGATTTTGGCAGGACTTATTTGAAAATCAGCATTTTTTATCAAAGATATCATCTGTTCTTCAACTGCCTTGACTAAAGCAGTTACAAAAGCTCCTGGGACACCATGACCGGTACAGTCGATTACCAACAACAACACTTCATTATGATTACGCAACTCTTCGAAAAAGAAAATATCTCCACCCACAACATCTTTGGGCTCCCAAATAATAAAAGTATCTTCAAAATGCTCGTCGATTATCTTCATTTCAGGAAGTAACGCATTTTGGATCAGAGAGGCAAATTGAATGGAATCAGTAATTTTTTTGTGTGAAGAAATCAAGGCCGTTTCTATCTCCTTCTGGTGGGTAATATCGGTAGCTAAACCACACATTCCGTATACATTTCCTTGCTCATTAAAAAGTGGGAATTTTTCTGTTAAATGGGTCCTGACAGACCCATTAGCATGCGGAATTGGCAATTCGAAAATAGTGGCTTGTTTATCATTCATTACCTTCTGGTCAACTTCAATGATTGTTTTGGCAATTTCAGCTGTAAATAGGTTATGAATACAAGTGTGCAGCCCCAGGTGAATGTTCCAGATCAAGCACTTGTTCTCAGTCTCGTATCATTCCTTTTGATAATGGGGTCTTTCAGTGAATTGCCATTAACAGTGAACTTGCCAGCCAAGCGATTAATATTCGAAAGAATTCAGAAAGGCCTTTTAATGCCAGCAAATTTTATAGTAAACCGCATTCTTATCGTCTTAAAGTGACGCCTTGTGATATCAATATGAATGAAGATTGTTATAACAGACACGCTTTCGGAGGGTTTTCTTTGTGGTAGAGTTAAAGATGAAATTACTAAATAAATCAGTATCTTCATCCTTAAAGCGGTAGATTTTATCTACTAATCGAACAGGACATTACCCTTAATATCTTCTGAATCGTCCGCTGAAAACCAGGCAAGCTTATCATGCAATTTGACCACTTCACCAATAATAATCAGTGCAGGAGGGGCAATATCGTTGTTGGCAACAACCTGGGGTAATTTTTGAATAGTTCCTGTAAAAACTTTTTGTTTTCGAGTAGTCCCTTTTTGAACGATAGCAGCAGGCATATCTGGTGACATGCCGTGTTTAATCAATTCAGCGCTAAGCACTTCAACATTGGATAATCCCATATAAAATACTATGGTTTGGTGGGGTTGTACCAGACCTTGCCAATTTAAAGCCAATTTACCTTCTTTCAAATGACCAGTCACCAACACACATGATTGAGCATAATCCCGGTGGGTTAAGGGGATACCAGCATAGGTACCACATCCAGAAGCAGACGTCACACCAGGAACGACTTGAAAATCTATCTGGTCTTCAATCAATTTTTCCAGTTCTTCGCCACCTCTACCAAAAATAAAAGGATCACCGCCTTTTAATCGAACCACCATCTTTCCTTCTTTAGCCAGGTCAACCAATTTTTGATTGATATCTTCCTGGGGTACCGTATGGCTGGATTTTTTCTTACCCACATATAGCAATTCGGCATCCCGCCGGGCATATTTTAATATTTGGGGTGCCACTAAACGATCATAGACAATCGCATCTGCATTTTGAATAATCCGAAGGGCTTTCATAGTTAATAGATCCGGATCTCCGGGACCTGCACCTATCAAACAAACCTGACCGTTCTGTTTAAGATCTTTTTGCGGTTTTTCAAATTCCTTTTCCAAAGCTACTTTTGCTTCAGCTTCTTTACCGGACAGAAAAATCTCCATTATATTACTGGATAAAATTAGATCCCAAAACTTCCGACGCTCAAGTGCTGATTGATAAAGTAATTTAGATTTTTCCCTGAAACTACCAATCAACTGAGTCAGTCTACCATAAGATTGTGGTAGCATCGATTCAATTTTCGATCTAATCATACGCCCTAAAGTCGGAGATGTTCCGCTAGTTGAAATCGCAATAACTAATGGAGAACGATCTATAATAGAAGGCATGATAAAATCGCATAATTCAGGATCATCGACGACATTTATGGGAATTTTTCTTTCATTTGCAGCAGCAACGACAACTTTTTTAAGGTTTTCATCATCTGAAGCCACAATGACTAGTTCAAAAACATCCAGCATTTCTGGACAAAAGGGCTTATCAATATGTTTAATTTGATTGGTCTCGACATCAGATTGCAAATGGCCACATAACTCTTCAGAAATAACGGTTAGCTGGCAACCGGCTTGCCGGAGAATCTGGGATTTACTAAATGCCTGTTCATCTCCTCCTACAACTACACATAGCTTGTTTTTAATATCCAAAAATATTGGTAAATAATCCATTTTTATTATTAGTAAGACTTAGTCGTTTTCGCTACAAATTAATTACACTTAGAGTGATAATATGATTTCAAAAAAACAAAGCATTACATGAAGATAAATTACCTGCAAGCAGGAAAAGGAAAAATTTGGTTCAAGCAGGATTAAAAAAGCATTTAAGGCTTTCTACTTTTTAATTAACAAAATATTAGATCAAATCAGTAATGTCCGGTTAGGTTTTTGCAATTAAAAAAATAAGAAAAATATGCATATGTACTTGACTTTTTGAAACAAAAATTTTTTCAACATTTCGAAAAATTTCA